>Ga0307378_10006226_pt1 | contig 16407 bp, 9 predicted proteins | sample UN1MG_FD_202238 | JGI IMG/M metagenome (GOLD analysis project Ga0307378, IMG submission 202238) | Soil microbial communities from Risofladan, Vaasa, Finland - UN-1 | ecosystem: Environmental > Terrestrial > Soil > Coastal area > Acid sulfate soil | place: Finland: Risofladan, Vaasa | collected... | reverse complement strand
CAGCCGGAAGCCGAGGGTGCCGTGGCGCATGCCCGGCGGGTGGCGGTACCGAAGCGCCGACCGGCAGCTCCCCGAGGGGCTGTACCAACAGCCGCCGCGATACATGCGGTGCGAGCCTGTAGGTGGACCACTCGGATCGGAACGTGTCAACCGGTTTGAGACGACTCCTCGTCGAGATTAGTATAGCGCGATAACTCTAAGGTGCGTGGTTCGGGCCCGTCGGCCGGGGGGGTGATCCAGACTTCGATGGGCAGCTTGAGCGGCCGTGGTGGCTTGCGGACGAATCGCCGGGGCTGGGCGGCGTAAGCCGCGTCGAGCACGGCTTGTCGCGCCGCCAGGACCGCACCGGCCTGGCCGTGGTGGACCGTCGCTGGCGTGAGCAGCCCCGGGCCCCCGTGGTGGTGCTCGAAGTTCTGCCAGTGGAAGAACGTCGGGCAGAACTCGATCGCCTGGTGGTACGAGGCGAAGCGGTAAGAAAACTCCGGGCAGTACTTGAGGGTCTTGAACGGGCTTTCGGAGAAGGGGTTGTCGTTGGAGACGTGCGGCCGGCCGTGCGACTTGGTGATGCCCGGCGTGGCCAGCAGTTGAGCCACCGTCTGGGATCGCATCGACGGCCCCCGTCCCCCTGCTCAGGAAAGCGAATGGAGACTCTGAAGCCTTGCGGTAAGCCGGCGCTTCTGTGGCTGCGTCCTACCGCGGAGCCGGTTGCGTGCCCGAGAGCGTGCGGAACTGGACCGCGTGAACTCGGCGATAGATCCCTCGGCCGAAGCAGTCTGGGCCTTTCTTGCCCGTGGGAAAAAGCAGCCAGGGGGCGTTTGCGGGATAATGGCCGGTCGGGCGCTCGATGTCTCCGCGACCTCCGCCCGTCCCTCGCGACAAGCCACCATAGCAACTGCCGGCCCTGCCACCAGAGGTTCGCCGGCCTCGCGCGAATCGAGCCGGCGCTAGTCCCGCCATTTCGGGCCCGTGTGCAACCGAGTGAATCGGTTCTCCTCGACGTCGTAGCGATACAGGTCCGCGTTGACCGAAGCGCCGCTTTCGTCCGCCGGCTGCCAGCCGCCGAACAAGTAGATGTTTTTTCCATCGGGGCAGATCGGCTGCACGAAGCCGCGTGCGCCGGGGATCTGCCCTTCCGGCGACAGCCGCTCCCAGCGACCGGCCGCGAGATCGTACCGATACAGGTCGTTCAGGTACCCGTTGCCTCCCCCGCCGAACAGATAAAGCGAGTCTCCCGCGCGAAGCAGTGAGTGGGCGTACCGGGGCGTCGGAGCGTTCTCTGAGCCGCCGGGAAGCCGGCGCCACGTCTGATCCTCCAGATCGAATCGGTAGAAGTCCCCCAGCCTGCCGCTGCCGGTGCGTGTGCCGCCGAACAGGTAGAGCGAGCCGCCGTGATACGCCAGACGTGAGCCGTAGCGGGTACCGGGCGCGTCCCCCTTGCTATCCTCGATCCTTTGCCACTGGTTCTCCTGCGGACAATAACAGCACAGATCGCCCAGGTCGCGATGATCGTAGGTGAGCCCGCCGAAGATCCACATCCGGCCCTCCTCGTCGGCGCACGCGGCGTGGACGAACCGCGGCTCGGGGATCGGCCCGGTGCTCTCCTCGACGAGCGCGAACTCGCGGCCCTGTTGGTCGTACACGTAGAGGTCGTTGTCTAGCGATTCCCAGCCTTTGGACGTGCCGCCGAAGAAGAGCACCTTGCCGCCGATGGGCACGGCCGAATGCCCGCAGCGAGGCGGAATCAGCTCCGAGCTCGGCGAGACGCGCTCCCACCGGTTGTCCGGGATCGAGTACCGATAGAGATCGCTCAGGCATGCGCCCAACGCCGCCTGCGCCCCGCCGAAAATGAAGAACGCGTCCGGTGACTCGGAGGGAAACACCACGCCGGAGTAGCGCGCCGGCGGAGAGACGATCGGCGGCAGGCCCGTCAGGCCCCGCTGTCGCGCGCACGACTGGAGCAGCTCGACGTACTTGGCCACGTCGGTCAGCCCCAGCTCGACGTAGAAGTGCCGCGTGGGCGGGATGTAATCCGGCGCAACGGTCCGCCGATACGCGTGGTATCCGTCGCGCAAGTCTTCCAACAGCAATCGCGCCAGCTCGAGCCTGTCGTCGAGCGTCGCCCGGAATTCCGCGGGGGCCGGCACCTCGTGATACACGAGCCGCGTCAGGTCCAGAAGTACCCGGTTTAGCTGCCCCATGGTGCGACCGCCCTCCGGCCCAAACAGCCCGTCGCCGATCACCGCCTCGCTCTGCTTCGTGCCGTGCTTCTCGGGGTTCCAGCCGTAGTGGCCCCACAGGGCGTACTCGACCGGCCCCTTGAAGACCGAGTCGCTGTAGTTGGCGATGTTGCCCAGGAGCGTCGACCGGGCGGTCTCGCGGGGGATCACTTCGTGGAACGTTCGCCGGACGTCTTCCCCCGTGTTGACGAACCATCCCGCGCCCGGGTCATACTGAGCGGCGTGCCAGCCGAAGTAGATCGGAAAATAGAGGGCGTTCCGGGCGAACGGGTCGAGCGCTCGCCGCGTCGTCGCCGACCGGCCCCGAGCGTAGTAGGCGAGCCAGCGCGGGCCGTTGTAGAAGAGGGCGTAGCGCAGATGGGGATACTCCTGCTTGCGCCGCTCGATGATCTCCTCGGTGAAGTAGGTGAACGTGAGCGGGACGTTGCGGAGCTTCGGGTCGTCGTTGAACACGTTCAGGTAGCCCTCGACCGCGTTCACGTCGTAGTGGGTCGGGCAGAACAGAATCCGGTCCTCGAGAAACTCCCGCTCGCGGGCCAGCTCGAGGATCTCGTGCAGCATGAACTGCTGCTCTCCGGCAAGCCCGCCGAATCGCGCGATGCACTGGGGGCAGTGCCCTGCGAGCTTGTCCTGGTAGTAGTCGTCGGCCATGAAGTAGAGCGTGTCGCAGCCGGCGTCGACGAACTGGCGGTAGAACCCGAGCACCTTCTGCACGTCGGTCTCGCTGGTGTAGCACGGGAAGGTGCTCCGGTCGCCTTGCTGCGAGCCGACGGGCCGGAACCCGCCTACGACCCGGATGCCTCGGCGGTGTGCCTCGTCGACCAGGTGGGCGAGCCGCTCCGGGAGCTGGGCCTCGTTCTCCATGCCGGCTAGGACGTGGAAGCAGTTGACGCGGTTGCGGGCGAGGAAATCGAGGCACGGCAGCACGAGCGCGTCGTCGTGGATCTCGTCGCCGGTCACGTTTCGCCCGTGGTACCGGGAGAGCGTGTGGACCTGGAGCTTCATGCCCAGGGCTTCCCCGACGCCCCTGAGCGACCGGACCGCGACGGTGGGGAAATCGCGGACCGACGAGAGCTCGACCTCGGTCGTCCCCTCCACCGACTTCAGTAGCTGCACGAGCGAGAAGGCCCCGTGAATGCACCCTACGGGATCGCCGCCGGCGACCAGGATCCAGCGTCTCCCGTCGGTCTCCTCCGAGACGAAATCGATCGCGTAGCTCTCCCCGGCGGCGAGCGCGTCGCGGTCGATCTTCGCCAGCCCGGCCAGTCGCGCCACGTGCGGGTTGCCGGTGGTCGTGCCGAGGCAGATGATCGGATTGCCCGTCTTGATCTCGTCCGCCGAGTCGACGATCTCGCAGCCAAGGCCCAACCTCCCGGTCAGCTCCCGGCGGAGCACGTCGCCGGCGTACGCTTCCTGGGCCGTCGGGCTTGGCCCGAGGAGCACGACGACCGGCTCGTCCGCCGAGAGCTGCCACCGGCGGCCCAGCGACCGGCAGACCTTGGGCGCGGGGACAATCGGACTCGGCGCGGCGGGCCAGCCCCACCAGCGGGATTCCAGCTCGGCGAGGATCCGGCGATGGGCCTCGGAAAGCCGCTCGGACGCCGCGGTCCGGCCGCCCAGCACGGCCCCAAGAAGCAAGACGGCGATCAGCACCGGCCCGGAACGCCGCACGGACGTCTTGCACACCATGTTCCCTCCACCCGTCTCGCAAGAAGATCTCGATCCTCGATCCACCGGCCCATTGTAGCCGGCGCCGCGAGCCGGTGCGCTCCCGCCAGTGCTCCTTTTCTTGGGGCGCGGAGCGGCTGTCGGATTGGAATCCCGCTCGAATGCCCGGTAGGATGGGCTCCCGGTGACCCGATTCATCGGAAGCGTACAGACACCCTCAGAATCGGCTCCCGACCGCATGAATGCGGTCACTGCCAGCCTGTCCATCACAAATACCCCCTTACCCAGCGAGAATGAGGTCTGCTCATGCGACGATACCGCCGGCCCGGCTACCCACTTTCGCCCGCTGCCTTCCGACTGTGCGTGGCGGCGGCCGTCGTCGTCGGGGTAACGGCGGTCGCCGGCGCAGAGGTGATCGAGCTGGAAGCGAAGGACACGCTCACCGCCCTGGAGATGGACCACGGCGACGAGCTGCGGTTCCAGCTCCGCGACGGCCGGCGGTTCGCGTTGGTCCTCGAAGACACCGACGCGGCGATCGTCGAGCGGGTGACGCCCGGCGGGATCATCTACCGCTTCGGGGCGCGGGTCCGCGTCGATGGGCAGCCGATGACCCTAAAGCGCTACGTCTGCTCGCAGGAGTGCTTCTACGAGCCCTACGTCGTCGACGGCGTGAGGATCTGGCTCGACACCGTCCGGGACGTGTTCGACCTGATCCCGATCCGCTACCCTCGCAAAGGCAACCTCCAGTGCCTCCCCCGCAAAGCCGCGCGCCTGGCGATTCAGGACGCTGCGCTGCGGATCTGCCCGGACGAGATGCACCCTTGGATCGACGACGAGCGGAACCGGCTCGACGTGGGGGCGTGCTACAACGGCGACGACTGCTACCTGGGCCCCTATCTCGGCCAAGCGTGTCACGTGGGGATGGACGTCAATCACCCCAAGGGCAATCCGCTCTTCGCCCCGATCGACTTCGACACGCAGGCGTACTTCAACAGCCTGGCCACCGGCCACAACAACAACCGCTGGCGGGGCGTCCGCCGCTGGCCGAACGGCGACGTCTGGGCCCTCCAGACGCACCACTTGATCGACCTGCTCGTCACGGAGCGCACGCCGCTGGCCTCGGGCGCCCGATACGCCACCACGGCCGGCGTCCACGTGGGGAGCCACGAGCACACGCACTTCGAGCTCAAGATCGGCCGAAAAGGGGGACTGTCCCAATTTTCGCGCAGCGAAAATGGGACTGTCCCCTTTGTCCAGGATACGGACGACCCGGCCTCGATCGCCGTGCCTATCGATTTCGACGACGAGTCGCCCTTGGCCCAGGAGCGGCCCGAGGTGCTGCACCTGGACCCGTGGATCGTCTTTTGGCAGATCTTCGAGGATCGCAAGGCCCGCACGGGCGAGATCCGCGCGGCGATGAAGCCGCTCGGGCCGGCACGGGCGGGCGAGCCGGTGACCTTCTCGGCCGACGGTTCGCGCCCGGGCTCGGATCGCGATCGGCTCGCGCTCTTCTGGGCGTTCGGCGACGGCGGCTCCGGTCGCGGCCGGGCGCCGAGCCACGTGTTCGCTCGCCCGGGCGTTTACCCGGTCACGCTCGTCGTCGACGACGGCGCCCGGCGCGCGTCGACCACGCAGCACGTCAGCGTCGGCGGCGATCCGGTCCGAGAGCCGATGCTCGCGCTGGCCGCGCCGGACGAGCTTTCCTTCCGCCCCCGGCCGGTCCATGCCATGGACGTCTACGGCGAGCCGGTGCGGATCGTGTCCCACACGCTCGAGTTCGTCGCCCGAGCGTCGCGCCCGGTGCCCCGTGCGAAGGTCGTCCGGCTCGTGAACTCCGCGGTCGGCGAGCTCGCGCCGGCAAGCGTTCCCGAGATCGAGTACGAGCGCGGATCCGGCTGGCTCAAGCTGGACGGCCCAGTGGTCCGTCCACCTCGACTTTGCACGTTGGGTGCCACTGCTGGCTTGTCCAGCAGTGCCGGAAGCACGGTTGGACAAGCCAACCGTGGCACCCCTCAACTCGACTTGGACGGACCGCCAGGGCAGAAGGGCCGGCAGTCGTTCGAGGTGAGCGTCGACGCCGCGGGCCTGGCGCCGGGGACGTACTCGGCATGGGTCGAGGTCTCGTGCCCCGGCGCGATCAACTCGCCACAATGGTTTCGCGTGGAGCTGCGCGTGCCGAGCGACGAGCCCCGGCGTGACGTGACCGTCGACGACCGCGACCCGGGCTTCTCGGCCACGCCCTACTTCTGGGTCGGGCACCGCTTCTCGCGCTGTCCGGCCGACAAGCGGGGCCACGGCGGGTTCTACCTCACGTGCGGCGGCCGCACCACGCCCGGCCAGTTCGCCCGGTTCACGCCCGACCTCCAGGCCGGCCGGTACGAGGTCTCCCTGAGCGACGCCACGCCGTTTTCGCCCGGCGTCGAGTTCGACGTGCGGGTGCGTCACGCCGAAGGCGACCAGCGCGTCCGCGTCCGCCCCGACCAGTCCCGCCGGATCGGCACGTTCGAGTTCCACGAGGGCACCGACGGCTTCGTCCAGATCCTCGCCGAGGGCTCCCACGGCCTCGTGATCGCCGACGCGGTGATCTTCCGGCGCAGGTAGCGTGTTTGTAGTAGGCACACGCCGTGTGCCGTAACCCGCGGACGGCACACGGCGTGTGCCTGCTACGGAAGCACGGCCCCCTGCAAAAGCGCGACACGCCCTTCCGCGCCGCTACCCGGTCTTCAATCGAACCTCCGGCTCCGGCTCGTACTCGATCACCGCCGGCAGCCCTTCGCGCGCGATCGAGAGGCGCGCGGCTTCGGTGACCAGCTCGTTGATCGAGCTGTTGGCCGGCGTGGCGATAATGCCGCGGGCGTCGATCTCCTGGAGGACCTTCTGCCGGGCGGCGAGGGCGTCGTCGTCTGGCAGATCGGCGGCGGCCTGGTTGGCGCGGATGGCCGCCAGCGTGATCGCCTCGATCGACTCGAAGCCGTAGCCGACCGGCTTCAGGCCCTCGCCTTCCCAGGGGACCATGCGGAAGTAGTCGGGGCTGACGAAGCGGAACATGGCCCCCGCCTTGCGGTCGACGTAGCCGTGGCGCACGCCGCGGTACTGGTCGTCGTGCTTGAGGATGCCCGCGCAGTCGTCCCCCTCGCAGTACATCACCAGGCCCTGGTCGTTGGTGCCGGCGGCTTCGTCGGGGTAGCCGAGGCCGTCGCTGATACTCATCACGGCGCCGTTCTCCCACACGACGCGCCCTACGGCCCACATGTAGCCCACGTTGCCGTTGGGGAACGTCCCCTCGACGCCGCGGACCGAAACCTCGACCGGGCGGAGGCCGGTAATGAAGTAGACCAGGTCGACGTAGTGGCAGCCGACGTAGGTGAACGGGTCGCTGTTCTCCTTGGTGAACCAGTTCTGGAAGTTCGAGTGGCGGTAGTAGTAGGGCTCGATCATCTTGGCCTCGCCCAGGCGGAACTCGCCGAAACGCCCGGCGCGGTACTGGCGCCGGGCGTCGAGCGAGCGGCGGTCGAACCGCTTGTGATACTCGACGCCGACCACCAGCCCCCGCTCCCGCGCGAGCTTCTCGATCTGGATACTCTGGGCGTACGTGGGCACGAGCGGCTTGACCGACAGCACGTGCTGGTCGTGCTCCAGGGCCGCGCGGATCACCGGATCGTGGAAATGGTCGGGCACGGCCGCCACGACCAGGTTGTAGGGCGGAAGCGACGCGATCGCCTCCTCGAACAGCTCGGGGAACATCTTGTCGGCCGGCTCGTCGAGCGACGGCCAAGGCTCGAACGTCTGGCCCGGAAACGCCTCGGCAAACGCCTCCGTTTCGGCCAGCGCCTTCAAGGGGGGCGAGTTGAGCGCGCTGATCTTGATCGAGCCGATCCGGCCCTGGCGCTGGAGTTGGTAGATGGACGGCAGGATCTGGTCGTGGGTGATCATGCCCCCGCCGACGATGACCACGTCGACTGGGTTGGCAGCAGCTTGGCGCGCAGCTTGGTCGTTCATTTCAGCACCTCCTCGATGGCTTCTTCCAGGACGGCGATGCCCTCGCGAAGGGCCTCTTCCTCGATCACCAAGGGCGGCGAGATCTTGACCGAGGCCCCCGCATAGCCGACCGGGGCGAAGAGCATCAGCCCCTTCTCGATGCATCGCCAGACGATCCGCGTGGCCAGCTCCTTGTCGGGCTCGATCCCGCCCGGCTTGACCATGTGAAGCGACGCCACCAGCCCCTTGCCGTGCACCGCCCCGACGTGCTCGGCGAACCGCTCGCCGACGCGGCGCAGCTCGGGCTGGAGCACGTCGCCCATCCGCCGGGTGTTCTCCACCAGGTGCTCCTCTTCGATTACCTGGAGATTCGCCAGCGAGGCGACCGCGCAGATCGGGTTGCCCGTGTGGGTGGAGGTCATCGAGCCGGCCGGGTAGAGGTCCATGATCTCGTTGCGGCCGATCACCGCCGCCAGGGGCAGCCCGCTGGTGATGCCCTTGCCGCAGACGATCAGGTCGGGCAGCACGCCGTAGTGCTCGAACCCCCAGTACGTGCCCGTCCGACCGAACCCCGCCTGCACCTCGTCGAAGATCAACAGGGCCCCGTGCTCGTCGCACCAGGCGCGGAGCTTCTGGACGTACTCCGGTGGGGCGAAGCTGGCGTTTCCGCCCTGGTAGGTCTCGGTCATCACCGCGGCGATGCGATTGGGCGTCATGCCCTGCTCGTCGAGCGATTTGAGGAACAGGTCGAAGCTGGTGTCCGGGCAGCGGAAGCCGTCGGGGAACGGCACCTGGACCAGGTCCGGGTCGAGGTTGACGATCCAATTCTTCAGCGCGGGGATGCCCCCGGCCATCTGGGAGCCGAGCGTGCGCCCGTGAAACGCGTTGTCATAAGAGACGATGGCGATCTTCTCGTCGGCCAGCTTGCGGCCCCAGGTTCGGGCGAGCTTGATCGCGCACTCGATCGCCTCGGAGCCGGTCGTGAGCAGGAAGACCTTCTTGAGTCCCTCCGGCGACACCCGGGCCAGCGCTTCGACCAGTCGGGCGCGGATCTCCGAGGGGAAGCAGTAGTTGTGCAAGAGGCCGTGGTTGACCTGGTCGAGGATCGCCTGGCCGATCTTGGGGTGGTTGTGGCCGGCGTTCGTCACCAGCACGCCGGAGGACCAGTCGAGCCAGCGGTTGCCCCAGCGGTCGTAGACTTGGACCCCGTCGGCGCGGTCCCAAAGGATCGGCGGCTGCCCGCCCATCGAGCGGGGCTCGAACTGGCGGAGCCGCTCGAGGATGGGGATCGACTCGGGGACGGGGATCTTGGTAGCGATCCGTCGGTACTTGGTTTCCACAGGCGGGACTTCCCGCGGTGTAAGTGCTTCGGCTGCCATAGTTTGGATCTCCTCGGCAAATGCCAATCGTACACACTGACCCGAAGCGCAAGCGAGGAGCGACGGTTTCGCGTGTCCGGCCCTCGCTGGCGCTTCGGGTTCGTGTCGCTCGCCACCGCAGGCCAAAAAAAAACTCCGCCCGCGACCGGCCCGGTATTTCGGGTGCTCGGCCCAGTTCGGAGTGCTCGTTCGGTGGCTGACAGTGCCGCTACGGATGCCAGCGAGCGCCAGGTTGTCGGATCGGGAAGGGGCCGGCGCGGCACCGGGCCGCCCGGGCGCCCACTTCCTCATACGCCGGATTATATCGTCATGCGGCACCAATGCAAGCCGGCGCGAAGGGGCGCGGCAAGTCTGCCCGGCACGAGAGACGGTGGCTGGTGGGCGCGCTCTCGACCGTCGGCCGCCGCGTGCGCCCTTACCCGTGCCAGGGCCGGTCGCGCTTGTCGGTCTTGCGAATCGCGTCGATGGCGATCTTGACGTCCATCTCGACGTGGAAGTCGAACATCCCGGCGACGATGAAATCGGCCCCGTTGCGATAGGCGGAGGAGAACGCGGTTTTCGGGGGGATCCCGCCCGCGGCCATCACCTTGAACGCCACCCAGGGCCGCGGGACCGTGGCCATGAAGGCCGCCGTCTCCTCGGGATTGTTGCACCACATGTTGTCGTTGTTCGCGTCGTGGTCGCCCGAGTCCCGCTTCATCCAGTCGTATTCGACGCGACGATCCCCCGGCGTGGCCGACCAGTACCGGTCGAGGTGGAACGTCTTCATGTAGAAATCGGGGTTGATCTTGTCCCGCTCGCAGGCCACGGGCATGTTCAGCGAGTGGCCGCCGACCCCGGCAGGCACGCCGTGCGACTTAATCAGATCGACCATCTGCCCGATCACGTCGGTCGTGCCGCCGTTCATCATGTGCGAGTCGGTCACGCCGCCGTGCGAGTAGATGAACGTCGCGCCCAAGTCGATCTGGCGCTTGATCTCCTCGTCCATCTGGGCCTTGTCCGGCTTCAGCGGAATGCAGACCATCGTCTGGATCTTGTCGGTGCGACCCTCGTTGTACTTCGTCACCACGGGCCAGCACTTGGGGTCCAGTTGGATCGTGTCGACGCCGCACGCCTGGCAAAGCTCCAACGTCTCGAACACCTTCGCCTCGGTGTTGTACGACGTGAACAGCTTCGAGGCGTACATCAGGTCGCGACTATGGGCCCAGCCGCCGATCAGGTTGCCGCCGATGAGCAGCCGGCCGAGCGACACGTCGCCAATCTTGCCGCAGGGCAGGCTGCCGGGGGGGATGTCGGTCTTGGGCTTCTCCGCGCCGCCCTGCGCGGGCTGGGCAGACCCGTCTGCCACCGCGGCCAGAAGCGTCTTCTCCTCGATGCTGCCGTAGGCCGCGCCGGCCGCGGCCGCTCCCAAGACGCCGCGAGCCAAGAAACACCGACGGTCGGTTTTGCCTGCCATTTGCTGCTTACCTCTCCATTTTCGCGTTGAGACGGTTCTACTCTGCCCGTACGGGGGCCCCTGCACGTATCCCGAAACCCGACCCGGTATCTCCCCCGAATGGCGTCCGCCGCCCTGCTCCGGGCAACGGCCATCCCTCTAGTTTCACAGCCGGCCGCGTGGAAGTCAACTTGCCGGAGGGGCCCAATTTCGGAGCAGCGAGGTGCCCCCCAAGAGGGACGGCCCCGCTCGGCCCTACCTGGGCGGTCCGGCCTACTCGTGCGACTCGATCTCGCCGCATTCCGCCAGGGCGAGGATGGCGTAGGCGGTGCCGTCGTGGGTGATGTAGTGCTTGCTGTCCTTCCACATGGATCGGGTGAACCAGCGGCCGCTGGCACGCTGGTGGCTCTTGAGCCAGGCGATCCCCTTTTGGATTCGCGGGTCGTCGGCCGGCACGCCCGCTTGGCGGAGAACGTAGACGGCAAATCCGGTTCCGTAGCCGTCGCTCGACTGCATGTCCCGCGGCTTGTCGTCGGATCGCTCCCAATTGCCCAGAGTGACGACGCCCCATCCCCCGTCGGGCTTTTGCAGGGCGAACAGGTCTTCGACCACTTGCCGCCGCTCGGGCTCCGTCATGATCCCCTCTACGTGCAGCGAGGCCAGCAGTTTCATTGCCCGATGGTGCAGGTGGGCGGGCGGATTGGCCTCGAAGTACCGGCGGATCTTGTCGAGCCCGGCTTTCGCGGCCGGCGTGTCGGCATAGCCGTCGGGAGCAGCGCCCACGCCGATGGCGGCCATGGTCACGCCGTAATGGTCGTCGATCTCCGACGGCGGCTGGTTGTATTTCATCCAGTCGAACCCGCCGTCCTCGCGCTGCATCGTCCACATGCGATCGAGGGCCTTGCGAGTCGTTGGGTGCAGCTTGCCCGTGGTGAGCGCGTCGTTCTGCGCCAGAACCGACGCCGCCATCACCGCATGCGTCACGCGGTGCTTCACGTCCCCCGGACGCTCGGCGAAGTGCTCGAGTTTCGCCCGGATCTCGTCGTGCGCCGGCGCCTTCCAGGAGACGACCGGCCGGGTGAGCAAGAACGCGTAGTCCGAATGGCACGCGAAGCACTTGCGCTCTTTCTGCCAGCCGAGCGCGGTCGCGTCGAGAAAACGAACCGCGGCGTCCATCGAGAACTCGTCGCGGATCGGTTCGTCGGGACGGTTTGCCTCCAGCGACGTCACGTTCTCCAGCGTCAGCGGTTCCTCGCCCGCCGACGTCGCGATCATCACCGCCGCGATTGCCGGAATTGCCAGGCAACGGGTCGCGAAGCCATTCATCTTCATTCTCCTCGTCAATCGGCGCGGCCGCGTGCATGTTTCAACGTGCCGCGGTGAACGCGATCTTTCTGTCATTCGGCATCTTGCCCGTGCACCGGCGAAACGCCCGTGGCACGACCGTGCGGGCTTTTCCTTGTCCCGCTCAGCACGGTGGTTTATCGAGACGACGCGGTTTCCGGCGCGATTCGTTCGACGGAAGCGTTGGAACACGAAACGCAGGCCGACTTCGATGCCCCCTTGGTTCCTCGAAGGGGCTCACATCTCCGACCACACCCCGGGGATGGGCACCGGGTAGCGTCCCTCTGCGTCGGGCTGGACGGGCGGCGGCGTATCGTAGTCCATGGTGTCGATATCCGCACAAAACTGGAAGTTGGAGGCCATCGCTTCGTCCCAGGTGATCAACTTCCCGGAATGGACGGCCGCCCGGCCCATGAGGTCCGCGACGTTCGAGTAGGCCGCGCGCTTGGTTTCGTTCTGCGGCTTGTCGTTGCGGATGCTGTCCAGGAGCACGTTCCACTCGGCGTCCCACGGATTGATCTTCTCCTCGGGCGTCTCCTCGACGATGTTGTCCTTGTCGATTCGTTGATCCTTGTAGATATGGGTGGTTTCTCCCCGCAGCAGTCCGCTGTTGAACATCGCGGCGCACTTGGTTCCGTGGATGTAGGTGGCGAATTCCCGGTGGCAGTGTCCGCCCAGCCAGCGGACGACGTCGGTCGCCTTCGTTCCGTCGGCGAAGGTCCACTCGATGGAGAAGGAGTCGAGGTTCTGGCCGCAATCGGTGCTGTTGGCAGCGCGTCCGCCCACGCCGTGGGCGGTGACCGGCCACTCGCCCTTGATCCAGCAGATCTCGTCGATTTGGTGGACGTTCATCTCGGCGAACAGGCCGCCGGAGACCCAGAAGAAACGAACGAAGTTGCGGATCTGCCAGAGCAATTCGTCGTATTCCGGCGGCTTCCTGCCCAGGACCCCGACGGGGTGTATTCGGTACGCCCGAATGAGTTGGACGTCGCCCAGCACGCCGTCGCGGACTTGCCGGATCAGTTTCTGGCGGTTCAAGCCGTGGCGCCATTGCAGGCCGGCGGCGATCTTGAGGTTCTTCTTCTCGGCCTCCTCGCCCGCCTTGATAAGTCGTCGCAGGCCCGGCACGTCGGGTGCGAACGATTTCTCCATGAAGACGTTCACGCCCTTCGCGACGGCGTATTCCAGTTGCATCGGACGGAAGGCGGCGAAGTTGGTCAGCATCGCCACGTCGCCCGGGCCGAGGCAATCGATGGCCTTCTTGTAGGCGTCGAACCCGACAAACTGCCGGTCCTTCGGGACGTCGATCCGATCACCGAGCTTCTCGCTGAGGTTCTTGTGCGACGCGGTCAGCCGGCCCTCGACGACGTCGGCCATGGCGACCAGCTTGACGGGCCCGTTGGCGGAGCTCATTGCGTTGCCCACCGCGCCGGAGCCGCGGTTGCCGCAGCCGACCAGCGCCAGGCGGATCGTGTTGTCCTCGGCCGCGTGGACCGGCAGAACGGCCACGCCGGCCAGGGCGGAAGCGGCGGCCACCGTCCCGCCGGCCTTCAGCACGTCGCGACGGCTACAACCTCGCGGCTGCCGCGACTGGCTATGCGCGTCTTGGCTCATCATCGAGTTCTCCTTGCGTCGGGTTATCAAGCAGCAACGCGAACGTCCCGCGCCGTGTCCGAAAACGACGCCCAGCCGTCGCGTGGAGGAGCGTCTTCACCTCGGGCGGGCTCGCCACGCGTCCGTCCACGGGACCTGTGGTCTGTCGTCTACGGTAGCCTCCGACAGTGCGCGCTGCAACCTTCGCCTCGCACCCGCAGGATACCCGCTTACGCTTCCGACGCCGTGCCCCAAGCTGATTGCCCAACGCCGACCCACGAAAGGTTGGATTGCACCCAACGCGGGACGGACAATCCCGGGGGGCGGTTGGTCCTGAGAAGCGTTGGATTCTCGACGCATGTCCGGCCCGGATTTGGCCTGTTCCGCCTGGACAGTCCCACGCCACGCGTATTTGACACACTTCGAGGTGTTTCAGAAGGGGTGCGGCAATCCTCAAACCGGGCGGACTCGAGCGTCCTCCGCGGCAAGACCGCCCCCCCGCGGGAGTGTGCCAATGAGGGTCGTTTTCTCGGACACGAAGTCAGTCCGCTAGCGGAAGCGTCGTGGAGGTCGAGGGCAACGACAGCCGAACCGGAAGCCTGCAATTCCTGCTGATCGGCGAGCGCGCGGCCGAGTAGACGGGAGCCGCATCGCGGAGCCCCTGCGGTGGTGGAGACAGCGGTGTTGCATAAGTCGCTTATTTCTGGGCTCTTCGCAGCCGCCTGGTTCGGACGCCCTCTTCAGGCTCAGTTGTGGAAGCCGCGCTCTTCGACGCCCTTGCGAATCTCAACCCACTGGCCCCCGTCGTCCACGACCCGAATCGTCGGGATGCCCGCCTTGACCGCGCTGGCCCGGAGGTCCTCGCTGGACACCTTGCGGGAGTCGGGCATTCCGAGGTATCTTCCCCCGATGAAGGCTACTCCGCCCGGTCGGAGCACGCGATAGACCTCGCGCATCTTCTTTTCCCGTTCTCCCCAGATCAAGACGGGGCCCGCGCCGGCAATCAGGTCAAAAGAGGCTTCCTCGAATGGGAGGGCGTCCAGCGTGCCCGTCTGGCAGGTGATGCGATCGCTGAGTTTTGCCTCGGCGGTCCGTTTCTCGGCCTCGCGGGCCACCTTCTCCGAAGGATACAGGGCGGTGATTTGGAGGTCCGTCGTTTCCACAAATCCTTGCTGCAAACCTTGCACCCCGCCGCTGTCGTTGGGGCAAATCAGTAGGCAGTTGCCCTCGGTAATGGAGTAGTCCGCGACGAAGCGGTCGACAAGCATGTGGGGGCCGCTCTGGAACTGGTGGGCCGCCTTAGGTGCTTCCAGGCCGACGATCTTGACCCACTGACCGCGATGTTCAACCACTTTGGCCCCGGGGACGCCTGATTCGCGGACAATCTTCCTCAGCTTTTCGTTCGATATCTTGTGCTCCGCGGGCGTGTAGAGGTAACGCCCGCCGACAAATGCCACGCCGTTGGGCTTGAGCACGCGGTCAACCTCGCGGAGGCATTTGCCGATATCGGGAATGAAGGTCAATGTGCCGCGGCTGACGATCACATCGGCGTAATCGTCCTCAAAAGGCAATTGTTGTGCGTCTCCCACGACAAAGCGGGCACGGTCCTCCAGAGCAGCCTCGCGAATCCTCTTTTCGAAGAGTGGCTTCATATCCGGATCGATGTCCAGCCCGATCATCGTAAAGTTCGACCGCTTGGCCAATTCCACGTCGAGATTGCCCGTACCGCAACCGACGTCGATACAAATTCCTTCGCGAATTCCTCCGAGTTCCCGAAGCATCCTCGCGGCCGTCAAAGGGTACGTGCGCTTGACTCGATGTTCCACTACCCAGTCGAATGCTTCGGCGTGTGTCTTTCCGGAAGTGATTGTGAATCCCGCCTTCGACTCCGACCAGAATCGATGTCCCGTCGGACCGCCAACAAAAGATACGAATCCTGGCGCCTCGAAATGCTTGCCGACCACGGCCGCCCAGACCGCTTCACCGGAAGGGTACTTCCAGGCGACCGCTCCAGCCCCGGGCAATGACTCGACCGCCGTTTTGCCTTTGAGTTGGGTCGGCATGCAGAGGACGACGTCGCACTGGGTCTGCTCCTTCTCGACCAGTAAATTGACTTCGGTTTCCGGCAGGAAGCGAATGGTCACTTGGACTTGAGTGCGTCGCGTGTACTCCCTGCAAATGGTTCGGAGTGGATTCACCAGTCGGTTGTCAGCCAGGACCTTGCATGCCGCTGTATCCTCGGCCGCCCGAGTAACCGACGACAGTCCGCACAACAGCAGCAGACACAGGGCCAGGATTGCCGGCGTCGGTCGTGCCAGAGTTTTCATGAAACGGTACCTGCATGACGGTTTGGGCATTGCCACGCCCCACTCCTGGGCGACGCTACCATTCATCCTGACCATTCGGCCCTTGTGCGTCAAAGGTCCTTTTTCGAGGCGCGTCGCGAAACGCGCGAACGGATGGGACGACCGCTCAGCGTAACGGCTTCTTTGGCTTTGTCGCCGGAATACGCAACAGCTTGCGCCCGGGGGGCCACTCTCACGCGGATGGCCGTCTTTCACCGCCGGAGACCGCGTGGCGTCGGCCGAGGAAGCGGGGACGCGGTCAACCTTCCTCGACGACGTTCAGGCCCATCAAGTTGGCCAGATGCCGCACGCTCTGCATATGGTCGCCGTAGAACACCACGCGGTGCAGCAGCGTCATGGCGTCCTCGGTCTCCAGCACGCTGCTCCAGTCCGCCGCCATTTTGGCCGCGTCGCGGACTTTCGTGACT
>Ga0307378_10006225_pt1 | contig 16407 bp, 22 predicted proteins | sample UN1MG_FD_202238 | JGI IMG/M metagenome (GOLD analysis project Ga0307378, IMG submission 202238) | Soil microbial communities from Risofladan, Vaasa, Finland - UN-1 | ecosystem: Environmental > Terrestrial > Soil > Coastal area > Acid sulfate soil | place: Finland: Risofladan, Vaasa | collected... | reverse complement strand
TGAGCGTTACTGTCTCAAAGGGTAAGATGGAGGTGTTCAAAAGCGAGCCGAATATAGGCGAGGTTAAAGAGGACATAAAGGCTGGTTACAACGGCGCCAAAATCTCGGTCGGGTTCAACCCACGATACATTATCGACGGGCTGATGTGCATGGACGCGGAAAGCATTGGATTGGAGATTGGTGGCGAGGACAAGCCATGCGTCATACGCCAGGATGATAAGTATGTTTATGTTGTGCTACCCATGCAGATTGCACACAAGTCTACACCGACGGACACAGTAAAAGAATGAAGATTTTATTGATCAATATAGATAGCACAAAACCAAATTTGGCTCTTAAAAAAATGTGGAATTATCTATTAAAAAAAGAAGGCGACACATGTCAGATTGGAAATGGTATCCGCAGTTCACGGGATTGATTAAAGATCCCGAGGGCAAGCATTATAATAAGATGGGAATGTCCATATGGCTGTTTAATTTTTTCTGTGCTGATGCCGACAGGGAAAAGGGCGAGTGGTCGGGTCCCCTCGGCAAAGTCGCGGAGCAGACGGGCATTCCGATTTGGACGATCAAAAGATATATGCGTGTTCTCAAAAAAGGAGGGTATATTGACGCGCGTAGGGGTTCTAATGGGCTTGTTGTAAAAATAAAAAAATATAAGACACTTATTATGCAAGAACAAAAAAAAGCACCCACAATAGACGAGATCAGTGCGGACGAGCGTACGCCGCTTGAGAAGAACTCAAGAAGCAAGTTATACATAGCCGGACTGGAGGAGCTGCAGGAGTATTTCCGGGGGATTATGGGAAGGGCTCACCTCGGGAACTTAGACACCTATATGATACTGCAGATGTACTGGGATAAAATACCGCTTGTGGTCATCAAGAACACGGTGGACGAAGTTAAATCCAAAAGTAAAAAGAAGGAGATTTTTACCATAAGGTATTTTAAAAAAGCGATATATGAAAATCATAAAAAATACACGCATAGGCTCGAGCCGGAAAAGGAGCTTATGACCAAGGAGGATTCCGATAAGAAAAAAGAATTCCACAGCCTGGCCGAGGGCGTGGCAAAGGAGAGAACATATGGAGCAGAAGAAGAAATTATCTGATTTAAAGACGATGCCCCACAGCGAGGAGGCGGAGATGGCCGTTCTGGCCGGCGTGTTGGGCAACAATAAGTTTATTGATAAGGTGAGTGAGATTATATCAGAAGAGGATTTTTATTATTTGCGTAACCAGCAGATTTTCAAGATTATGAAAGAGCTTTACTCTGATAGCCAGACCATTGATATGATAACAGTAAAATCCAAGGCCGCCGCCCGCAATGTAAATATTGATGTCGCCTACCTTGTCAAAATAGGAGATTATTTTAGCTACAGTGGCATAGAAAGCCATTGTAAAATCATAAAAGAAAAAGCGCTTTTGCGTGCGATAATAACTTCTTCTCATAAGACGATACAGGATGCATACGATGAACCTACGAATATAGATGATTTTGTGCAGTCCATTGAACGAAGTTTTTTTCAGATAAGTCAGCGTAAGGTAGCTGAAAACGAGAGCGTGCTAGCTAAAAACTTGATTACGGATATGATTGATAGGATGGGAGAATTAAGAAAAAACCCGGGGCATGTCTCGGGTCTGGAAACAGGGCTTAAAGATTTGGATGTCATGACCACTGGATTTCATAATCAGGATTATGTTATTTTGGCCGGCCGGCCAAGCTCGGGAAAGACAAGTCTTGCTTTGAATTTTGCTTATCATGTGGCATCGCATCAGAAGCTTCCAGTCCTGTTTTTCTCGCTCGAGATGAGCAAAGAGCAGATAATGGAGAGGCTTTTCTGCTTGGCGGCGAAGGCCGACCATCATCTTATGAGGCAAGGGCGCGGGTCGGGAGAGGAATGGGCAAGGATGACATCTAAGATAAGGGAGATCTCCGAACTTCCATTTCTTATAAACGATGGTGCCGCGATCTCCTTGAATTTTCTGCGTTCAAAGATTAGGAGGGCGAAGATAGACTATCCGAATCTCGCGTTCGTCATAATAGACTACATACAGCTTATGTCATATCCCGAGGCTGACAACAGGGAGCAGCAGGTCTCCACCATATCAAAGGGTATAAAGGCGCTGTGCAAGGAGATAAACATTCCTATACTGGCTTTGAGCCAAATGAACAGGATGTCTGAGATGAGAGGGGATCCCACGCCTCGCCTCAGTGATTTGCGCGAGAGTGGCACGCTGGAGCAGGATTCGGATCTCGTATTTTTCATATGGCAGAAAGAAGGCGAGGGCGAAGGATATGGAAAGCCGGTTCCGGCGAAACTCAAGATAGGAAAACAACGCAACGGTCCTGTTGGCACGATAGACGTTATGTTTTTCAGGGAATCCATGAGGTTTGAAAACAAATTCTGATGTTTAAAGAAGAATTGGAATACCAGGTGAGCAAGGCAATCGAGTATATTGAAAGGGGTGGAGCCTTTAAAAAATGGCTGGAAAGCAAAGATTTCACCCAGGAAGAGATAAATTACATCAAAAATCACTCAAAAATCATAGAAATACAATCGAGAAAGGTATGAATTTTAACAGATTTGTTGCAATTTTATAAAATATAAGGTATATTTAATAACATGGGGAAACAACAAAAGATAAAACTTTCCAACTATCAATACAAGCCAGATGAAATAGAGGCTATAGCGAAAGCCGAATATAAGAAGCGGCTCCAAAATGGGGAGACGACTTCTCTTGCGGAATGCCGCCGGATAGTGCAGAATTTAAAGCAAAAGACAACGGAAGAGGAATCCTCAAAAGAGGAACTGCAGAATATGGCGGTCAGTGGAGTGGCATCTTTTAATTTAAAGCGCTTTTCAAAAGAGGAGAAGGATTATGCTGTCGTTAGATGGAGCAGATACAAGAACGATCTTGGAGCGAAGGGAATCGATACTGAATCTGCCCCGAACGACTTCGCCGTCAGACAAATCATAGAACTTGAGATCCAAATTCAAAGGGAATGGTCATTCATCGGAGCACTCCCAATACAGTATAAGACTAAAATACACAACGATTCCACAAAGATACTTGGCAACGAATTAAGACAGATGCTCGACAGCCTAAACGCCCTTGAGAAAAGTGCAGGAAAACCCGGTGAGGCCGGGGGCAGCATATCAGATTTGGCGCAGGTATTGGTAAAAGGGAAAGAGGAGATAAAAGAGGCCGCCCCAAAAGTCAACAAACAGGTGGACGAATTGCGTAAAAAAAAAGAGATGAATAAAGATGGCAAAATTTAAGTTCACGCGGGGGGACGCCTACGAGCTTCTTCACGATCCCATTCTGGCACATAAGGTAATATTGGGATATGACCTTCCGCCGCACGAGATTATACGCATTAAAGATTCGTGGACGGCCAAATATTCAATGGACGATTCCGGAAGGGATACCGGGAAGAGCCTTAATTATATGAGCATTAACGTATTAAAGTGTATCCTTATACCAGACCGCTTTTGCGGAATTATCTCGCACACATTCGGCGGCGGTAAGCAGCTTTTTTCCGATTACATAGACGACTGGTATCATTCGTCGCCATTTTTCAGGGCCCAATGCGTAAGCAAACCGACACATGGTTCAGATATGTTTTACATAAAATTTAAAAATAAATCGCAGTTTCGCGTGGTTCCGCCGGATATTTTAAAAGGTGGGCGCAGGATGAGATCGCAGCGGTGGAACGCGGGTATCTTCAATGAATGGGTATTTTATCCAGACTACGATCCCCATGTAAGCGTTATAGATAGGGTAATCATACCTATTGTGACGAGGCAGAATAAGCTTTTTGCTGAAACAAGGGATCCCGTGTATCGAAATCAACTTTTTTTTGAGTCTTCCCCAGATTTTGAATTCAACCCCGCATATAAAAGGGTGCGCCAGTTTGATAGGAGAATAGCGCAGGGTGATAAAAATTACGTTCATTTTAATTTCAACTATAACGATATCCCAAAGGAGTGGGATTGGATCATAGACAGAGGGATAATGAAAGACGCCATGGAAATGATGCCAAAGGTTTATTTTGATATGGAATGGATGGGAATATGGGGAAAGGACACGGTCGACAGCCCCTACAGCCCCAAGAAGATTAAGGAAGCCAGGTCCGGAGATGTGAAAGTGGAGTTGAAAGGGGACGGATCGGACTATGCGATGGGGGTCGACGTAGCGAGATCCCCGGGTGGCAAGGGCGATGATTTCGCCATTTCAGTAGTAAAGATTGGCATGGAGGACTCCAAAGAAGATGAATTTTGCTATTGTTTTAAACGCAATAATGTGACGGCGGACGAGATGGCATGGTATATGCACGAGGTATACGATAAGTTTCCTACGACCAAGATTTTAATGCAGGATCCTGGCGGTGGAGGCATATATGTTTATGACTCACTCAAAAAAAACAAGCTTGAGATTTCAGGACAGATACAGGAAGTTGCCCCCATTATAGCGACTGACGATGATGTGGAGTTAAAAGGCAACAGGATACTTGTGTTTTTCAAAAGAGGCGCGCCCGAGATAGATGCGGTCTATGGAAAGATGAAGGGCGATGACGTGCTTGTCAATATGGCGCACAAAGTGCTTCAAGGTGCTATAGAAAAAAGAAAGCTTTTAGTTCCACTCAAGGTAGAGGAGTTTGAAATTGGAAAAGAGGAGAAATTGCTGCCGCTTGTGAGATCAGATGAGAGAATAGCCACGCTTCAGAACATTGAAAACGCGCTGAAAGAACTTTTGAATATAGAAGTGGAGCAGGACAAAGACAGGAAGCCCAAGAGAACGGTAAATAATCAGTTCATATATCATGTGAGGGGCAAAAAGAAAAAGGACTCCGCCTATTCGCTTTTGTATGCGAATTTTGCGGCCAATGTGTGGCGCAAGTTGCAGAAAAGTGGCGAACAAGACGGGGATACGGATCTTACAACATGCATAATTGAGGAGGTTTAACATGCGCAAAAAAACAAAAAAAGACGTGCGATTGAAAAAGAGGGCGGATGAGATAGCCGACCAGATTGACATAATGAAAATGGAGACCGCGGGATTTGATGCCGCGTCGTCTATGGACAAGCCGGGAGGGTTGAGGGCGCTCCGCAACAAGCTGATTCCATCTTCGTTGGAGGATCAGATTATAAAGGCTGTATCCTACGCCGAGAACAACGATTTCGTGCAGCCGCTTATTGAAACGCTTCAAGATTTCGGAGCCGCCGGGTTTCACAACAGATCTGAAAATCCGAAGGCCGAGAAATACTACAACAACATATGTAGGGAGCACAATATGGACGGTATAGTGCTCCGCATGTGGAACGACATCCTGTCCACAAGCAATGTCGTGTTCCACTACAAGCTAGATATGGCTGGAAAAGTAGATTATATCATGACTTTGGATCCGCGCCTAACGGAGGTGGTCCCGATGTTTGGAGACAAAATGGTATTTGTTGAACCCGATGAAGCGCTTAAAGAGCTTGTGCGTCATCCAAATACTGACGAGGAAAAAAAGAGATTAAAAGAGATCCCAGAAAAGTGGATAAAAGCATCCCGCTCTACGGGCGGACTCCACGGTCATAGGAGTCAGGTGCTTCTTTCCGAGAAAGACAAAGAGTATACCATTGTGAGAAATGCCGGCGGCCGCGAGGACAGGATGATAAAACCTACCATGTGCTCTATTTTTGACGCTCTTCAGTTGAGAGACTTGTTTATAGACGGCGATTATGCCGTTGGATATTTGATAAAAAACTGTATCACGATGGTAAAATCTGGCGAATCTATATCCTCCGGTCCGAAAGCGGGTTCAAGGGTGAACTGGGCGAAGGATAAAGATTTAAAGGCTTTAAAAGCTCAGTTTAGGACGCCGTCCAAGACGATAAGGATTTATGGGAACCATACTTTATCCATTGATTTTATTTTTCCGGACATCAGTTTATTCGCTCCGGTAAAATACCAGGCGGTCGAAAAGCGAATTTTAATGTGGGCTGGCATAAGTCTAGGTCTTATGATGGGAGAGGGTGGGAATTACGCCACCTTGTATGTAAATATAAAAAAACTGATAGCAAAGGTGGGAAAATACAGGCGTATAATAGGCAGGCTTGTCGAGAAGTTTTACATGGATATAAAGCCGGATTACATAAAGAGGGAGGACGTGCCCCAGGTAAAATGGGATGAGGATATGTTGAAAGAACCGAGGCAACTGTTGCAGGAGGTAACGATGCTCGTGAAACAGGGTCTTTTGAGTGCGGAATCCGCACTTGATACTTTTGATCAGGAGAATTCGATTGAGATAGTAAGAAAGAAAAGTGAGGACAAGAACAAAAAATTCTACGTACCTATATATGAGCCCGGGCAGGGCATGTCTGCCATAAGATGGGGCGTTCCACCGAATGCAAAGGGGGTAAAGACAGGCGAGGGCGCTCCAGGAAGACCTGAGGGCAACAAACCGACTCCCGCGGAGAAAGGTCCGTCGTCTAGGCAGCCCAGACCGTCAACGGCCGAGGATTTTATGGAGATGTCAATAATTGACACGGCAAACATACTAGAGGGTACGGGCTTGGAGGCCGATTTCGCCCCTTTTAAGAGTATGCCGGCCGGATCGCCAGCCTTTAAAATGTGGGAGCGCGTTTACAGGGATGCCTTGAAACGCGGGGCATCTGTGAAAAGCGCGGCTAGGCAAGCGTGGAGTGTCGTGAAGAAGTATTTTAGGAAGAACGAAAAGGGCATGTGGGTCCGCAAGGAAAAGGCCGATGCTTTCAGTCTTGCCGAGTTGGCCACTATATGCCCTTCCTGCGCCGTAGAGTTCCGAACGATCGGCATAAGCGAGGTCGAAATCGGAGAGGATTGGTTTATGGACGAGGCCGCCAAATATGAGCCCCCGGATTCCGGAGACGCGCCTAAGGAAGTGAAGGATATTTTGGAGAAAGTTTATAATGATTGTAGAAAACTGCATCCAGGAGAATCGAAAGAATGGAAAATGAGGTGCAGTAAGATAGCGTGGTTCGCCGTAAAGAACGCGGGATGGTCCAAAGACGAAAAAACTGGCAAATGGAAAAAGAAAAAGTGACCAAAGGAGGTGATATAATAATGGAAATGGAATTTTATGACGTGAAATCAAAGAAGAAGTTTAAGGCCACCGATTTTAGAATCGAGGAGCGCGGCGGGAGGTTTTTTGCCGTAACAAAGTCTTTGGTAGGAAAACACGAATGCTGGAGGGTAGTGTCAAAGGACACGGCGGCAAAGTTAAAATAATTTTTAATTTTTGTTGACATGTGGAAAAAAATGTGGTATGCTTGTTTTCGTGAAGGTGAAGTGATTTTCTTAGGCCGTAAGGCAGAGAAGTATTTGCCTTGCGGCTTTTTTTATTGAAAGGGGGTGGAAAAAATGAACATTTATGTGGGAAACTTATCATACGAGGCTGAGAACGAGGATTTGCAGAAGGCTTTTGAGCCGTTTGGACAGGTTGTGAAGGCGAATGTCATAAAAGACAAATTTAGCGGCAAATCGAGAGGATTTGGATTTATTGAAATGGCCGGAGACGCCGAAGGTAAGGCTGCGATCGCGGGTATGGACGGAAAGGAATTAAAAGGTCGCCAGCTTAAAGTCAACGAGGCACGCCCGCGTCAGGAAAGAGACAGGAGATAGTACGGTCAGAAAAAAAATAAAGTTATTTTGGAATATTTTTTTTTAGTGCTTGACAAAAGCTGAATCGCAAGGTATACTTTAGTAAGAATACAGGAAGTAGTGCTTCGGGGACGCTCGTCGCACTGAATAATAAATAAAAAACAAACCGGTTTTAGGGGGAAGTTTTGTCCCTAAAACCGGTTTTTTATTTTTTGATAAAAAGATAAGATTTCAAATTGAAGGCTCTTTTCCGTAAAGAAAGGAGTGGTTACGAGTATAACACAGGCGGCACATGTAGATTGGCTATCTCTCGTCGAGCAAAACGCTGGATTTGCGATTGCCTTTGCCATTTTATTGATGGGTGGGGTACTTGCGTTAGCCATAATAAAAGTGGCCGCGAAACAGATAAGCACATTACAAAATCTTATCGGAAACCATATGGTCAGTAATATAAAGGCATTAAAAGAACTGACATGTTCTATAAAAGAGCATAGGAAAGCGGCGGTTGAAAGAAGCGATAAAATAATGGATCGCCACGATAAGGTACTTGAAGAACTTTACAAAATAAAAGGAAAAATTTAGGGGGGCATAAAATGAAAAAACAAAAAGAAACAATGGAGTTTATTAGCGCACCTAAAATTGTGGAATACAAAGCCTCCTATGGTGCTGAGGGTTTTAAACCCGACATATCTAAGGTCTTCATTGAGTTCATATTGAACCATACCCTTCCCGATGTTAACGCGCGCGGCCGATGCGTGACATACAGGACGCAAAAAAGGTCGCTAAAGACGATTCCACATTCCCTAGTGAATGTGGAGCATCAGATGCAGGACAACCCGAACGACGCCAATGAAAATCTGGTCATCGGACATATGGTGAGCGCGGAAATGGACGACAAGGACATCAAGGGGAACCCTGTTATTCCCAGTAGGGCTGTTGCGACAAAGATCGTTGCCTGTTTATATAGGAGACTGCCCTTAGTCCAAACCATAATCGCCCAGATAGCCTCTGGCGAGAGAACATGGAAGAACTCCATGGAATGCGTACGCGACGGTAGCACGGACGCAATTTTTTACGACGGGAAATTTTATCCCATTACCGAGGCCTCTAAGGAACTCAGGGCATGCGTTGGCGAAGACAGCACTACGCCCTATGAGGGCAAGCCCGTGGCTCTCGCCTTGGGTGGCGAGGACGGGGAGGTTAATTATTGGGGTACCGGGCTGACACTGTATCCGGCCGATAAGGGCGCAACGATCACAAAATTAGTTGCTTCTATCGCTGATGACGGGACTATGCGTGTGAGCAAGAAAGATAATCCAGGTGGGGAGGTAGGGGATTTGATTATAAAAAGTGACAAAGTGTCAAAAAACGCGGCAAAAATATTAAAATGCTCCAAATGCGGGAACACCGCCTTTCAGGAGCTTATGACAGTACCCGGGCAGACGCCGAGGCCTGCGGATTGCCCCTTATGTAAAACCAAGATGGAGGTCGCAAAATCGAACAAAAAAGACATTGTCGTAAGCGCCTTGCCAAAGCTTATGATTCATAGTGATGGCACAGAAGAGGGGACGGAAATATATATCGATGGACGGCAGTTGAGCATGGAAAACATGAGTTCGATTCATTTTTCCTATTATCCCACAGAGGGCAGAAAGGACAAGGGTCCGATGTCGGTGGGACTGTCAAGTCCTGTTTCTTTCGGCTACAGCCGAGAGGAGACATATGACGGAGTGTCCCGGCGGGTGAGTTACGACTTTTTTGTGCAGGAGGACGGAACACTGGCATCCAAGAAAGCTGACGGAGATCAAATTGGGGATGTGGCGAAAGAAGTTTACCGCCTTGTGGGCGGTTTAATAGATGCGACAATAGCAAACAAAAAAAAAGGGGGTGAAGCATAGTGGAGAAATTATTAAAAGAACTTGCGGAGAAAATAAAGGGGATGAGCATTAAGGATCTTGAGAGCCTAAAAAACAAGATGTCGGATGTTTTCAATATGAGCGACTGGGGAAGCGATACGATGGAGGGCGAGATAGCCAGATGGATAAGCGTTGCCCAAGAGAACAAGATGCCGGATTCGAACTTTTTGTGGCTAAAAACCGACAAGGCGGGGAACAAGGCGAATGACAGAAAGCTTCCGTATAAATATCCTGACGGCAAATTGTCGCGTTCTGGATTGCGTGGGGCGTGGGCTGTTTTGCACGGTGCTAGGGGCGGCGTCGACTTGGCTGGTGGACCTGGCAAGGAAGCGACACTGGCGAAGTGTAGGCGTGCCATCGGGTCGTACAACAGGAAAAACCCGGATGACAAGATAACAATTAGCGAAAAATCTGACAAAGGAGGTGAAAGCATGAAGTATTTGAAGCGCGATGTAGTTGTGGATTTGCTCAAGGGCGTGGGATTGGATGACAATAAGCAAGAGCAGGTTATAGCCTCGATGGATAACTTGGTTGACGAGGCGCTGAAGGGGGCTACGGCGACGATCAAGAACACATGGTATAAGCCTGAAACGCACAAAAGGAAAGTGGACGAGGCCGTTGCATCTGCCAAAAAGATTTGGGAAAAAGAACAGAAGGATTTGGCCGAAAAGAAGAAAAAGGACGAAGTAAAGTTTGCCGAGAGGGCGAAGGCGGTAAGCGCAGCCGGATTTATGATGACTGACTACAGGGAGAATCTTGTAAGAAAAATGACGATTGACGAGGCGGGCGAAAAGGAATTTAATGCGTTTTTGGCGGATTTGAAAAAGACGCAGATAAAAGCCTCGACCGCTAGCAAGAAGGGAAAGACTTTCAAGCCTGAGATGTCAGGTGGAACCCAAAAGAGCGTTGAGTTGGCGATATAATGTAGTGACAAAATAAAAAAACAGGGGGGTGAAAACATATGTTTCAGGTAAAATACGGAGTCGAGCATCACATAGGTATTTACAGGACGGACATCGCCGATGCGGCGGCCGGGATCTATGTGAGAGGGACAGCGTTGGCCATTACAGCGGCGACAGCTAATCTTACGGAGGTAAATAAGCTTTTGTCGGCTGCCACAGGAGAGTATTTGGGGTTCTTGGAGCAGGATACGACCTTAACGGGACCGAGCTATTTACAGCAAGATCAGGGTATTCCCACGATGATCGCACAGGCCGGCGTTGACAGGGTGACAGTCAGACAGGGTGACGGAAAGATAGTAACGGATGTGGTCACAGGATATGGCGTAACAGGGGATATGACCAATGTGGCGCATGACGCACAGTTGGCGATAGTGAACGGTTTGTGGGCGGTTGCGGCCGCGGTCGCGGCTATAACGACGGTTGTCAGTGGAAGGTATATCGGAACATGGACGGGTCCGCGTGGCGAAACAGGCTACTATATAGAGGTATTCTAAATTTTCCATAAAGGAGGTGAAAAAAGATGAGAAATTCCGTAGATTTGTTTCATTTTGTTGACAAGAGACCCAAGGAGTTTTCTAACTACGTGTTAGAGACGGAGATAGCCAATGCGAAGAACAGTGCAAAGGATTTTTCGAGTGAAAGTCGCGAAAAGGCGATGGAGCTGTTGAAGAAAGGCGCCGGAGAAGCTGGGGATTGGAAGGCCAAGAGGGATTTTGCGAGGGCAAGAACACAAAGAATCAACATCAATGTTTTGGATGACGTCAAGGCCTTGCAGTTTTTTGAATATATCAGCCTGACGGATGACGAGGTGCCTGTGGTTATCACCGAGGTGGACTGGCCTGTGGATGCGTGGGTGGTTTCCGGATATGGCCATACCCCCCAAAGGCTTTTCATCAACAGGGATAGCGTTGATTGGTATAGGATAAGGTGGTATAAGACGGACAGGTATTTCTATCCTGTCAGAAGCGCGCTTTCGGGAGATTTGAACCTGCAGTCAAGGCTTATGAGAAGGGCAGAACATGATCTGGCGTGTATTATAGACGGTGACTTGTGGACTCTTTTGGTTGCGGGCATAGGGGCGTTTACAGCCGGCACGACCTATCAGCTGGATCCCAGGATCATAGCGGCGCTGTATCCGGCCACCAACTATATCAATTCCGCAGCTCAGGGAGCTCTTACCAAGGTGGTTTTCATGGATCTTTTTGACCATGTGAACAGGCTCGGGCAGGGAAGAAAGGTAGTGAACATAAAGGTAAGAACGGATGCGCCGAGAGACATATGGAACTGGGTGAGCGTGGTTACAGGATTCGCGGCTACCGCGGGGCAGGGCAGGCCCATTGATCCGCATCAGACAGTGAGCCCGCAGACGCAGAAGGAGATCGAGCAGAGCGGTACGTTGACCCAGCTTTTCGGATATACGTTCAATCTTGAGACCGTGAACGATATCCCGCAGACGGCGGTTGATACGCAGATTGGAAATGTGGGGGCAGCCGGCAGATATCTGTTCGCGTCTATGAACGAGCCGGCCGGAAAGTATTATGAAAAGCCGGGACAAGCAACCGAGGTCATATACAGCGAGAAGGAATGCGATATCATGGGTAAAGAGAACCAAGAGGGCTTTTACATTAAAAAGGCTGCTGCTCTGATTATGCCTGATCCCATGAGGAAAAATTACGTTTGTCAGAGATACGCTTAAAGATTGCGCGCACATGCTTCACAGGGAAGCATGTGCGCATTGAAGGACAATGAAAACAGGAGGGTTTTGAGATGATAGAAATAGTCAATGAAATTGAGTATACTTACGTGAGGATTAAGCCGAAAACTGGCGTGGTCAGGGGTGCGGTCTGCATAGGAAACGACCTTGTCTATCCGCCGCTCGGGGAGCCTTTGTCCCGCGAGGAATACGCGAAACGTGGTGTGGATTTTGTCTCCCAGGCGAAGGGCGGAGGCGAAAATGCCGACTATTATCGCAATATGAAGAAGGCCTATGAGTTATCCAAAGATTGGTGCAAGGTGGTCAGCGTTGACGGGATTAGAGGGAAAGACAACAGAGGCACCATCGCATTTTACAAAAAGCACGGCGGACTAGAGGAAAAAGACGAAGCGAAGGTAAAGGAATTTTACGCCAAAAAAGAGAAGAAATAGCGGGGGCATTCGCAGATGGGAAAGCGAAGGGGAATGCCCGACAAGACGTCGAACAATATTCTTGTATGCAAGAATATCTCTTCGGACAAGGCAGGCATAGGATTTTTAGGTAGAAAGGCCAAGTTTGGGGAGATAATAGAGTTTAGGGAAAGCGAGTTGGGGCTGGACGAGGTGAAGCAGTTTTTTGCCATGGGAAGGTTGAGAATTCTTTATAAGAATTTTGAACCAGTGACCCAGGACATGAGGATATACTTGAATTCACCGGAAGCCGGCGTAAACAAAATAGAGTTACTTGATAATGTGTGGGAGATATTCATATCATGACATCCTTTTTTACTTTGATGCCATATGTGAGAACAGTGCTTGCGGATACGCAAGTGCCCTACACTTACACCGATGCGATAATCATTAGCGCCATCCAGCTCGTTATATTGGGAATGGACGGTTACAATACGGTGGCAGGCACCTTTGTGAACCCGAGCCTGTCGGATACCGACACTTTAGTGGTAATCTTTAAGACAGCAAAGACCATTAAACAGCCGTCAAGAAGCTTTTCTTATAGGACTCCCGTGTTGTCGGTCACACGGGATCCAAAGCAGGATGAGGGGCTTCTCGCGTGGTATGAGGAGGAGATCGAAAAATGGGAGGCCGGCGGTCATATGCCGTTGGCCGGCGAATGTGCCATAGAAGCATATTTGGAAAGGGCAGATAGACTCGAGGAGATCATTGATGAGTTCGGATAAAAAAAACAGGGGGGGATAATGGAGAAACAGGAAGACAGAATTGATTTGATGAAAAAAGACAAAACCGAGTTACTTAGGAACATCAGGAGATCGAAAAGAAAGCTCGTAGGAGCGCTTGATTCCATAGACGCTCTCTGGCCGGACTCTGATTCAACGGACAAGGAAAGAAACGTAAAAGACGGCCTAATAAAAAGGCCTATAAGGCAGGGCATGTTCATGCTCGACATCTGCTTTCAAATATTTATGGAAGAGCAAAAAAAACCAAGGGAGGTGAAAACGGATGGGCAATAAAACGGTAAAAAATCAGTACGAAGCTCAGCTGTATTATTCCTTCTGCCCCATTCAAGAGGTGTGGACGATAAGCATCACGGCACCGAATACATACACGGATTCAGAAAATGTGATTGATAGCACGCAATGTTACGACATATCCGCTGGATATAACTTATATGCGCTGGTGAGCGATAATCCGATAGGTGTGGGGCTCACGGAGTTGGAATGCGCCGATGGCGTGCCGGTTGTTGTGACAGTCAATGGATCAGACGCGACGTATTCGCAGACCGCACAGGTTGGAGTAGCGACCGTCCCGGCATATTCGCAGGTTGGATGGGCGGTTTTAATAGTGGCGGCCAACACTTTCGGAGCGGTGACCGGTGTCACAATTACGGGGGGAAGCGCTGGAGAGAAAATCACGATTATAGCGTTGCCGGCTTCAAGCACATTTACCTACATAGGATTTGATCAGGGCTTCAGCTGGGACGAGGGAACGACTTCAAGGGCGATTCCACACAAATACGTGGCCGTAGATCATTGGAAGAGGACAAGGGGGGAAACCACGATCAGTATTTCGCAGCTTTATCAGAGCTTCAATAGGGCGCTCACATACATAAGAGGGCGCGACTTCACATTGAAAGCAGAGATACATGACGACGGCGGAGCGGCGATATCAGAGTATATCTATTTTGACAAATGCAGGATAGCATCGAACCCCGTTACGATAGGGGCTGACGGTGCCGACATAACCGTTGCGGCCGACGGAATGTACCAGAAAATGGTCGTAATCGACGGAACGGGTTCTGACAACCCATGCGAGTAGAGGAGTAGACCGACATAGAAAAAGGATTATAAATGAGCCATCTGACTTGCGAATCGGATGTTGTTTTTTCGCTTAACGATGCGACATTGACGATATATGAGGAGGGCGACGGCGGAGCGCTGGGCGCCCTCCTTTTTGAGATGCTTTATATTCAAGATGTTTCTTTGACAAAAGACTATGATATAGATGAGTATCCGAGCATGAACTCAAATCATCTGAATCATGAGATAATAGGACAGCGATTCAATTTTTCTGTTGGAAAGCTTTATTTTGACAAGACTACGGTTTTCAACCAAGCGTTCAATAGATCAAAGAAATACAGGATAATCGTGAACTTTTATGAGCAGAGCACTGGAAAAAACGAGACATACACTTTGTACAGTTGCACCCCCGGGGTCTTTGATCTTGGGGGCAGAGATAATGATTTAATGGTAGCGAGATTAAGCTACCGGCCATACAGATTTGAATAAGTGTTGAATTGAGATGATATGAACAGGATAGCAAAAAGGAGGGCATTATGCCAACAGAAAAGCCGAAAGGCGAGACCCGCATTGTTGAGACATGGGACGCATGGAATTGCGAGAACACATCATGGATAGAGTTTCCTCGCAAAGACGGAAGCGTTGACAGATTTTTATGCAAAGGTCTTTCCGGAGAAGACTTGGATTCGATTGAAAGCCAGTGTACCCCACCCACTCCACCCAAGAAACCCAAATACGACGACGGAGGCAAGCCCGTAATAATCGGCGGCAAAGCGCAATCCGAGCCGAATTACGAGGACGAGAGTTATAAAAAGCTCCTTACGGAATTTTCCAGCAAAAGGATTGTCTTGCTTCTGGAGAAAGGGCTTGTAAAACCGGACGGCAAAAAAATGCCGGGGAGCGAGTGGAAGGAGAAATTCGCGTATTTGAACAAAAAGCTGAGGGGCGATGTTCTCAAGCTGGCGAATTTCATTAACATAGAACTTTCGAACCTACAGCAGTCGGACATAAATCTTTTTTAGAAAGGCTGCTTCCTGATGAGTTGAAGGATTGGCAGCCGAAAAAAAAAGAAAAACAGCTCTTTGTACAGTTTGAGTACATGCAATATAAGACGGCAAAGGATTGGGGTAAGACGCCGTCCGAATGGAGGCTGCTTAGCAAAAATGACAAAACAATTATGATGGCCTTTGATAGAGCGGAGGGTATGATAGAGAGCTGGCACAGCGAGGAGATGGAGAAGCGCATGGATGCAAAAACTAAATCAAAGGGTAAGCAAAAAGACAGAAATCAAGGTCGTAAACACGTAGAGAAAAGGAGATAACATTGGGCTTTTTAACGCAAAATGAAATAAACGGTATGATAAAGGATATGAACAACCTCTTAAATGCTCCGGAGGCCCAGACAACGACCCTTCGTTGGCAGAGCGGGCATACAGGAGTGTGGGACGCCCAATACAAAAGATATGTGGGGGGAGCCCCAATTTATTCGTCACAGAGCGATGTGAAATGCATTGTATCATTTTTAAGGGAGAGCGATATTGAGGATCTGGCAGAGGCACATATAGATGTCAAAATCGGGGATGCTGTTTTTTATTTTGAAAACACTACTGATTTTTCTGCCAAAGAGGATTTGAGGATAACCCACAAGAACATACAATGGTATCCCACGGTTCCCCAGCCAGCGCCTTTTGAACTTTCAGGGGTGCCGCTTGGAAGCAGTCAGATGGCCGTAGTGCTTTTATGCACCAGAATTAAAAAAATAGAGACAACCGACGGTTCGGGAGGGGGTGTGGTTATCTGATGACTATCACCACTGTATATAATCCGAACGATTATTTGCAGACCACCAAAAGGATCATAGAGGAATTTTTGAAGACATATTTCACAGTGGCGGCGGGCTACGATGCGGCGGTGTCCATTGTCAGGGAGACATAT
>Ga0307378_10006224_pt1 | contig 16407 bp, 31 predicted proteins | sample UN1MG_FD_202238 | JGI IMG/M metagenome (GOLD analysis project Ga0307378, IMG submission 202238) | Soil microbial communities from Risofladan, Vaasa, Finland - UN-1 | ecosystem: Environmental > Terrestrial > Soil > Coastal area > Acid sulfate soil | place: Finland: Risofladan, Vaasa | collected... | reverse complement strand
AAGTTATTGAAAATGGTAGTGAGGGTTACAATGGAACTGGCGTAGGAACAACCGCTTTAGTTTACCCTCCAACCGTATAAAATATAAGCTATGGGATTACAACATTTAACAATAGATGATAAAGGTGCTAATAATGGTGTTGCATCGTTAGATGGTTCTGGAAAAGTACCCTTAAGTCAGCTTGCAGCAAAATCTATGGTAGTATCTTTTGCTGCAAGAACAGATATGTCTTTATCAACATCTACTGTTGGCTATGTTGAAAAAGCAAATATGATTTATGCGGGGTCTTCTACTGTTGGACCTATTGTATCAATTAAAGCTACTATATGGAAAAATAGTGCAAGTGGATCAACAGGACAAATCAAAATAATAGACAAGTCTAATGGAAATACTATTTGTGAATTAACAGGTATTACAAATTTAGATGATGCTGTTGTTTTAGACTTAGGTGCTTTAACTAATATTCCCACAGGTCCAACTACATTTGAAATTCAAATGGGAAGAAGTACCGGTGGAAATAGAAGAATAGAATGTTCATCAATAGAAATAGAATATTAAGATATGGATAAGTACAAACTATACAACGAAACTAAAAATATTTGGGAGTGCGTTATTGCTTCTGCAATCCCAACTATTTTACCAGACAATCCTGGAGATACATTAAAGCCAAATTCACAAGTAATTATTCTTGCTGATGTGAAAACTAATAGCGAGGGTATTGCTGTTGATGTTAATGTTTCATTAGCTGATTACAAGGCTCTTAAATACAAAGCTATTGATGATAAAACTGGCGAATTAGTATTGGCTGGTTTTGAATATCCTGCAAGTAGTGGAAATATGTTTTCTCTATCTCAAAATGCACAGATTAATATCTCAGCATTAAATCAAAGTAGAGATGATATAGCTTATCCAATAATATATAATACACTTGATGACATCAATTCATATAATGTAGTTGATGCTACTGATATGCATAATATGTATTTGACAGCTTTAGCTACTAAGAAAACAAGCATTGATTCTGGTTCTGCACTTAAAGGTCAAGTGAGAGCTGCTGTTGATAGAGCAGAAGTTGATGCCGTAATAGATAATAGATAATAGATAATAAAATGGACTCGTCTATAGTAATAAATGAGAAAGCAAGAAAAAGATTGCTTAATCAAGCTAAAGGTGCTGCCATTCAACTTATAGGTTTAGAAGCAGGTAAAACATTTATGAGAAACTTTGGTTCAGAAATGAACTTGTACGTTGAAGGAGATAGGCAGCCTCTTATAGATGGTATTAACAATTCTGGTGAAACTCAATTATTTAAAGATACATTAACAGGAATATTAGATATAACTTATTAATATGCTTAGTTTTTTGTTGTTTATATTATCATTTATTTTAGTAGCTGTATTTGCACCTTTAGGAATAATGTTTACTATAATTAAATCTGCTATTTTGTTAGATATAGATTATATTAAGAACTACTTTATTAAAATGGCAATATCATTAGATCAATTTGGAAATGTTTCTATGGCAAGACTATTTAATATCTTATTGATTACGAGTCATTCAGAAAATTTATTCGGAAATCCTGATGAAACTATTAGTTCAGTCCTTGGAAAAAACAAAATAAATCGTACCTTAGCACCTTTAGGAATCGCTTTAGATTCTATATTAAATAGGTTAGATAATAACCATAGTATTAACTCAATAGAAAAAGACGAAAAAAATGAAAAAGATTGAAATTAAACAGATTGAAATTACCGGACCTGGTAAAGAGAAAAACTCAGTTAGAAACATGAATTATGCTGACTTATGTATGATTAACTTAAACTATATGCCACAAGAGGGTTTATTACCTACTCAAATGGCTGAGAGGGTTAATGTAATTAATAAGTTTAAAGATGCAGAGGTTGGTAGTATAGTTGAGCTTGAAGATAAAGAGTTTGAAACATTAAAATCTTGTAATGAAAAAACAAGATGGCAAATGATGCATGAGGATATTATCGAATTTAATACTTACATATCAACACTCGAATAAAATTATGGAAGATCAAACAGTAGCATTAATTTTATCAATAGCAGGCGGTACAATCAGTCTGCTATTGATAATTATAGGTTTTTTTCTATCAAGATTAGTTTCTGATGTAAAATCAAATACAAGCGAAATAGGTAAAAATAAAGGTCGTATAGAGCTTGTGGAGCAACAACAAATTAATGATACTAAAAGAATTGAAGAGTTAACACAATTAGAGCTTAGGGTTATGTCTAAGAGCGTTACAGATTTATCAAACAATGTAAATACTCTTGTTACTGCATTAGCAAAAAAAGGAATACAAAGTTCTATAAAAAAAGAATCTTGAGTTTCTCATCAACAATATCATCTACAGTAAAAGATAATCTTGGAAAGATAATCGCAACTTTAATTACAGGATTAATAGTTTCATTTTCTGCTTGGGGTTATGATACATTTAAGGCTGGATTAGAATTGGAAGCAAACAAGAAGTCAGAAGCTAAATTCGATAGTCTGCTAACAAAAAGACTTAATAGTGAAGAATACCTATCTAAAATACTTCCTGTAGTTATGGAAAGTAAAGAGGTTAAAGCCTTTGCTAAGGAGACTACTGAGAAAGTGATACAAATAACAGCAAAAGATTCTATTCAGTTAAGAGGTGAGTTAAGGGTTAAAATGGACCTAAGACAATCTCAAAGGGTCCCTGATGAAATAGCATGGACCTATATTCAAATGAAAAGACTTCCTGATTTAATAGACTCAGTTGTAACTCATAGAGTAAGAAGATCTCAAAATATAATATCTCACTAAAAAAATAAAAATTATGTCAGAAATTAAATCATACAATCATATTAGATTAGAGCCTGCAGACAATGGTTTTGTATTGGAATACACAGAAGTAAAAGAATCTGAAAATAAAGGTGCTTATGATGGTCCAAACTATCATGACAGGCAAGTTGTTTTTCCTGATGGTGAAGAAGGTATCGATGGAGCTTTAGCTAAAATGAAGGAAATGTATATGTTTAATAAAACAAAAAAAAGCGGAGTATCAATGTCTCCGCTTGGTGTTAAATCTGATTCAGACATGTATTAGAAAGGATCATCGCTATCCTCACTATTGTTATCCCCTTTAGCTCCTGTTGTTTTTACTTCAGGAGCTTTTTCTTCTTTAACCACCTCTTCACTTTCCTCCTCAGAAGTAAAATCATTAGGAACTACTACCTGAATAACAACCTCTGGATTCGTTTTAGAATAGTCAAAAGTAATTGGAAGCTTAAGTTCCTTACAAAGATTATTTAAAGCACCTGTGGTTACATGTGTTACCATTTTATGCTTATCCTTCATAGTTTTAACATCAACAACTCTTGATGCTTTTAAAACAACCCTAACAAGCTCATGAAGGTCTTTCTTGTTTGAGATTTGTGTTTTTAAATTTAATGTTTTCATTTTAAAAAAATTTTTGGTTAAAAAAAAGGAGATACAATAACACTGCATCTCCTTTAATTATAATTTATTGATTAGAAAGGCATCTCATCGTCCTCGTCTTTATTGTCTTGAGCAGGTGCTGCTACCATACTTTGAGGTTGAGCTGGAGCTGGAGCTGTAGTATTCCCTACAGGCATACCCATAGATAAAGGTTCTGCTGTTCTATCAATAAGAACATCCCATGTATGATACGAACGACCTCCTGTTTTGGTATTCTTTTTACCTTCCCAAACTATTCTGACTAATTGCCCTGGAGCAGCTTTAGATATGTTGTCATTAAGAACGTTTGTTCCCCATATAGAAACCTCTTGGTTTTCTTCCATGTCACCAATGATATGGCTCTTGTCTCCAACACCTACCATTTTAATTTTATGAACTGTAGAGTTGTTTTCTGGTCCTTGACCTGTTTGAGACCCTAAATAATAACCATCGATATACGATTTATCTGTTGGTTGTAAAGCAACTAAGTTGTTTTCTTTCTTGCTTCCTGTTTGTTTTGGCTCCCAAGTTGGGCCATTTTGTTTTACACTTTCAAATGCCATGATTCTTCTGATTTTAGTTAATAATTAATTGTTTTTATTTTTAATATTTTTTAAGCTATTAGGATGCATTTTCCTTTTAACTTTTGGTTTTGTTTTATGATAAGCAATAACCTCAGGCCTAACTTCATTCCTAAGTCTATGCTTTAATGCTGCTACAAGCTTTTCTTGTTCTATAAGAAGGGTGTTAGCCTCTTTTATAGAGTCTTTATAGTTGTGAACCTCAAGCTTACCTAATGGAACTTGCACCTTAATAAGGTTAGCTATTAAGTCATTTAAGACCACCTTCTCATCTTCAGGATGCTTACTTACAAGCTCTCTTATTTTTGAATAGTTATGACTCATTGTATTTATCTTTATATTTTAAATGGCTCGTTGGCACATCATCTTTATTTTTAACAACAAAAAGAATCTGAGTGTCGATTCCCAAAACATCAAGAATGCTCATTATGTGAGACTGCCTAAGTTTTGGTGTGCTAACCGGATCCTTCTCTCTTAAATACTTTGTGTTAAAAGCATGGTGTGTAACACCAGCCTCTTCAAGAACAAGCTTTAAATCAACATCAAGCTCCTTTATTCTTCTAAGTATTAATTTTTTTAATTCTGCAGAGGATATTATAATGTCATAATAATAAGCCTCTGATATACGTTCAAGCTCCTGAACAGTTTTATTCCTCCTAAAACCTCTATATGGATTTCTTTTAGGAGAAAGCATTATAGAGCTCCAATTCTTTTATTGAAAGATTCAAGACTTTCTGCAACATGAATTTCAGCAGCCCTCTTTTTAGAAGATGTGTCTTTGTTTCTATCTATATCAAGCATATAAACAGAGACAATATCCGTTTTTATGTATTTATCTTGAAAAGATGTTTTATTCCATGATCGAACAGCTTTAATCTCGTCAACTCGAATAGTTTCCTTCACAACCTTCAATCCAGTAGCGATTGGTTTTTGATCAATAGGATTCTTTATGGTATTACCGCTTGCGTCCTTCTCATATTGAGTTATTATTTTATCTACAACTATAAACATTGTTATTTCTTTTTAGTTTTAAGCAAATGTATATAATTTATCTTGAATACAAAACTTTTTAGGATAAAAAAATCTAAAACTTTCTCTTTCCGTATTCAGCAAGAAGTAAAGCGTCTACAATTCCATCATGAGGGACACTACTTCTTGGTGTAGCTAAAAAGTCTTCTTTAGGAAATAATCTCTTCGCAGCAAGTAAAGATGTAGCTTTAGTATCATTCTTGTATTTGATGTTTCCTTTGGGGGTTTTTTTACCTGTATTTATCTGAACAATCTTAACTCCTTGCCACATTTCAGATTGCCATGTTTTAGGTGCTACTTTTGTGTATCTGCAATCAAGAGAAACAAGAAGCCATTCAATACCACCAACATTTTTTCCGAATGAAAAGTTTGATTTTGCTGAAGCCCCAAATATAGAGTGAACATCTTCAACTATAACATGATGATTACCATTTCTTGTTAACTTTTTTATGTATTCACAAAAAGTACTAATATCTACTTCATCACCTATTAATGGCGTTTTTATTCTTCCTGAATTACCTGTTTCGGTATTAATGTAAGCTATTGCTCCCTTTGCTCCTGGGTCTATTCCTATGTATATCATATCATTTAAAAATTGTTATTAATGTTAGTACTACAAGCACGCCAAGTATAAATACTATAACTGCTCCAATTCTGCTGTTTCTATCTAAGTTTTCAAAATCGTCATTCATAATTAAAATAATTTATCTTGTTTACTACCAAAGTCTCTATATATTGGGTATGTACCAAATTCATTGCTATTATGCTTGTACGCACTCATTACTGTTGTTATTATCTCTTCAATAGTTAAGCTTTGATATCTTGTAGCTATCATCTGGATAGCCTGATCAGCTTGCATAGAGGCTCTATTTAAACAGCAGGCAAGGCCAAAAACATAATTATTCCTATTTCCTTTATGATAAGACCCTACAGAACTATTTTTAACAAACTTCATGCATATCTCAAAAACAAAATCAGAATCATAACAAATATTCTCAGGGCTTGGCTTACTGTAGTTCATTTGAGCAAGCTTAGCTCTTCTTTCTTCTTCTTCTATATCAAGTGTTAAGTCAACCTCAAAATCATCACAAAACTCATTAAAATACATGTCTGGGTCATAGCTGACAAAACATAATCGAGCCGGGTTTTTTCCTGAAGGATCTATAACTATATCATGATGGTAAAGACAATATCTTTCAACCTGCTTAAAAGCAAACCTCTTATGCTCTTTAATACCTGAATCAACCTTAAATAAAACCTTAAGACCCATAGATGGAGATTCAAAGAAAGCTAACACACGAGAATCCTGCATAAGACTCTTTTTGTATGTTTTTAGCTTTCCTTTTGGAATCTTATCTATATCAGCGACTACAATTCCGGTATAATTCTTGACATGAGAATCTAACCTGCTTGAAGATGTTATCTGCCCTGCAAAAACAACACCTGGCAAAGACTTTTTAAGAAACTCTTTCTTCTTCTTGTCAGTCTCTAACCTGTAGGCTTCAATCTTATCCTTCCATTCTCCATTTGATATCTTCCATATAATATCAAGAACACTAATCTCTGAAGCTGAAGACTTTTTCCATACACTATCAAAAATACTTACAAATGTGTTCTCCATATATTAATCTTTTTTATCAACCAACGCCATCAAAGCACATCCCCATTTCTCATTTAAATTATCAGCATCTCTTATGTAGATTGGCCTTTTTGGGTGTGACATATATAATTTTATTGTGCTACCTGAAACATTGTTAAGTATAGATAATAGATACCTAACATCTATACCAAGCTTAATATTTTCAGTATTCTTGTTTGTAACATCAATAACCTCTTCAGCATCAACACCAAAACCTTGATTTTCTGAAAACAGTTTTAATTCATTTCCCTCTAAGGAAACAATCATTCCTGAACCAGCTTCACAATAATTTGTCAACCTCCTTACGGCCATTAAAATTTCATCCTTATCGATTAACAAGAATTTCTCCTCGTCAAGCTCAAAGAACTTCTCTAAATTCATCACCTTTCTAATGTCTATTAGAACAGAATAAAATTCAAATCCATCAACAGAAACAGATATGCTTTTTTCTCCTATAATTATATTTGCATCTCCAGCACCTTTTGTCTGGCTTAAAGCTATTGATAAGTCTTTAGGTAAAACAATACCAAATTCCTTGTCAGTCTCAATTCCTGTTTTAGAAATGTGAAAATAGAAAGCTTCGTGAGTACCAGAGATATCAATACTTCCTTCGTTAGATAGTAAGGTTACTCCTGAAAGTTCGCTACGCATATCGTCCCATTTCACTATTTTTGAAACAGTGCTTATTGGCCCTAATATAGATGAAGCTAATGCTTTAATACTTATAGGGTTATCATCAATAACTTTTGAAGGGTTAAATTCAGATGGGTTAACACCTGTTATTTTGTACTTTTTCTTTCCAGCAACGAGGTTTAAAATAAACTTTTCAGGATTATAATTAAATACAAGCTCCTCATCCCTAAGAAGCCTTACGGTGTTCATTAGAATATTACCAGGAACACATATTTGAATGTCTTCTTTTGATTCGACAGGAAATAACCCTTTTATTTGAATTTTACCACTTCTTGCGTAAGCATAGCATTTACTATCTTTAATATCTAAAAAGAAATTATGCTCCATAGGCATAAAAGCCTTTGATGGAATAGCTTTAACTACTACCTCTAAACATTTTAGAAGACTGTCTTTATTTACCTTTATTTTCATCTTTTGGTGTTATTTTTTATGCATTGTTAATATTGCAGCAGCTTTAATTCCTCTTAGGTCTGCTAAAAATTCATAATGAACAAAGTGTGTTTCATTATTAAATCCATGTTCAGAAATTAACCTACGAACAACTCTACCATACAACTCCTCAATCATAGGCCTTGGAGTGTCTGGCTCATCTGTAATAATGCAAATTTTATATTGAATTAATTGTTCAACAAAGAAATTTACCGCTCGTGTTGTCTTACCTGTTTGTCTCATCTTTTTAAATTGTTTTAGTTACTACTTTAATGTTTTCTTTTAAAGACTTCTTGATACTCTCTAGGAATTTTAGAGCCTTTCCTTCTGGCATCGTAACGTCACACTGAAAATCAGGATGATTTACATTTATGTTTACTTTTTTTCTTTTATCCATGTTATATGTTTTTTATAAATTCATGTAATTTTTTATTCCAACGAGCATCATCTAAAGCATTGTGTTCGTTTTCTTGTTTTGGGTATGTAGGATCTGATTTTAACATATTTAAATCACAATACTTTTCTTTGTTAGCTCCAACAGCTAAATTCCATTTATTAACAAGCTCTGGAATATTATCAAACTCCTGCTTCAAATCTCGGCAATACATAGGGAATCCATTTGGTAAATTCATCATCTTCCCAAACAACCAACAGAAAGCTACCCAATCATAATCAGCATAATAAGCATAGAATTTAGGGTTTGTTCTGGTAATAATCTGCCCTCCATCCCAAATGTAATTTGGAGCATTCTTATCTATACCTATAACTCCTGACTTACAAAAGTCTTTTATATCTTCAGATATTTGATCATTAGATTTACCATAATTTTTAATAAGCCACCTTAGATTACTTAATGTAAATTTTTTATTAACTATCTTTCTACTTGAATAACCCATTCTGGCTACTTCCTTCCTTACTGATAAATTAGATTTATCCTGAAGTTCATAGAATATAGGCTTCAATACATTCTCTCTAATCCAATAATAACGAGGCTCAATAATATTTCTATCGCCCTCTCCTGTTCTTTGCTGCCATCTATTCCAAGCTTCTTTTAAATTAAAGTCTTTAGATATAGCGTAATACTCTCTACCATCTTCAGCAACTATACCAATGGATATTAAATCAATAGTAGGTTTAGTTTCTCCTACATTAATTCCTAAGAAAGTTTTCTTTTGAGTTCCTTCTAAAAACTCTGTGTCTAAATAATAATTCATAGTTATTTATTTAATAAAATTTAATTCACATCTTTCTAATTGAGAAATTAATTCATCTTTGTTTTTTAATTTACCACAAAAAACTACATTACTTCCTGTTATAAAATCAATACCGGTATAAATACTAATTAATAAGCAAGAGTGATCAAATACAATCCGAACATCTGTTTCACCGTAATATGGATGCGTCATTTTTAAGTAAAAATATTCAAAAATTGCATCTGATTTGGTGCATTTAAAGCCTAATAATCTAATTTGTTTAGTATTAACTGTTTCTATAGGTTTTTTCATGGTTGTTTATTTTATAGAGACAAAGCCTCCTGGTTTGCTTATATTATTAATTCTTTCATAATCCTCGACTAACTTATTAAAAAGCTCGTTAGGAATTTGATTATAGTGGACCACGCCATCTTTACCTTCATCAAGAATGCTATTTATGTCTTTAGTCTTATCAACAATCATATTGAAGATATGTTCATCAATACTATCTTTTACAATAGTGTAATAAACATTAACATTTTCTTTCTGGCCAATCCTGTGAGCTCTTTTGTAAGGCTGCTCTAAATCATCTGGAGTAAAAGGAAAATTAAGAAATATAACATCTCTTGCATTCACAAGGTTAATTCCAACTCCTGCAGCCTTAAAGTTCCCTAAAAATATATTACAGTTAGGATTTTTTGTAAAACGTTGAATAGCTTTATCCTTCTCATGAGCATCCATCCCTCCTATAACCTTAACACATGAATTTCCATAGTGTTCTTCAAGCTGAAGTATAGGGGCTCTATATCCTGAGAATACTATAACATCTCTTCCGTTTTCAATAAGGTTATCTATCAAAGGAATTACGTTATGAATCTTACTTGTGGCCAATAGCCTATTTAAAGTATGAATGTTACCTTTAATCTTCATCTGAGTAGCAGAGCGTTCTTGCTGATTGGAAGCAGCATCAAGCTCCTTTTTACTCTCATAAAGCTCCCTCATGTGCTCCTCGTACTCTCCTTTAATATCACCCATATCGAAGTGATATTTCTTAATTATAAGGTCTGGCAAATCAAGACACTCTTCAGCTTTTTTACGAATCATGAAGTTAGATATCTTCAATCTTAATTCATCAGTGTTTTTCGCTCCAACTACTTTCTCACCACCCCTACCTGATGAAGTGATAGTATATTGCTTTATGAAAGAAGAATAGTTGTGACCTAAAGGATGGTTACATAACTTAAAATATGAAAAAACATCGTTCACTCTATTAGTGATTGGGGTTCCAGACAAGAGTGTTACTCTTGCTTTTGGGAAAAACTTAACAAGCTTATTCACAGCTTTAAAAATACTCGTCTTCTGATTTTTTATCTTCTGGCATTCATCTATTATTATGTGCCCTGTGTTGTACTTTGTTAAGTGGTCAAAATGTTTGTTTATCATCTCATAGTTCACAACTATAAATCTTTCATTGAAAGCATATACAGACTTACTCTTTTTTGAATCAAGAATAGTCCATAGCATTTTATCATAACCCCAGTCATCAGTCATATCGTGATACCAATTCCATTTAATACCTGCAGGGCAAATAATAATTGTTCTTGGTACCGATAGTATTTTTGAAAGGGTAGCACTCGTTACTGTCTTCCCAAGACCCTGCTCAAAGCTTAGTAGGTTATACTGTCTATGAATCATTAATGACAAAGCTTGTTTTTGATGTTTAAAAAGCTCTCTATCGTATTTTGCCTTAGAATAGTAGTTTCCTATAAAGTCTTGAAATATCTCTTTGTAAACAGAGTTTAATTGAGCAAATAATCGCTCTTTAAAAAACTTATTACTTTCTGAGAACATCAGGGTAGGGAAGCACAAAATAAGGAAGTCCTTTAAAGAAGCTGGAGAAGTAACTCTGGTATCAGCAAGGATTATGTTTCCATCCCTTATCATGCCAATGCAGTTAGCTATATCCACTTCTTTATCTGACCAGAACTTATTAAGTTGCAGCGTGTACTTGTCTTTGAATAAAATGTTTTGCATCTATTGTAAATCTTCTTCTATAAATTGAACTTCTAAATCTTTTTCTCCTTCATGGTCAACAGTCTCAATAAACACTTGATAACCTTCTTTTTCTACTATCTTCAGGATGAATTTAAGCACCTTTTTGTCAAGTAGGGAACCATCTTTAATAATAAGAACTTTAAGATTAGGATTCATCGCCATTGCAATCTTAATACCTATACCAATAATGGTAGATGATGGATGTTGATTTGCATTAAAAGGAAGTCCGTTATAAAGAATCTCATCTTCAGAAAACTCTAATCCTTTAACAGGTAATGGAGTTTCTTTAAAGATGTTAGCTTTTTCTCCATCAATAGCATTGTATCTCTCTGTAAGTGCGTCAGCAGAAGCTTGAAGCTCTCTTGCGTTCTTACTGAACTCTTTAAGAGAGTTAACTTCATCAACTTTCTTATTGTGAGCACTTATCTCTTCAAGCTCAGCAGAAAGATTCTCCATTGAAGGTCTTTCTTTGCCTTTAATCCAATCTCTTCCTTTTTGAATGTCTTCATTAAGAAGTTCAAGCTCTTTTGTTTTGTCGGCAAGCTCTTTAGCTAAAGCTTCTACGGTAGAAGCAAGAGTACCTGCTTGAAACTCTTTATCTTTTAATCCATTGGCTATTCTATCATATTTAGAAACCTCCTCACCAATAGAAGACATTTTAGCCTTAATGTCAGAATCATCTTTCTTTTCAGAGTATTTTTCAATCTCTTGAGGGTCCATTTCAGCATCTTTTAATTTTGCTGTATTGGATTTAATATCTCTATTTATTTCAGCTCTTTCTTCATAAATAGTTGATTTCTCATGGTCAAGCTCGAAAAGACGTTTTCTTGATTCTGTAGGAAGGAAACTTTTAAGAGTATCAATCTGCTCTTTTACTCCTGGCTTAGAAACCTTACCATCTTTAGTAAGTCCAAGGTCAATAAATTCTAATATGTCAAAACCAATATTTCCAACGATAGAATTTACCATTGATTTAGTATCTGATATTTTGGAACCGTTTTCATCAGTAACAGTGATACGCCCTTTTTTATCTCTTGGAGTAAAATGCATATCAACATTATAGGTTTGATCTTCTCCACCCATATTACCTGACAAAGTAAGTTCTATTGAAGCATTCTCCTCTCCATTCTTAATGGGTTTTAAAGGAACCATTTTAGAGTTTACAGGAGATGTCAAGGCTTGAATTAAGCTTGACTTTCCTGCTCCATTCTTACCGAGAATAATAGCTGAACGACCATTAAATTCTACTATTTTATGAGTTATACTTTTGAAGTTTTTTACTTCAGCTCTAATTAATTTTAATCCTTCCATCTTCTTATTTTTAGTTTGTTAGTGTAAAAAAAATGCGTGTCTTTCCACGCTGTCATTCCTTTTTAAAATTTCGTCTAATCCAACTACCAGGAACTCTCTGCATGATGTGACCGCCTAAACTGTACCTTCAGTTATTTCTAACTCGTTCAAGCTAAACCCTCAACAGAGAGATGTTTGAGTAAAAACCAGACCACCTGTTTTCCGTCTCATTTCCTCATCCAGCATATAGCATGGCGTATTAGTGAGTACTGCATCAAGGAGATAAGATACAAATCTCCCCAGCGTGCTGTTGTTTTGGACTACAGGTAGGACTCGAACCTACGGCTTGTGTGTTTATCCCTATTTTTTAGGCATCTTTTACCATTAGAGGGCACACTGTTCTAACCAACTGAACTACTGTAGTCTTTTTTTTATATTATATGTATAGAAGTAACGCCTTCACCTTTGACATTCAACCATAATCCACCTCCTTATCACTGTATCTTGCAAGAATTTGATCGGCTATCGTTATGATGTCATCCTCCGTCAAGGATTCATCAAACAGTCTTGATAGTCCGTCAAGTATTTTTAGATAAAGTATTTCAAGGAACATTAAGACTCCATAGAAATAGTATTTAATCATAAGCTTTTTTTATTTTTCAGCCTCTTCAGCTATTCGTTGTAATCTTTCTTTATTCTGAGTACACACATGACTCACAGGACAATAAGAAGCACATCTTCTTGCTTCACCTATCCTTACTTCAACTTCTGCTTTAGGGTATTGAGCACCTTCTCCCAATAAGAAAGCTTCAGCTAATGGCCTTGTAGGAAATAGCTTAATAGCTCTTTTCCTTCCTGGACTTGTAACAGCATAACTATCTTTTACGGACCACATATCTTTTGCAGTACATGGAGGTATATTACCAGATTCAGCTTCCTTATGAAGGAGTATTCTTTTACCAATATAATCACGCATAAAATCCTGAGAGTATAATGGGATATTAAATGTCTCTATAGGTTTTTTAGGATAACCTTTTTGAAATGATTTAGCTGCTGAAAAATCTCTAAAAATGGCGGTTATATCAGCTTTTTTTACCTCGTAACCATTCTCTCTAAGAAGGAAAGCATACACATTAAGTTGTCCAACCCATTTCTTTTGTGCTTCAGGATTCATGTAAGGGTAAACAGAAGTATTCTTATAATCCTCAAGATGACATTTAGATATAGTGTACCTATCAAATGTACCAGAAAAGGTCATATCATGCATTGTGTGAGACAATGTAACTTCAGTAAGGACATCTTTATTTATTGCTTGAGGGTATTTCTCTTTGACAAATTTAGTTATCCATTTAGAAGCTTTCTCTTCATCCTCCTTCATTAGAATCTCAGCAGCTTCAAGAAGTATTTTAGCTTCCCTTGCCCCTACCTCTCCGAGCTGCAACATGTAATGGACAGCGGTTCCCATTAAGGCCCATATTCTATCCGTAACATCTTCCTCCATTTCACAGGTTCTCTTCAGAATACGAACCTGTGGAGCATCCAGTAGTTGCGTGACAGATATATCACCCATAGTTATATGGTTATCTATTTTACAAGCATTAACTATTGCTTCTGATACTCCATACTTATTTGTGATTATTGTTGCCATTTTCTTCTGTTATTTATTAATTAAATCGGATAGCAAATATAGATAAATAAATCTTAATTACAAGTTTTTTATTGATTTAATTCAAAACCTTCTTCCTCCATGAATAAGTACTCATCTGTTTCCTTATTTAGAGTATCAACCCAATACTTAGCGTTATCTATAAGCCTACCTATTACGCATCTAACTGACGAACTGCTTACTTCTCTATTATCGCTAATACTGAAATGATCTGAGCCCATATTTTTTATTGAGCAGTTATAAAACCTATCATACATATTTGTTAATCCTGATGGTCTTGGGTTTACCCTTTCTATTGTAGCCTCAAAAACAAAGCCTTTATAGCTATATTCCTTAACTCTTTTTTCTCCTATTTCCATATTCTAATGTTTTTTAATATTTCTAACTGATTTAAACGCGTGACCTGTATTCATTAAGTTTTTATAACTCTCAGAATCTGGTATATTTTCTTCAGGAACATTTAGGTTCATAACAAGATGATCAATACAATCATTAACGAACTTAATGAGCCTTTCTTTTGTCATTTTTGATTTATCGAGGAGGTAAACCTCCTCTCCTTCAGGAGTAGTCATAGTGCCTTTAGCACACTCGGCTTTTAAAAGGTAATCACATTTAACCTCATCCATAAGCTCATACCCTGCATCAGTATATGCCTGAATAGCTATCGCCATAAGTGGACCATGGTAGTAATCATATAAAGCTTGTTTTGTGCCATGCTTAACAGCAGGTCTAAGCTCCATCCTAACCTCCTTATCAGCCATGTGAGTTAAATACTTAAAGAAGTCTTCATTATTTAGAAGGTCAAAAAGTTTATCTCTTAGGTTGTACCCCTTTCTTGGGGTGAAGTTGAAGTGTATTTTCATCTAAATCCTCCTCTTTTATTGTTAAATCAACTATTAATATTTCAGATTCAGGTAGTGGTTTTTTACCGTTCTTAGCTCTGAATTTATTGTAGTCCTCAAGTGATTCTTCTTTAATAACTACAGCATCTGGAGCTATACTTTTGCAGGCATCTCTTGCTCCAGCCATCTGTTCTTCAAATTCTATTCCCTTAACAATTACAAGCCTTCTTTTAAGGTCTTTCTTTGTTATTATTAATTTACTTCCTCTTGTTTTCATAGGTTTTTTTATTTTATTTAAAAAGGATAATACTCATTTTATATTTTTATTAATTGGTTAAGTTGTGTTTAGCCGGTTGTTATAAAATATTACTGGTTATCTAAAAAATGATCTCTCGCATGTTCATTTGCTTCATCAACTGCTTCTTTAGGGGTATAACCAGCCTCATATTCCAAATCCCAATCATCAACAAATTCCATATTATGTTTAACCATACCTTCATCTACATCAACACCTTCTGTTTGTTCGTATATTATTTTTTTACATTCCTTTTTCCAATCTTCAAAATTTAGTTTACTCATTTTAGTTTAGTTTAAAAAGGTAAGTTGTTTTTATTGACATCATCAACAACAAATTTAACTCCACCTATTGTTATTTTATTTCTGAATTTCTTAACACCGTTGTAACTTATATTATTGTCTTTTGCATAATTACTAACCGTTTTTAAATCTAACTTATAACTTAATAGTTCAATTATTTGAACCATCTTGTTACGGTCAACAATTTGGTCTGTTTCTATAAGTAGTTGATTATTAACTTTTTCCATGTTCAAAATTTTGAATGTTGTTTATTCGGGTGTTAGCATTAATTAAAACTACGCTTCGCTAATGCTAACACGTAATATAAATAATACTAAAAATTGCCTACGCTTGTTTCTCTTTTTTAGGGAACACTTCGTAACCTTCAAATTCTTGCATTAAATCCTTAAAAAGTTTTGCACCTTTACAATTATGTCTTTCGTGGTCGTAAATGCTTGGTGTAGTTATTGTAATATTTTCTCCATCAATCTCTCTTTTACATTTTTTTCTACATAATTCTTCCCACTCCTGTTCGTGCTGTTCAAGTTTAAATCTATACGTTTTAAGGATTTTATTTAATTTCGTTTTTGTTAATTCCATCGCTTTAATTTTTAGTACTATTCATATTACCATTCGTTATATACAAGGCTCAACTTCTGTCCATGCAGCAATATAAATTCTATTATTATCTTTGTCTATTCCATTGCAGTACATTCCATCCAGTCTATGTATTGTAATTTCATCACCTTTTTTTATTGGTATTGATGAGGGTGGCGTCTTAATTTTATCATCTGTTACTATTACTTTCGTGCCGTATTTTACGTTGTGTGCTTCCATTTTATTTAGTCTTTTAAAACTGCCCAGTATATAACAATGTATATAAGTAATGGCAGGTTATTGTTTAATTCTTAATTTCTGTTTATCTTTTACTTTTTGCTTATTCGATAA
>Ga0307378_10006223_pt1 | contig 16408 bp, 15 predicted proteins | sample UN1MG_FD_202238 | JGI IMG/M metagenome (GOLD analysis project Ga0307378, IMG submission 202238) | Soil microbial communities from Risofladan, Vaasa, Finland - UN-1 | ecosystem: Environmental > Terrestrial > Soil > Coastal area > Acid sulfate soil | place: Finland: Risofladan, Vaasa | collected... | reverse complement strand
GACCGCCGACAACCTGTCGCATCACAGGATCCACGCTCAGCCGCTCGGCATCATTGGTGTCCTCGTAGCCCGCCAGGCGGCTGTAGACGGACTGCCGCAAAAGGGCCACCATCGTATGCTGAGTGTTCTTCCCTGTGCGCCAGTCATGGAGTTTTCTATCTGCCATGACAGTCAGACCGAGTGCCTCATCGAGTTCCCGGCAGGTCAAGAGCCCCGCATCCGACGTGACCTTCGAGCCATGAAACTCCAGCTTCAAACGGCCATCAAAACCGATCCGCAACGCTTCACCCATTGAGTTCTCCCCGCAATTGGAGCCGAAATCCTTGAATCAGAGCATTCTGTGCGGGTAAACTCGATGGCGCAAGAGAAAAACTTACCTTCTATCCGGGAAATCCGGGATAATAGGCCATCTCCTTGTGGGAGCGAGTCTCAAGTGGCAGAAGCCGAAGACAAGTACGTCACCCGGTCGGGCCTGAAACTGGAGCACGCGCTCGCGGTCTTCGGCGTTGCGGCGGCCGGCAAGACGTGCGCCGACCTCGGCAGCCACCAGGGCGGATTCGTGGACTGCCTCCTTCAGCACGGCGCCGCCAAGGTCTACTCCGTGGACACCTCCTACGGCACGCTGGCGTGGAAACTCCGGAAGGACCCGCGCGTCGTCGTCATGGAACGCACCAACGCGATGCACCTCGCGCTGCCCGAGCCGGTGGACCTCGTGACGATTGATGTGGGCTGGACGCCGCAGCGGCACGTGCTGCCGGCAGCCGCCAGGGTCATCAAGCCCGACGGGCGGATCCTCTCGCTCGTCAAACCCCAGTACGAAGCCACCGAGGCCGAGCGCGAGGCCGGCGTCGTCCCGCCGGAGAACCTGGAACCGGTCCTCGCGCGCGTCCGGATGGACATCCAGACCGCGGGCCTGGCGCTGGTGGGCGAAACGAAGTCGCCCCTCAAGGGCGGCGGCGGAAACGAGGAGTTCCTCTTCCTCCTGGCCCTGCCCGCTTAGCGCGGTTTAAGATTGGGTCTTGCGGGCGGGTTTGGCATCCTCCAACCCCAGATTCCTGAGCATCTCCAAGGTCGCGGGCGTATTCTCGAAGATGGTGCATATCTGGCTGATGGGCTTCGTGTGCATGATCAGGATATACGTGCGGCCGACCGTCGGCAACGTGTCGGCCGATTCCGCCGGGAAGGTCTGGAAGTTGAATCCGAACGTCTCCTCACGACCGTAGGCGCCCCGAATCTGCTGCTCAACTTTCCACTTCGACTTGTAGTACGAGTGCCCGGGGGGGCCGGGATCGAGGTCGCGGCTGAGTTCCAGAAGGGTGGCGATGACGACGTTGCCTCCTTCCCAGATCAGGCCCTCGGTCCCATACGCGCCACGCACGAGGGGCCGGCCGATGGCGGCCTTCGCCAGTTCAGGAGTCAGCGGGACGCCTTCCGACTCGCTCTTTGCGGCAGCCGGCGCGGAACCCGGCGGCATGGGACCCATCGGTTCGGCCAGCAACTTCTCGATGGCGTCGGCCAAGGCGGCCTCTCCACCGGGGTCGTAGCCCTGCATCAGATATCGCACCACGCCCTGCCGGTCCACCAGCAGGACGGTCGGCACAACCCGGTCCACTTTGGCCTTCCGGGTCAGGTCATCCCAGATCGTGTCGGGGCAGAGCGCCAGCCGATACGGAACCTTGAACTCCTCGCGGAACGACCGGACCGACTCGGCGGCCTGGGCCGCGTCGTTCGTCAACTCCTTCGCCAGCCCGACCATCGCCAGGCCCTTGTCGCGGAACCGCTCGTAGAGGCTCACCATGAGCGGCGTGGACTTGCGGCACGGCCCGCACCACGTCCCGAAAATGTCCAGGAGGACCACCTGGCCGCGGAGCGACGCGACCGTGACCTCGCCGCCACCGACGAGCGGGGCCGAGGTGAACGCTTCAAACTGGAACAGGGTCTCGTGGGCGACGCCCGGCTTCCTGGCGCTCGAGTCGGGCTTCGCGCTGCCGTCGTCGGGACTCGACCCGGAACAGCCCGCCGCAAGGGCCGCCGCCACAGCCACCGCCCAGTACGCCGCGATCCGCCGCGCGCCCATCACGCACCCCCTGCCTTCTCCTCATCTTCCTCGCGGACCTTGAAGACGCAGTAATCGCCGCACATCGAGCAGACGTCGCCGTGCTCCGGTCGTCGCTCCCGGCGGAGTTGCTCGGCCCGCGCCGGGTCGATCGCCTCCGCCACCTGCTTGTCCCAGTCGCGGCGTCGCCGGGCGGCGCTCAGTCGCCGGTCCCACTCGCGGGCGTCCTTGCGGCCGCGCGCCACGTCGGCGGCGTGGGCCGCGATCCGCGCCGCGATGACGCCCTCGCGGACATCCTCGGCCCGCGGGAGGCCCAAGTGCTCCGTCGGCGTCACGTAGCAGAGGAAATCGGCGCCGGCCATCGCCGCCACGGCCCCACCGATGGCGCTCGTGATATGGTCATATCCCGGCGCGACGTCCGTCACGATCGGCCCGAGGACGTAGAGCGGCAGGCCCCCCGTCATCTCCTTCGCGAGGCGCACCTGGGTCTCGACCTGGTCCAGCGGCACGTGGCCGGGACCCTCGATCATCACCTGGACGCCCGCCGCGACGGCCTTCCGCCCGAGGTCCGCCAGCACCAGCAACTCCTCGACCTGGGCGGCGTCCATGGCGTCGGCGATCGCCCCGGGCCTGAGGCCGTCGCCCAGGCTCAAGGTCACGTCGAACTCCCGTGCGATCCCGAGGACCTCGTCGAACCGCACGAGGAGCGGGTTCTCCTCGCGGCGCCGCCGCATCCAGTGGGCCAGGAACGCCCCGCCGCGGCTCACGATGCCGCAGACCCGGCGCCGCACCGCCTCCGACTCAACGATTCGCCGCGTCACGCCGCAGTGGACCGTCACGAAATCCACGCCGTCCTCGGCGTGGCGGCGGATGGAGGCCAGCATGTCGTCGGCCGTCATGGCGGCGATGTCGCCGTGCTCGCGCGCGGCCCGCGCGGCCGCCTCGTAGATCGGCACGGTCCCGACGGTCACGTGGCAGGCGTCCATGAGTTGACGGCGGACGGCGGGGATGTCGCCGCCGGTCGAAAGGTCCATGACGGCGTCGGCGCCGGCCTCTTCGGCGGCCCGGAGTTTCTCGAGTTCCGCCGCCACGTCGGCATAGTCCATGCTCGTGCCGATGTTGGCGTTGACCTTGACGCGGAGGCCCAGGCCGACGCCCATCGCGCGGCCCGTGCCGCGACGGTTCTTATTGAGGGGGATGGCGATCCGGCCGTCGGCCACGTGGCGGCGGACCATCTCGGCGTCCACGCCTTCCGCCTCGGCCACCGCGCGCATCGCGTCGGTCACGCGCCCCTGCCTTGCCCACTCCATCTGTGTCATGTTGAGAACGACTCCGATTCCTGCGATCCTCGTTACGTTCCTTGCCGCGCGGTCCGCCGAACTTCCCTTCGCGTCGCTGGCCTTCGCGCGACGCAGGGCCATGCCTACCGGCAGCCTGCTCGCCGCGGCGAGGCCGGCCTCGGCCCGTCGGCAGACCGCCGCGATGTTTCTCGAACGGATGCGGCGGCTCGGCCGGCATGCCGCGAGGCGCTGATTCGCCGGCCGCCACACCTTCCGGCGGACGCCCACCTTCGTGCCGGCGCTCCGGCCGCGGAGTCCGTCCGGGCCGTTCAGCCCTTCCCGGCCCGCCGCGCTCCGGACGGCCGAACCGATGCGGCTTCCGGTCGCGCGGCCGGCCGCGCCGCGGCACGCTCGCCGCCCCTTCGACCTTACTCAGGGCGGCCCGAGCCTGGCCGAGGGCCGCCGGCGACCGCCCGGGCGGCGGCTTCTCAGCGAACTTCGTCAGGTCCGCGACCTCTTCGGGCGTGAGGCGCCGCGACTCGCCGGACGACAGGCCCCGCAGCGTCACGCGGCCGATCCGCGTCCGGACGAGTTCCCGCACCCCGTGGCCCAGCCGCGCCAGCACGCGGCGGACCTGGCGGTTACGGCCTTCGCGGATCGTCACCTCGACGAGCGACCGCGACCTCCCGCCCTTGAGGAGGCGGACCCGGGCGCCGCCGGTCCTCCCTTCCGACAAGTATACACCGCGGACGAGCCGGCGGATATCCTCGCCGGTCACTTGGCCCGCGACGGTCGCAAGGTACGTCTTGGGCACCTCGAACCGCGGATGGGCCAGGCGATTGGCGAACTCGCCGTCGTTGGTCATGAGGAGCGCCCCGCGCGAATCGGCGTCCAGCCGTCCCACCGGGAACAGGCGCGCCCGCGACTGGCGCATGAAGTCAATCGGCCGCGGACGCCCCGACGGATCGAGATTCGTACACACGACGCCCTCGGGCTTATTGAAGAGCCAGTATTCGGGCCGCTCGGGCCGCAGCCGCGACCCGTCCAGCCGCACGTCCTGCGCCTCGGGGTCAGCCTTGGCGCCCGGCTCGGCAACGACCCGGCCGTCCACCGTGACGCGTCCGGCGGCGATGATCTCCTCGCAGGCCCTCCGCGAGGCCACGCCCGCCCGCGCCAGAAGTTTCTGAAGCCGAACCGCCGCCATACGTTCGCCCTTAAGCCCCGCCCATTGGGCGGGGATATCCCCCGGCCGTGCCGGGGGCTTATCGCGGCGATGCCGGGGGCTTAGCGCTGGGGCGCTTTGCCGGGCGGCGCGGCCACGAGAACCGTCAGACGCTCGGGCTGCTCCAGGGCATATTCCTTCGCGTCGGCGGGCACCAGGATCGTGTCGCCCGCGCGGATGGGCGTCTGCCCGTCGCCGGTCGCCAGGCGCGCCTTTCCGGCCAGGACCACGAGGACCGCACACGAGCCGCGCGTGTCGGCCGCCCAGGGGCGCCGATCCAGAATGATGCGGCTCAGGCTGAACGCCGCCGAGTCCACCAGGTGATCAATCACGAGTCCGGTCTCGTCGGAGGTTTTGCCGCGACCGCCCGCCGGCGCCGGGCTTGCTGCCGCGTCGCCCCCTGGCACGGCCACGGGCCGTCCCGTGGCAGGCTGGCGGGCCGGGTCGCCCGCAAAGCGGATGGATTCCAGCGCCTCGGCCACCTGGATGGGGCGAGGCTTCCCGTCGAGTCCGACGCGGCCCCAGTCGTAGACGCGGTACGTGAGGTCCGAGTTCTGCTGGACCTCCGCCAGGACGATCCCCGGACCGATGGCGTGGACCGTGCCCGCCGGGACCCAGACGAAGTCGCCCGCCTTGACCGGCCTCGTGGCCAGAAGTTCCTCGATGCGGCCCTTCTTGAGGGCATCGGCGAAGCGGTCGCGCGTCGTCCCGGGCCGGAGGCCGTTGATGAGCCAGGCTCCCGGCTCGGCGTGGACCACCACCCAGCACTCGGTCTTGCCGCTCTCGCCGGGAACATGGGCCGAGGCATAGGCGTCGTCCGGATGGACCTGGACGCTCAGGCGGTCCGTGGCGTCAATGAACTTGATGAGGAGTCCGAAGCGGGCGGCCCAGGCCCGCGCCGCCGCCGTGCGCCCGACGACGGCCGGCCCGTGCCGCTCGAGGACCTCGCGCAAGGTCTGCCCGGCCAGAGGCCCGTCGGCGACGCGGCTGCGGCCGTTCGGATGGTCCGCCAGTTCCCACGATTCGCCGATCCGGGTGTCCGGCGGAAGGGCCTTGCCCAGGATGTCCGCCAGCCGCCGGCCGCCCCAAATCCGCTCGACCAGCACCGGCTGCATCTTCATCGGCTGCACGGCATCTCCCTTGCTCGCGAACCATGCACGATGTGAAGCAATGGAGTGTATCACAACCGCGCATCTTCGGGAAGGAATTTCGCGCCGTCGGAGTAATGCGTTAGTTTCGGTTACCGAGGCCGCCGCGGAAGCGGCGGCAGACTCGGCCAATCCAAGAAGAGCCTACGGTAACTGATGCATTACCCGGCGGTCAGGCAGGACACCGCCGCGCGGCTGGTGGCGCAGAATCGAGTGCGGGGTGTCCTCACCCCGCACTCGGCGGACGCCCAGACAAAGTCAGAGCTCAATCGGCCAACTGGGGTTCGGATTGAGACGGCAGATTATTGAAAACTTCCAGTCCCTGAGCGGCATATCCCTGCAACTTCTCAAGTCGGGCTTTCATCACTTTATCGGTGACACCTTCCAATCGCCGACTCAGAACCATCTTGGCTATCTCGGGTCCATCCGCTTCTGACAAAATCCAACCAAGCAGACGCAGTTTCCAGCCATCGTCTGTGTTGGCCGCCGCTTCAATGACTGGCCCTCGCACAGTCCTGCCGCCTATCTGCGCAAGCGCAATTGTCGCAGGATAGAAGGCAATCGTGGGGAACATTTTGCCTCTTGGAAGCGTCTTTTTATCCAACGCCCAATCTACGTTGGCAATCAGCAGCGGGATCGCCTCCCTGAATCGCCACGCGCCCAATTGCTCAATGGCAAGATGCGCCGGGCCACCCCAGGCTCTGTTAGGACTCTCGGCAACAATCTTACTTAAGTCGTTGAATATCTGCTGGCGCATTTCGGTTAGTTGTAACTTGGCATTGACCCGCACATCACTGCTGGTATTCCCAATCACTAAAGATGGTCTTTCGGGAGGCATCTCTCCAAAAGCTCGGGGCGGCGCTTCGTCGCGCGAGATGATATACAGGCCGATCCCGGCCGCAAGGAGAATCGCCCCGACGCCGATCCCTAAACCGATAAGCACTTTCCGTGTTCTGGTCACGGCGGCCCCCTTCCTCTCAAGGCCCATACGGCTTTCGACATAACATTATCCGGTTCCGCGGCCCTTGGCAAGACGCTCCCGAGCAGGTTTGTCATTCTGAGGCCCCGCTTGCAGGGCCGAAGAATCTCGACCTTTCGACCGCCTGGACAGCGAGATTCTTCGCTTCGCTCAGAATGACAAATGGCCGCCCCGGGCCGACTTATCGCGTGCCACAAAGAACGGCCACGCCCCGACGACCAGTTGCCGCCCAATGGCCTTGCCAATTGGCGGCGAAGGGACTATCTTCGCTGCACGAGGACCGGCGAGGCGTGCGATGGCGGCGTATATCCTGCGGCGACTGGCGTACTTCGTGCCGACGCTGCTGGCGATCTACACGGCGGCGTTCCTCCTGATGCACGCGGCCCCCGGCAGCCCGTTCGGCGACGAGAAGGGCCTGCCGCCGGAAGTCCTCGCCGTCCGCCAGGCCGAGTTCCACCTCGATAAGCCGCTCTGGCAGCAGTACGTCCTTTACGGGTGGGACCTCGTGACACTGCGCGGCCACACGTCCATGCGATATCCCGGCCGCAACGTCATCCACGACATCCTGGCGCCGGCGTTTCCGGTAAGCCTGGTGCTGGGCCTCTTTGCGCTCGGCCTCTCGGTCGTGGTCGGGACGGCGGCGGGGGTGCTAAGCGCCGCGCGGCCGCGGTCGGCCGCCGACTATACGGCGATGGCCGGAGCGATGATCGGCATCAGCCAACCGTCGTTCGTCCTGGCGACGGTGCTCCTCGCCGTGTTCGCCGTGGCGCTCGGGTGGCTGCCGGTCGGCGGATGGGGACGGCCGAGCCAGATGGTCCTGCCGGCGCTGGCGCTCGCGGCCCTGCCGGCGGCGTACATCGCGCGGCTGGTCCGCACGGGGATGATCGAGGTCCTATCGGCCGACTTCATCCGGACGGCGCGGGCCAAGGGCCTCGCGGAGCGGCAGGTCCTCCTGGGCCACGCCCTGCCGACGGCGTGGCTGCCGGTGCTCGGATACCTCGGCCCGGCGGCGGCGGGCATTTTCACGGGATCGTTCGTCGTCGAGAAGGTCTTCGCGATTCCGGGCGTCGGCCAGCACTTCGTGGACTCGGCCCTGCACCGCGATCACCCGATGATCCTGGCGACGGTCCTGCTCTACGCGGTGCTCCTCGTGGTCTTCAACCTGCTGGTGGACATCGGATATGCATGGCTCGATCCGAGGATCCGCTATGAATGATCCGGCGACCGGGAGCGTATCGGGAGGTCCGGCGGCGGGCGCGCGGCGACCCATGTCGCCGGTGGGCCTGGCGATGCGGCGGTTCCGGCGGAATCGCCTCGCGATGGCGGGCCTCGCGATGCTCGCGCTCGTGGCGGGGGCGTGCGCGGTTGGACTCATCTGGGAACTCTCGGCCCTTGCCCACGGCGACCCGGAGCCGTATCGGACGCCGCTTGCGGGAACGCACCCCCAGCCGCCGAACGCGGACTATCCGTTCGGCACGGACCTCCTCGGCCGCGACATGCTCGCGCGGACGCTCGTCGGCGGATGCGTGTCGCTCGGCGTCGGCCTTGCGGCCGCCATCATCAGCATCCTCATCGGCACGGGGTGGGGCGTGACGAGCGGCTACGCCGGCCGCAGCCTTGACACCGTCATGATGCGAATCGTGGATGTCCTCTACGGCCTGCCGTATATTCTGATCGTCATACTTCTCTGGGTGGCGGTGGCCGACCAGTCGCTCCAGGTGCGGATGGTGGTCCTCTTGCTGGCGATCGGCGGCGTGTCGTGGCTCACGATGGCGCGGGTCGTCCGGGGTCAGGTGCTCGCGCTTCGCGAGGCGGAGTTCGTCCAGGCGGCGCGGGCGCTCGGCTCAGGCCCCGCGCGGATCATCGTCAAGGAACTCCTGCCGAACCTCACGGGGACGATCCTCGTGTGCGCGACGCTGACGGTGCCGCTGGCGATCCTCCAGGAATCGTTCCTCTCGTTCCTGGGCCTCGGCGTGCCGCCGCCGCTGGCCTCGTGGGGAACCCTGGCGAGCGACGCGGTCGCCGCGCTCCAGCCGGTCCGGGTTTACTGGTGGCTGCTGGCGGCGCCGTGCGCGATGCTGGGGGCAACGCTCCTCGGCCTCAACTTCGTAGGCGACGGCCTCCGGGACGCCTTCGATCCGCGGTCGCGGTAGCCGCCTGGCGCGCACCAGACCTACGACGGAGTCAAGTAAGGCGTCCCCCGAAATACGGTTCGGGGCGATTGTTGGGCCACGCCTCTTCCGACCTTTTCCTCAGACTAGACGAAGTCCGGCACGACCACTTCGCGGCCACCGGCCATGGCCGACTCGTGGGCACAGATGCCGGCGGCCGTCCAGTTGGCCGCCGTGACGGCATCAATCCCGGGTTGGCGGCGCTCGACGATGCTTCGGACGAACTCATGCACCAGGTGCGGGTGCGATCCGTGGTGCCCTCCGCCCTGCTCAAAGGATAAGTGCTTTTCGTCCTTGCCGTAGACAAACCGTTTCGTGTATCGCCCGACCGACGGGGGAAGCAAGTCGGCGCGATCCGGCGGCTCCGGGCGTTCCGCGGTCTGGCTCCGCGTCTGTCCGGGAACAATCGGGCTCATCCGGAACAGCATCGGGTTCTCATACTCCATCTGCCATTCGTAGCAGGCATTCTCGCCGTACACGGTGAAGCTCTCCATGTAAGGCCGCGCGCAATGAAACAGGGACCGCGTCACCTCGGCGCTCAATCCGGGCGCCGCCAGTTGGTATATCGCCGTCTCGATGGGATAAGGATTGGCGTATGGCCGGCGCAGTTCCTCGCGCATCTCGCCGGACCCGAAACAGTGGACTTTGACGGCCCGGGTTCCCGTCAGAGCCAGGAGGGGCGACACCGCATGGGTGGCGTACCACATGGGCGGCAATCCGGCCCAATACGGCGGCCAGCACTCCATGTCCTGATAATGCGCGCCGCGAAGAAACTGGATGCGGCCGAATTCGCCCGCGTCCCTCAGTTCCTTGGCGTAGAGGAACGGCCGGGTGTAAACGGCCGTCTCCATCATCATGTAATTCCGTCCGGACTGGCGGGCGGCGGCAATGATGGCCTTCAGATCGGCGAGGCTCGTGGCCATCGGCACCGTGCAGGCGCAGTGCTTGCCGGACTGGAGCACCGCGATCGTCTGCTGCGCATGGTCGGGAATGCCGGACACGAGATGAACCGCGTCAATCTCTTCTGACCGAATGACCTCCTCCACATCGCTGAAATTCCGCTGAATGGCAAACTGACGGGCGGCCTTGGCCAGCCTGGCGGAATCGGAATCACAGATGGCCACCGACTGAACATCCGGATGATCCAGATAGATGGGCACAAACTCGGCCCCAAAACCGAGGCCCACAACCGCCACACGAATCCGGCTTGGCTCCGTCATAGCGTCTCCTTCGCATTCCACTCGGGCACGGCGGGTCGCACCGGCGACCTCGCCTCGCTCTATCATGCGACGGGACCCGCCCGGCGGAGCCAGACCCTCGCGCACCGCCTGCCGCGCGGGGACCCCGCTCGCGCGAAGGCCCATGAGGCGCACACCCGCGAGATTTCGGAGCCACTCGGGGATGGTCCGCGCGAGTTGGAGGCGGCGGTGGGATTCGAACCCACGAAATATGGCGGTTTTGCAAACCGCTGCCTTGAGCCACTTGGCTACGCCGCCCGGCGAACCAACGGATTCTAGTCCCTGCGCCGCACGGTTTCAAGCGCTAAGAGCCTCTAACATAATGGGTGCCACGGGCCGCTTGCCTGCCCGTGCACTGGCGGACAAGCCGCCAGTGGCACCCGTTTGTGCTCATTCTGTTACAGGCTCTAAGTCAAGGAGGTCGGTTTGAACTATCGGATGCTGGCGTTCGACTACGACGAGACGCTGGCGGCCCACGGGGTCATCGAGCCGCCGACCGCGGAGGCGCTGGCCGCCGCCAAGACCGCCGGATGCCAACTCGCGCTCGTGACCGGCCGGCCTCACGAGGAACTGCTCGGCCTCTGCCCGCACGTTCCGCTGTTCGACCTGGTGGTGGACGAGAACGGAGCGGTCCTGCACATCCCCGCCACAGGGCAAGTGGACGAACTGTGCGCGCGGCCGGACGGGCGCCTGAGAGCGGAACTCGCGCGGCGAGAGATTCCTTTCGTGGCCGGGCGCATCGTGACGATCACCCGCCGCCCGCACGAAACCGAGACCCTCGCCATCATCCGCGAAGGCGGCCTCCCCTACGAAACCTTCGCCAACCGCTTCGCCGTCATGATCGTGCCGCGCGGCGTCTCGAAGGCGAAGGGTTTCCGCGCGGGCCTGGCGCGGTTGGGCCTCGCGCCGGACGAGGTCATCGCCGTCGGCGACGACCAGAACGACGTGGACTTCCTGCGTGCGGCGGGCCTTCGCGTCGCCGTCGCCAACGCCATTGACGCCGTCAAGGCCGAGGCCGACCTCGTGACCTCCCGGCCGAACGGCGAGGGCGTGGCCGAGTTCATCCGGGAACGGATTCTGAAGTCGCCCGGGTCCATGCCGGACGTCCCGCGTCGCCGGGGCGACGGCCGAGGTTGACCAACCTAGGCCGGCCCAGGCCCCGCTGAGCCGCCCCACCGGGCCGCGAAGGCCGGACCGTCCGCTTTTTTCGACATACGGGGCGATTTGCACCGTATATCCCTATGTGGTAGCGGGCTAATGTCGTCGCTCTCTACGGGAGCAGGAAGGAGACGGAATCATGCGACGCCCTTCGCTCGTCATGCTTGTGCTCGGTTGCGCGGGGTTCCTGCTGGCGGGTTGCGACTGCGAGGGCCCCAGCGGTCGGACGCCGGAGTTCGTCAAGGGCGACCCCGCCGTCAAGGCCGCCAGGGAGAAGTCGGCCAAGCCGGCCGAGCCGCCCGCCATCCGGATCGCCATCATTCCCAAGACCATCAAGCCGCCCTTCTGGCGCGCCGTGCGGCTGGGCGTCATCAACGCCACGCGGGAAGATAAAGGCATCCGGACCACCTGGGAAGGCCCTGCCGACGGCGGCGCCCAGACCCAGGCCGCGATTGTGGCCTCCTTCGTGGACAAGAAGATCGGCGGCATCATCCTGGCGCCCGTAGACGGCCAGGAAATCATGCCTTCCCTTGAGGCCGCCAAGAAGGCGGGCATCCCGGTCCTCGCCCTGGACTCGGAACCGGCCGACCCGGAAATCTGCATCGGGCGGGTGGGCACCGACCACGCCGAGATCGGCCGACTCGGCGCGGAGCACCTGGCCCAGATCCTGGGCCCCGGCGGCGGCAAGGTGATCCTCGTCCGAGGCGTGGCTCGCGACCCGGCCTCGGAGGCCCGCGAGAAGGCGTTCCTGGAAGCGGTCGCCAAACGCTCCAGCATCCAGGTCGTCTCGAGCGACGAGTACGCCGGCCATACGGTCGACCTGGCGGCTTCGACCGCCCGGACTCTCCTTTCACGGTTCCGCGCGGGGCAGGTCAACGGCATCTTCTGTTCCACCGAGGCCGGCACGACGGGCATGCTGCGCGAACTGAATGCCTCCGCTCGAGCCGGCGCCATTCGGTTCGTCGGCGTGGACTACAACGAAGAACTCGTAGCGGGTCTCCTCTCGGAGGCCGTTGACGCGCTCGTGGTTCAGAACACGATCGACTTGGGCGCCGAAGCCGTCAAGGTCATGGTGGCTCACCTTCGCGGCCAGACCGCCCCGAAGCGGACCGACGTCCCTCCGATCCTCTTGACGCAGGAGCGGATGGTCACGGACCGCGTCCTCTACACGCTGACCCACCCGCCGAAAGAGTAAGGGTCTGTCAGACCTTTTCCTGGGGGCGACGTGCCCGGAAAATGGGAACAGGCCCTCTCCTCTCAGGGAGGAATCCCTACTCAAAATAATTACTACTTGACAAACTTTTAGTGGTATGGTATAAAGGAAAACAGTCTTTCAGCTACCAAAATAGTAGTATGCGGACTTTAGAAGCGACTCATTGTCGTAGAAGAAGTCCTTTTTTTGTGTTTGAAAGGAAAAAATATGCCATTACCAAAAGGAACAAGATTTAGAGTAAAAACAACCAAAACTGGAAAAAAAATCAGATTAGCTTTTCGTGATAATGAAGTTATTGAAGCTAAGAATTTAAAGACTGGTAAAATACATACTCCTGCCGAATTTGTGGCAGATAAAAAGAAATCAAAGAAAACTCAATAACCCCCCCCCCGGGTCCACAGCCGCGTCCCCGCCGCTAAATCAAATTTCCTATCAGTAATTTCCTATCAGTCAATGTCGCTGACAAGCCGGAGGTAGCGGCCTTCGAGCACAGACAAAGCATGATCGAGTGCTCCGCTGCCGCGGGCTTCGGAGTTTGGGTCGCTCACACGCCACTGCGGCAGTCCATGGCCAGGTGCATCGAACAGGTCTTCGCTCGGTCTGGTCGACCGGGACGCGTGCAGCCTGAGGCCCCGGCATGCATTGGGACAAGGACAACGCCGAGGCGATCATGGCCCTGGGCAGCCTGGTCTACTCCAACTTGTGGCAGCACTACTGGACCCACCACCGGCCCGCCGTGATCCCCCGCTAGAAAATCGTGTCGCTCACCTCTCATCCCGCGCTCAACAAATAGGTGACTGCCCCCTATTTCTCCCTATTTCCCGGGCACGATAGGGGCAAGGTCTTGGCGTGCCTGTTTTGCCCGAAGCAGCCTGCGGCCGTCGAGGCCCGGCGTCGCGGATCATCGGGGACCCCCGACCGGTGCGAGCGGCCAGGCGCGGCCTCGAAGCCTCTCGAGGATCGCGGGGTCGTCGGTGGTCCTTGCGGCCGCATCGGGCTCAAGGAGCGGCCCGGCCGTGGACATGATGAACGCCGTGCTGCTGGCGCGGGCCAGGTCGCCGTGGGTGCTGGCCACAAACGGAATCCAGGGAATCCGCCACTTGGACCCGGCGAAATAGTTTTCCTTGAGGCTCGCGACGACGTCGGCCGGCTGTTCGACCACGCCGTGGAACGCCCGCCAGAGCCGCTGGAGCGGATCGGGATAGCGATGGAGGACCGTCCGCTTGAACCACTCGGCGTCGTCGGCAAACAGGTCGGCATCGAGGACGCCGTCGGCCTTCATCTTCTCGACGATGGGGCCGAGTTCCAGCGGGTCGCCTTCCGTGGCGCGGTAGCGATATCGCCGGCCGCAGCGTTCGATGGTGGCCTTGGCGCCCGGCTTCTCGACGACGACGGCCTCGCCGCCGTCGTAGGTGACGAGGTCCACCGCCGGGTGGCCGGCGAGGTCGGCCGCCAGGCCGGCCCGGTCGCGCGTCGCGAACGCGGCGTACGTGACGAAACCGTACTCGATCGCGACGACGTCGCGCGGCCGCTCCAGCCGCTCGACGATCCGCCAGCCCTTCTCGGCGAGGAACGGACGGAACCCGACGCGCTCGGCCCGCACCAGCGTGTGCCCGTGGTCCGAGAGCATCGTCACCTTGACGCGCCCGCGGGTCCGCCAGACGAGTTGGTGGACGAGGCGGTCCATGAGTTCGAGGACCTTGCGTTGGCCGGCGGCGCCCTGGCGGGTGCCCAGGCCGGCAATCGAAACGATATATGACGGTAGTTCCATGCGATCTTGGCGGTCGAAGACCCTGAGGAAGTGGCCGAGTTCCGAGTTGAAGATCGCGTCAGGCCAGAGGTAGGCGAGCGGGTCCACGAGCGAGTTCGTACGATAAGCCATCCGCCGGGCCCACGCCCCGTTCCTCAGGCTGAGGTAATCGGCGTTGCCGCCCACGAGCCGGCCCTTCCTGTGGTCATAGTGGACGACCTCGTAGGCCTCGGGCCGGACGGTCCCGAAAACGTCGGCCAGCGCCAGGTCGGTCATATTCGGAAATGTCGAGATGATTCGATTCGGTGGATAGAACAGGCGCAAGCGGCCCGCGCGCCGGAACGCCTCGACCGTGTCGTATCCGACGCCGTCGAGGACGAAGATGACGTGGCGGCACGCCGAGAGGGGCATCGCGTCGAGGTCCACGAACTCGTCGGGCTTCCCGTCGCCGGTGGTGTCGTAGGCAATGCGGACCACGCGGCCGGTGGCGTCCTCGGTCGTGAAGTAGTCAGGGCGTCCGTCGCCGTCGGTGTCATACGATTCGACGAGGCCGGCCTCGGTCGTCTCCGTCGCGAGGGGCGCCGCCGGGAACCGGACGGGGCTCGCGCAACCGGCGGCAAGGAGAACAGCGGCCAGCGTCGCGAAGAGAAGGGGACGGCCCCTGTCGGTCGCATTCTCACCTGCATCGCCTATAAACACACCGCTTCTCCATGCACGTGACAACCCGTCGGTCGGCCACGAAAACGCCGCGGTCAATCCCACAAGATCTCGGCTAGCGAGACGATGAACATAATGGCTCCTGCTGCCATGAACAGAATGCCAAACGGCACCAGGAAACATCCGGGTGTCTTGCGGTTCACATACTGGTGACTTGCGTAGTAGCCTGTTAAATCTCCTATGGCATTGCGATACCTCACCAGCGCGTAGCCGCAGCCAATGGCGAAGAGACCCGCCAGCGCCGAGTATCGCGGGTCATGCTGAATTATAACAAGCGCCAGCCAATCCGTCATGTCGCAACCCGTTCACCCGGCCGGCGCCGCGGCGGGCCGGCACTCCGCGATTCGCTTGGCGACCCACTCGGCCTCGGCCTTCATCGCATGGCCCTCGTAGAACTTTTTCAGGGCTTCGTACCGCGCGACCAAGTCGAAGCCGATATTCCACCGGAACTTCTTCAGGCATTCCGGGCACAGGTGAATCGGCCGCCGGTCCGATTCCTCGAGGCTGTTCGAGCCGTTCATCACGCACTCATACTTCTGGCAATGCGCAACGCCGAACATGTGGCCGGTCTCGTGAACGAGCGTCTGGAGGCTCCGGACGAGCCCCTGCTGCTCCGCCTCGGCGGTCGCCTCGCGGCCCCAGAACGCCGGGTAGAACCGCACGAGGCTGTAGAGGCCGACGCGGTCGTCGAAGGTCGCCTGACCGAAGACGTAGTTCCACGACTCCGCGGGATACAGGTCTTCCATCGTGACGCCGAGGAGGCACATCGCATCCTTCGGCACCTCGGGCTTCAGGACCTTCTCCAGGATGTCGGTGGTCAGGTACTGGCGGAACTTGCGGCGCGCCATGGTCCGCTCGCGGCTGACAACGCCCTTCAGTTCCACCGCCGGGCCGAGCCGCACCGGGAGCGTATAGTAGAGTCCGAGGAACTCGCCAAGGAGCCGGAGGCGCTGCCGGTCGGCTTCCGCCATCGGACCGACCTGGCACAGGACCAGCGTGTGCCGCGCGGCCGTCGGACGCAGGGGCCTCGAGGTCACGTACTCATGAAAGGACTGCGCCGGTTCGGGGTGGGCCTGGATCCAGTCGCCCGGCTGCGGCTTTCCCATGGGGGTATAAAGCGCCGGGGAATAGAAGGATGCCGGGGCCATTTCGACGCGGGCCGGCGGCCGGTTGTAGAGGTTCGGATGCTCCACGGCCAGGAGGACGCCGGCGCCGAGGACCGCCACGATGCCCAATCCGAGGATCGTCCGCACGGCGTTTCCCGAAAACCCCTGGGTCTTGACACCTCGCCGCCTCCGAGTAGTATAGAGAGTCACTCGATGTGACAGCAACATTTTACGCGCTCGTGGCGGAATTGGCAGACGCGCCAGGTTCAGGTCCTGGTCCGCTTAACGCGGATGGAGGTTCGACTCCTCTCGAGCGCACCAGACTTATCTGCATAAGTGTGCAATCGCCTGTAGCGGCCTGAAGAACCGC
>Ga0307378_10006222_pt1 | contig 16409 bp, 15 predicted proteins | sample UN1MG_FD_202238 | JGI IMG/M metagenome (GOLD analysis project Ga0307378, IMG submission 202238) | Soil microbial communities from Risofladan, Vaasa, Finland - UN-1 | ecosystem: Environmental > Terrestrial > Soil > Coastal area > Acid sulfate soil | place: Finland: Risofladan, Vaasa | collected... | reverse complement strand
AACAAAAAATATTACGGATTCTCCTGCCGATTTATTTAAGAATCAATTAAAAGGTGATATTCAAACAGAGAAAGAGATTAAAGCAATTGATTTCGCTAATAAAAATGCAAGTAATAATGCTGTTAAGAATAGAGGGGTGGCATACAATATGTACGCTATTTCTCCCGCCTCATTGGAAAGCGACATCATACCTAAAGGGGTGAAAGTAGCTGCACAGGAATTACTTCAAGGCACGTACCCTAAGTCAATTGGTGAACTCCAGGTTAATGGAAATGACTTAATGCAATTAGGTTTAAAGGGTAAAGAGATTGGTGATGCATTGAAAATGATGTTGTTGAAGATTTATGCAGATAAGGTTAGGAATAATAAAGAAGAACTATTATCTTTGCTTCAAACAAATAGCATTCAAGAAGGTTATCCGAATTACAGTGATTTAGAGCCACAGACTTGGAATGTAAATGGTAAAGAAGTTGGATTGGATTTCTTTATAGGAAGATATGATGAATGGAATCATCAGAGTGAATATGTCAGATATAATGACCCATCACATGAATCTGTATTAAGATTTTTAGAGGATGAATTTGAAGATTTGATAGGTGATGATAAATTAAAACGTGAATTATATTGGAAATTAACAGATAGGGAAATTTTAAATGAAGATATGAAAAATGTTTCTTATAGTGCAGTAGTTCTTGACGACAAATCAAGAGCAAAACTACTTAAAGTGTTCACACCTATGATTCCCGAAGGTTGGGAAATCAAGGCACATCATATGACAATTAAAATGGGTGCACTTGCTGAAAACAGTAAGGAAAAGCAAGACATGAAGGACGGTAAGGAAATTACATTAAATGTTGTTGATTATGCTATTGACGATAAAGTAATGGCTGTAGGTGTCGAAGGATATCAGACAGCCAACAAGAAAGCACATGTAACAATTGCTGTTAATAGACAAAATGGTGGTAAACCATTCATGTCAAACAATTTGGTTGATTGGAAACCATTAGGATTTCCGTTGAGTTTAACTGGAATAATTACTGAAATATAAATAGTTATGGAATACCCCAAATCAAAAAAGGTCGGGGATATTGGTGAAGATGAAATATTAAAGAAGATTCTACCCAAATACCCCAAAGCGTTCATTGATGACATAGGAAAGGCTAATAGTAAATGGGATATTTATATTCCTGAAATAGGTGAAGGAATTGAAGTGAAAATTGATTTTAAGTCAAATTATTCACATAATATTCTTATCGAAACAGAGTTTGATGGGAGACCATCGGCATTATCGTTAACCGAAGCAAAATATTGGGTAATAATTACCGGATATAGATATATTTGGATAACACCATTGCAAATATATAGATTTCTTGAATTACACCCATATTTCGGTAGAGTTTTTCTCACAGGTAAAGGTGATAATGTAGCAAAAATAGCACATTTACCCACACAAGAAAAATTCCTTCAATATGTACGTAAATTAGAAAAGAAGGATGGTTGGGTTGATATGATAGAAGAAAATGAAATACTATACTATAAAAGGTTTAGTAAAAGTGGTAGTGCTGAAGATATTGATGAAGATAGTGTATATGATGAGAATGTTATATTAGACGTTTTAAATATTAAAACATGATAGAATTAACTGAACATGATTGGGACACCACATCAAAAGCTGGTTTTGATTTTGAGGATACAACATTAAAGGATATTAGTCAGAAAAAATATCCCCTTTCATTTAAAAACATGACAAAAACCGAATATAGTTATTATGATTTGGTTTTATTTAATGGTAAGTTCCCAATTGTTATGGAAGAACAATTAAAGGTAGAATGTAAGTTCGATGAATTTGGGTTAATTAGTAAAAATATTTGTATTGAAGTAGGTTGCAATGGCAGGTTATCTGGATTAGCATTAACAACAGCACAATTTTGGATAATTAGTGATGGTGTAACCACATTCATTGCCAAAACCGATGAAATTCGAAGGTGTATTGCGGAGAACGACCAAGAGATTGAATATAAGAAAAAGCACAGGGTTACACAGAAGAAAGGTGAGTATAAAGAAATGGATATGTATATCATACCGAGAAGAATATTCGAACCTTATTGCTGTGAAATAGGAAAAATGACAGAAATGAAATATGATTGTTTGGTATGAAAAGATTAGCAGTATTTGACTTTGATGGGACTTTAATTAATTCTCCTGATAAGGAAAATGGAATGAGATTATGGAAAGAAAAGAATGGTGAACCATATCCACATAGAGGATGGTGGGGTCGCCCTGAAAGTCTTGATACAACATTATTTGACATCAAACCATTCCCCAATGTATTGGCTCAATTGATAAAGGAGAAAAATACACCTGATACCTCAGTCATTATTTTGACATCGAGAATGGAAAAATTACGCTCAGAAGTTGAGAATGTTTTGGACCTGAACGGTATTGTGGTTGATGACGTTATTTTAAAAAAGGGCAATGAGGGTAAGGGTGATATCATACTAAAAATCGAGAATTATAATCCGGATTTGAAAGAGATTGTCGTGTACGATGATTTTATGGATAGAAACGCTGAAAAGATAGCGGAATACACAAAAATTAAAGACCAACTATCACCCGATGTAAATTATACTCTTTATTTTGTTGATAACGGTAATATTAGTTTGTTGGAATCCTCAAACATATTATTAAAAATGATACATGAGGAACTTGGAAGTGTTTTGGGTGAGTTAGATAATTACATATACCACGGCACATCAACAGGGGCAGGAATACATATTCAAAAATCAGGCGGGATGAAAATCAATGCAGCTAATAATAATGAGCCGTATATTTCATTCACAAGTAACCCCAATGTGGCAAATTATTATGCTCAGATGAAAGGTGGTTCAGGTAGAAGTGTTATTCTAAGAACAAAATTAACTAACGATTTCTCATTATCACCAAAATTCGATAAAAATAAAGGGCATGAATGGATAACAAAAAAAGAAATTCCTGTTGCTGATTTGGAAATCAAAACAAACGTGGGATGGACACCATTAGATAATTGGGATTTAATCGATAAAAGAAAAATAAATTAATAGTATTTATAAGAAAATTTCTATGATTGATATGAGACATAAACCATATTTTCTTCCACAGGTTAGCGCACCCGTTGATTTGGTTGTGAAAAAACTTGATGAAGAAGATGTTAATTATGATTACATACAAGCAGACCCTAATGAATTAAAGGCATCGCAAGGATTTACATTTAGTGATGATGTCGGTAAGGCAAAACCTGACGATAAAAAACCTATCTGGCTTGACGAAGATATGAATGTATTAGATGGTCACCATAGATGGGTAAGAGCATTGCTTGATAATACCCCTATAACAGCAGTTAAAATTGCTATGGGTTTTAAAGATGCATGCAGACTTTTAAATAAAATTCAAGATGTCTATGACTATGAGGAACAACAGAGAATGGAAGAAGTAGTAGCACAAGATGTCATTAATGCAAATAATCAAGCCAATGGTGGTGTTAGTTATAGTGAGTTTCTTAATAATCTTGAGGAAAATAATGTCGGTATACAAGAAGAAAATTCCGGCAAAAACGATAAAGTGATTATTGGTTATAGAAGAGAACCAATAAAAGAGAATTCAGCCATCGGTAATTTTTTCACATTAAATCCTATTGATGGATTTAGTAAATATGAAATTGATTTTGAAAATCTATTAGATACCAATGATTTAGGTATCCAATATAAAGATAGTCAAGTCCCTGCGGAGGTACTTGCAAAGGTATGGTTTCCTAATATAAACTTTGAGAAATTAAGTGAGGAATATAAAATACCATCACTTAATTTAAAAAATAAAGCCATTGCCGAAAAAGCACAAAAAATGGGTTATGACGGTATAAAATATGGCGACACCTTAATTCAAGGACTTAAATAATAACGACATGAATACTTATAAAATTACAAACCTAACAAATCAAGCTGGTAAGCGTGATGTGAAATATAATTCAACATTGGATATTGTCTATGTTGATTCTATGATGAAAAAAACCGTGAAGATTAAACCAGGGGAAACTGTTTATCTTACCATATCTTCACTCCCATTATCAGTTCACAGATTAAGGGTAAAAAAATTAATTAGTGTTGTTGAAATCGGTAAAACCGAATTAAAGCAAACCATGAATGTTCCAGTTCCAACTACAACTGTAAGGGAGAGAGCAACGGCAAAAGCAAAAACCACTGCAAAACCTGTTGCGAAGAAGAAATCAACAAAGAAAGTAGAGGAATCAGAAGTTACTGAGACAGAATAATTTAACCATACACCTAATATGAAAGCCAGCAATTTGTTGGCTTTTTTTTTAAAAACCCTTTCATCTTTCCTTACTTTCGACTATTTTTACGTATTTATAATAAATTACATTATTTTATAATATTTTATAAGCAGAATATGGACGGAAAAATTAGAATCTTATTCTATAACCTTGACGGGGCAGGAGTAAACTATTTCAGAACACTAACACCAGCAATGGAACTCGAAAGAAATCATTCAGATGAATTTTATGTGGAAATCAATCCCACAATTGACTTTAATGACCCGACTTTTGTTGATTATCTTAAAACATTTCACATCATACATTATCACCGCCAATTTCTTGGTGAAACAGATAAAATGGTTCAATTAGCAAATGAACTAAAAAAATCCGGAACAATCTTAATGGTTGATATTGATGACTATTGGAAACTTCATCCTAAACACCCATTCTATGCAATGAGTTTGGAGAGAAAAATGCATATTCCTATCATGGAAAACCTAAAAATTGCCGATTATGTTACAACTACGACAGATTTATTTGCATCTGAAATTCGTAAGGTTACAGGTAAAGACAATGTGGGTGTTTTCTATAATAGTATCGACCCAATGTTGATGAAACAATTCCGAAATAATTGGAAACCAGACCCTGAAGGTCGTGTTAGAATTACGTATATGGCAGGTTCTTCTCACATGGGTGATATGGAACAACTTGAGGGTGTGATGAATGTTTTATCAAACGATATGACTCTCAGAGATAAATTCAAAGTGATTGTTGCAGGATGGGATACTGAAGGTAATACTACTGACATCACATTTAATCAGGAATTTGGTCAGGAGTTACAGAGATTAGGTCTATGGACAGTTGATAACGTTAAAATTATCAACAAAACACGTGGTAATGTGGATGCAATACCTAAATTATCTGATGCATTAAAGGATAAGTATAGGGGTAAAGTGTTTAGTACCAATCAAAGAGATATTAAATCTGAAGAAAGCGTGTATTTGGTATATGAGAATATCCTAACCGATAAGCATCGCATGATAACTAACGAAGATTATCTATTATGGTTAGATAATTACGAAAGAAATGTTCAATATGAAAATGAAGGAAACTTCGGCAGACGTTGGACTCAGAAAGCTAATATCTATGCACAGGTACTTGATGAAACTGATATCGTACTTGCACCATTGGCTGACAACGAATTCAATAAAATGAAATCAAACCTTAAGCAGGTTGAATGTTGGACCAGGAAACTTCCAATTGTTTGTAGTGATATTCCACCATATAATGTTCATGGTAGACATATGGAGAATTGTGTGTTGATTCCCAGTGCAAAAAATGCTAAAAAGTATTGGCAGAAGTATTTAAAGAGACTTATATTAGATGCTGACCTTCGTAAACAACTTGGTGAGCAGTTATATGAGGACTTTAAAGAAGAGTATAACTTGGCTGAAGTAACAAAGAAACGTGCTGAATTTTATAAAGCTGCAGTCATGAAAACATTAGCGGTAGTTTAAAAATAGAACAATGAAAAAACTTAAATTAGGGGACAGGTTACGAAGATGGTTTTATAACGACATATTAAATAGTTACTTAAACGATTTTCATCCAACATTTTTATATGTTGCAGATAAAATAAGTGTAGACGGTGGAAAATTTAAAAACGGTAATACTGAAAAGGAGTATAGAAGGATAATGAAAACCCTTCAATCCCAAAAATTCCAAAAACTTTTTTATCGGGTTGCTGAAATCAAATTAGAGAAAGAACTTAATTTGACTAAAGAAACTAAATTAAGTCCACTGAATGTTTTTATTGGTAAACTGAAAAAGTTTGTTGCTAAAACATACTTGAGATTCTTTGATAAGACACTATATGATTCACTTCTTAGATTCAAATTATTAAGTGGGACATTTGAAAATTTGAATGAGAAGGCTGATAAATATATGGCAGATACTACTCTTGATGAAAGAGCAGATAGGGCAGTCGCACTCGGTATCGTTAAAGAGAACAAAGGTGAAGCGCAAAAGAGATTGCGCAACATCCAAAAAATCAGAACCAATGCAATATATGAATTAAACAAGGTTGAATTGTAATGATAAAATTCTTTAAAAAAGTACTTCTTTGGATATACATCAAAATACATTCGATTTTGATAAATATTAGTATTGCTTTATATGTAACCGAACAGGAGATATTAAAAGCAGACCCTAATAATTTAGATGAAAAGAATAAAAGAACCACAAGAAAACTTCATCATAACCCGTTACTTGAGAAATTTTATGCAGGTCAACGTGATGAAAAGTACGTCAAAGATTATTATGAATTACTAAAGAAAGCCGATAAGTTCATGCGTACAGCAACACCACATAAGATGGCAGTTGCTGCGGATAAGTATGGTACGAGTTATGGTATGAAAGACATTCATGGTAGGCGTTACGAACATTATGGGTTCTTTGACGACAAACATAAACATGCAGGTAAAACTTTAGGTGAGGTACTGACATTAGAATTCGATGAAAGACGCACTAAGGATGATGATTATGAATTACTGTATATTTTCAACAATAAACCAGTTGAAGTTGGCTTGGCAAACATAATGGATGTTTTGGAGAAACCCAAAGAAGAAAATCCTGAATATGAATATCAGGTGGTTGATGTTTATAAGAAATCCAAACAATTCATATTCCCAATTCAAGTGACACGTGATGACGAGAATGCGGTTAATAAAATCGAACAACTATCAGAATTTCTACACGTAAAAAAAATCGGTTTTGAACACCGACAATTAGAATTTTTTATACCTTTGAAGTTCAAAACATCTGAACTTGCAGAAGATTCAGATGTTTTTAAAGAAATCATAAACATAAGAGAAATATTTGTTAAGGATGATTATGGTCAGTTAATTGGCTTCGGACTTGCCAAATACGATAAAAGAATAATTTATAACGATACCCACGAAGTACTTAAATTTCATGGAATTGAAATGGAAATCATGGGTTGATAAAACCATTAATTATGGCATCAGAATTTATTAATAATTTAAAAAAGGCGGTTGATACCGGAGAGTTTAACTCAGAAGCAGCGAAAAAAATAATTGAAGTTACTGAACTCGCTGACCAAAAATTAGAGGCAGCAAATAAAGGAGGAAAACCTGTTGATGAATTGGTCGATGAAAGATTAAAAAATGCTGGCATTAAAGAAGTTGGGGAAGATGAAATTTCTGAAATAAATTCAGAATACGAAAAGAAAATGGCTGACATAAAGAAACAAGATGGAATAAATGCTCAACTTGCGACTTTAATTGAGATTGAAGATATGGTTAAAGCAAGTATTCAGGACATGATGTCGTTCGTTGAGGAATTAGATACGAAGTTCGAAAAAGAATTTGAAGCAGAAGACCCAATGTTTGGTGATTTAGCACAAAAGATTGAGGAAATCGAAAACAAATATAATTCTATTATTAACAATTAAAAACAATTATTTATGGCAAAATTTGTAGAAGCGTCAGATGACGTGGTAAAATTATTTGATGAAGTTCGGGATGCCACAAGCATTCCACAATGGATTGAGTTTAAGGTTTTTTGTAATGACAAACAAAAGAAAGATGTTTGTAAGGTAGTTAAATCGAATGAACTCGTTGAGAAACTTAGTGAAGGAGTAAACTTTGCTGTTGTTATCAATGAATCAATCTTTAATGAGATGCCTGAAGACATGCAGAGAATGGTGATTGACGAGCAACTTGCAGGTGTTAGTGTTTCAGAAACAGACATCGTGTCATATGAAAAGCCTGATTTTAACACATATACAGGGGTGTTAAACAAATATGGCGATAACGCTATAATTGTCTTACATGAATCAATGAAAAGTTTGTATGATAAGAAAAAGCAGGAAGAAGATGAACTGAAAGCTGCCAATAAAGGCAAACGTGGAAGAAAGAAAACTGAAGAGTAATTAGTTTTGACTTTAATTAATACAAATCCCGACAAGTAGTCGGGATTTTTTTGTTTATAAGTATTTATAGAAAAATCTATTGTAATGAAATCGTATAATATCAAATTTCCTCTTAGAGACGACACAAGCAAGAATTTATTCTTTCAAATGAGTCAGGTAACTAAGGATGCCTTTAGTGCTGATTTATTATTGTTGATGTTAACTCAAAAAGGCGAAAGATATTATGAGTCGGATTACGGTACAAATTTACTAAAATATATTTTTGAACCTAATGATAATTTAACTGCGGTAGATGTTGAGCAAGAAATAAAGAATACGGTATCACTATATATTCCTGCGCTTAAAATCACGTCAGTAACCTTTAATTGGAATTTGGACGATAACGGTCAACCGATTTCTGAGAATCAATTAAATGTTAACGTAAAATTTACTTATACGGAAGATGCTTTTAGTGAGAATGGTGAGTTAGAATTAAACTTTTAAGACATAAAATATGGCAACAAATACGACAACAAATGTAATTCAATATGGTAGCAGAACTTTTGGTGAGATAAGAAACGACTTAATCGCATACATAAGACAGGCTTACCCTGAAGTACTTTCAGACTTCACCGACTCAAGCGTTGGTGCAATGCTTATTGATTTGAATGCTGGTGTAGGTAATAATTTAGCAATTAATACTGATAGGGCATTTCAAGAAACTCAATTAGAATATGCTCAATTAAGAACATCTTTATTGAACATCGCTAAAAATATGGGATTTAATATTCCGGCACGTAGACCTTCAGTAACGGTTATTGACTTTACAGTAACAGTCCCTGTACTCGGAGATAGACCTGATGCAAGTTATTACCCAACCCTTGCACCTGGCGCACAGGTTGTTGGCGGTGGAAAGATATTTGAAACACAAGATACTATTGATTGGAATTCGGCAGTAAGCAATTTAGGCGACCCTAATCGTTCAATCATACCTAACTTAGACTCCAACGGAATTATTCAAAGCTATAATGTCACAAAAAGAGAAGTTGTTGTTAACGGTAGTACAAGCATATTTAAAAGAATTATTAATGCAAATGACGTAATACCTTTTTTCCAAATAACATTACCTGACCCAAATGTTATTGAAATTGAGGGTGTTATTCTTATGGAAGGGGTTAATACGAGTAACCCGCCAATTGGTGATTTTAACCCAAGTAGTGATGGAAATACGAGTACTATTGGTGGTGTGATTAATCATTATTATGAGGTAGATTATCTTGCACAACAAAGAGTGTTTGTGGAAAATGTTAGTAGCAGTAATAATATTCAAGGAAACATAAAAGCTGGTCGTTGGATTGATATCACGAAAAAATTTATAAGGGAATATACCTCTAATGGTTATTGTAGACTAACCTTTGGTAGTGGTGATGCAGATGCAGATGCGTTTAAAAATGGGTTCATTAAAGAAGGTGTGAGTAATCGTTATTTCCTTGAGAACTTCTTAAACAACACCGCTTTAGGTGAAAAGCTAAAGGCGAATTATACTTTATTTGTAAGATATCGCACTGGTGGTGGGAGTAATTCAAACTTAGGCGCAAGAGTATTGACACAACTTGGTGGATATACCTTAAGAGTCCAAGGTTCACAACAAACTTGGAATCAAAGTGTCCAAAGAAGTTTAAAGGTTTCAAATCCAATACCTGCCATTGGTGGTAATGACGGATTAAGTAACGAACAAATCAGACAGCTAATAAAATATAATTTTAGTAGCCAAGAGAGGGATGTAACACTTACTGATTATTTACTGCAAATCTATAAAATGCCAGGAAAATTTGGTTCACCATTTAGAGCAAATGCCTTTGAACTAAACAATAAAGTTGTTATCACAATGCTCGGTATTGGCTCTGACGGTAAGTTAAATAACACAAGCAATACCCTTTTAAAACAAAATATTACTGAATATCTTACGGAATTCAGAATGATAAACGATTATATTGAAGTCAAAGACGGCAAAATATTTAATTTGGCATTTGATATTGACGTATATGTTGAAAATATCGCAGATAATCAAATAGCCAACAGTATTATTACATTGGTGAAGGACTATATGAATGTGAACAAATATGAAATGGACGAAAATGTTTTTCTTGGTAGACTACAAAGGGAAATATTAGAGGCTAATGGTGTTGTTAACGTTCTTAGTATAAAGGTTTATAATAAAGTAGGTGGGCAGTATTCAAATAATGTAATTTCTCAAGAGATACTAAACACTGGAACAGGTGAGATTCGAATTATTAACAATACAATTTATGCTACTGAAGACAGTATGTTTGAAATTAAATATCCCGAAAAGGACATTAAAGTTTATTTGAGAAAGAGTGTGGTATAATGGAAATCATAAAGAAAGTCATAGAACGTGCAGTAACAACAGGTGCAACCACGGGATGTACACCCTGTGCTGTCATAATTCCTGACTTAGATGTTATATATAATTTCAAAATACTTTTAACCGGAACAGCAGAAGACATTGGATTTTTTGATGTCGCATTTCAAAGCGATTATTATACGTATATTGAAGTAAATGAGAATTATTATGCTTATTTGCGAGGGGAAATACCTTATGATGAATTAGATTTCGTTACGGTAGGTACTCCACCTGAAGGAAATGAAGTTAGAACATCAGAACCTGGTGGTGAAGGGGGTGGAGGATTAATTCCGCTTTATCCAACGGTTACAACGGGTGTAGCACCTGCCACCCCAATAACAGCACTCTTCTTTCAAATAACAAATAATGTTGTGAATAATAATGGTGGAACTCCAATATTGGAATACGGTATATTATGGAGTACCTCAAAAAGAAGAACCGATACATTAGTTTATGATGGAACTGATGTAACAAGACTATCAACATCAGGTGATATAGCAATGAGCACACCGTATAACAGTAAAAAGGTACTTCCTACAGCAGGTTCAACAGTATATTTCAGGGCATTTGCAAGAAATAGTCAGGGTGCAGGTTATGGGACGGTGAAATCAGTGTATTATCAAGGACCATCGACAACCACAAGAACAGCACCAACAACAACATCTACTTCAACATCAAGAACAAGGGATGTATTACCATCACAATTATAAATTATAAATATGACAGTAACAGGAACATCAAGTAGTAGATTAACAGAATTGCGGAAATACACAATTACAAGTGTTTTCTCAAACCAATATGTTACAGGTGGTAATAGTAGTATTGATGGTGTTGATTTAGGTTCAAGCAACCCTAATTCATCTATTGTTTATTTTCTTGGTGGTATAAGATATACTGATACTATTGTTGATGGGGAAACAATTAGAACTACATTTAGTTTCACTGCCGAAGGAACAAATAGTGCTAATTTTATCACAGGGGCGATATATAAAAACCCCAATAAAGATAATATCATCAGTAATCCTAAAATTTATGATGATGTATTTATAGTAAGACAAGAATTATCGGCATTTGATAAAAATTATAGACTTGAATATATAAAAAGTTTGGTTGATTTGGAAACATATGCGGCAGGTAGCTTTTTTAATATAGAGAAAAACACGTAAACATGGCAATTGGTACATATGGCATAGTAAGACCCTCAGATGTTAATCTTAACGACATTAGCATTTATTATAATTATACTCCAAACAGAGAGACATCGAATAATGCGATTTTTACTTTAAATCCAAATGATATTCTTTCATATAATTATCTTCCTGATGATGAACAAATAGTGGGTAATGAAAATCTCTTAGAAGGATTATATAATCTGCAATTACCTGCAAGCATTTTTAATGCTTTGGGTATCTATACAATTTACATAAAGCCATTGGTGACACCAACAGTAATCGTTGATTGTAGTGTATTATCTTCACTCCCAAGCGTTAAGGGAATTGTTTTGGATATCAATACATTGCCTGAGACCATGAGAGCAAATAACGCATTACAGGGTTATCGTGTTGAATATATAACTGATGATGGTGCTAAGTTAAGAAACGTTGTTAGGTATGTGGCTACCGCAAATAAGGTTGTGCCAATTAGTGAAAACGTTGGTAATACCAGTCAAAGGGCAATTAGATATCGTTTTGATGATGCAGGGACATTATTATTTCTACAATTAACCCCAAGCAGCTCTTCTGATGTAAAACCAAATGTACTTCCATTTATAGGTACGCCCGGACAAACAATATTACTATCCAACACATTTTTTACACCACTTGTGATGGAACTCGAATTAGTTCAAAACACAATTGATAGCCTTGCGAATATTCTTGCAGGTGAACAAGTTAAGGATGTTCAGAAGGGTATATTAACATATTACGATGAAAATCGTGTCATCACACATCAATTTAATTTATTTGAAATTAAGGATAATGTGACCGATGTTCCGTTGTATGAAGTGAAAGAAATTAGAACCAATATTGACGAAACACAAAACTTTGATGATGTGATTGATGGGGTTCAATAATTCTATTGCGAAAAATAACAGAAAAATCCCGATGTAATGAATTGGGATTTTTTATTTTATCGTATTTATAGTAAATCGTAACATAGTGGCAAAGGTAAAAGTAGTAAATACAAATCTCGACCAAAATTTAAATGGGACTAATTTTAACAATACGGCTTCCGAAACAATATTTCAGTTCGGTAGTTTCGCAGTCACCTCAAATTTTGACGGTAGAAGTTTTAGGAGTTATAGTAACACATTAAGTACCTTTGTACGCCCCGTCACATTAGAGACTCTTGGTGTTAATGAAGTCCAATCGACAATACTACATAATTATAGTGTAAGTGCTGTATTAAATCTCAATGATTCCGACCTTAACACATTTATTAGATTTGGTTCAGCATATGAATTTCTAAGAGTTGCAGTCGAAGATATTATTTTGAAATATCCTGCAAGTTTGTTCGGAAATTCAAATGCAATTCCTGGTGGTAATGCAAGTTTCTTTAATTTTACATATAATCCATTAAAGGATATTGCACAATTTTATGTCCCTTCCGAATATATACAGAATACGTTCGGATTGGTTTTTAATGCGGGAAACATAAGTGAACCTAATGATATTGCATTAAGGAATTTGAATTTATCTTATGAAGATTATGTTGTTTGGTCAGAATATTTACCCGATGATTCATTTCAGGTAATTGGATTTAGCGGTGATACATCAGGTGTTCCGTATGTGATAGTTCAAACACAAGGAAATCCTTTCCCATTTAATACAGGTACAACTGGTTTTTTTGGCTTTCACATTAAACCCAATAATTTAATTTTCGAGGAATTCAGGGCATTATTAGATGCTTACGAACAATACATGGTTTCCCAAAGAGATGGGACAACAGGTTTTAGATTTACAATAAACGAACCAACACTTCTCGATGACGGTAACATAACATATGGGAATGCTCAAATGTTATGGACTACAACTGACGGATATAATATTGACATAAGTAACGCATCATATCAAAGATTTTTAGAAATACTTTTAACTATCGGTGCTAAATATGATGGTATTAAAACAGATTTAATCGCAAGATTCTTAACACCGACATCATTAAAAACATATGACCTTACCGAAGACGGTAAAATGAGTAAATTATTAAGGGTTTATGGTTGGGAATTCGACCAATTAAGAGAGTTCATAGATTCTTTAGTTTATATTAACACAGTAACATATAATAAACAAAATAATATTCCGGACCAACTAATAAGTAATTTGGCGAGAACTTTTGGTTGGGAATATTTTAATTTAGTTAATGAAGCCGAATTGGTTGATACCTTCTTAACTATCGATGACCAAGAAAGAAATTTAAAAACCGACCTTTTACCTGCCGAAGTAAACATTGAACTTTGGAGACGTATCATAATGAATACTAATTACTTTTGGAAGTCTAAAGGCACTCGTGAAGCAATCAAATCAATGTTCTTGTTGATTGGAATACCAGAGCCATTTATTAATATAACTGAATATGTTTATACTGTGGACGGTAAAATTGACCCAAGAGAAGTAACATTAAGTCAAGCGGATTTCCCTTCAAATTCATTACCATATGATACAGAAGGCTATCCTGTTGCACCATTAGAGACAAATAGTTTTTATTTTCAAATTAGCGGAAATACTGATAGTGGACAAGATTATCTTAATGTGTTTAGAAGCGTAGGTTTTGATTTGAATCAAACTGTTGACAATAAAAAAAGTTGGGAACAAACAGGTAGTACAACAAGAATTCATTATAGCACACCACAATATTACCAAGAAGATAGTAAACTTGTAATCAATACGAAAGAAGTTGATGTAGCATTAGATATTGCTCGTGGTATCGAATACGATGTTTTTGATTACATAAAAAACACCGATTTCCCTGCGAATTCAAGTGGTTTTACACTACCCATTAGTTATGTTAATATTTCATTGGGCGTAAGCGCATCACAAAATACATTTACATTACCATCTGCTTTTGATACAGCACAAGGTGATTTAGAGGTTAGATTTAATGGTATTCTTTTAAATGCGCCAAAAGAGTCAAGTGGTACTACCAGTGGAAGTACTTATGAGGAACTCACAGAAGCCGATTATTTCATTTCAGGCAACTCATTTACATTGAATGGTGCTTATGCTCAGAACATCGGAAATCGGAGAGATGTTGTTGAAGCAACTTATCTTTATTCTGGTGTAACAACACAGACAGGTATAACTACCACTGTTAAGTACATGGTAACAAGAATAAAACCAAATCTTGTTGGAACAACTATTCCGTTACCAACAGCACCTAATGGTGATGTACAGGTAACTATTAATGGTATTGCATTAACGAAAGGAACGAATCAGTTTATAGCCGACTATATTCTTGACCCAAATAATCCACAACAAATTGTAATTCAGAACCCTGAAGTAATCGCATACTTAGCGCAAATGAATCAATCTACAACCAATGCGTATATTCAAGTAGCATATCTTACGGTTACAGGTGCTACAAGTATTGCAGCAAGAAGTGAGATTGTAAGAGTTGATAGTTTTAATAGTGGTAAAGTTTATTATAATAATAGTGCAAACAAATATGTTTATAGATTAAACTATAAAATAAATAATGTAAGGGAAGTAAAAATCTTAGTCGATGGTATCGCATTAGAACCCGGAACTGATTATAGTGTTAATACAAACAATAAATATGAAATTTATTTACCTAAAGGATTGAAATATGGCTCAGTTATTAGTGCCTATTATATTGTTGGTGGTGACGATTATTTTGAGCCAATTGTGGCGACTGAATTTGGCGTTGGTGATATAAGTAAATTATCTTTCTTGGAATTCATTGAGTTAATTCAAAGAAGGTTAGTTAACGCCACAAACAGAAAGGTTATAACCAACTTTAAAGGTGGTTGGTATCCTGCATTATTAAAACTATATATTGACTACCTTCAAAGAGGAAGATTACCGGAAACCAATCCGCTACATTCAAATGGTTATACTTTTGAAAATCTATATCCATTCTTAAGCAAGTATAATGCTTTCTTCCAAAAATTTGTTGACCAACTATTGTCGGCAACAATCATATTAAGAAAGAGTGGATTACTTATAAGAAATACTGTTTTCACTAAACAAAAATTTACGTATAAAAGAGGTGTATATATGGGACACATTGCATCCATGACACCTAATAATGCTACTCAGTTTTCATATGATAATCAATTAGAATACTTTGGGGATGACGGCAGTACGTTCTTAAAACGTCCATTATCTCAGGAAGCAGATTGGACCGATGATTTTGTTTGTGTTGGTGATTTATGTGCTGGATTTTTAGTTAATAATGTAACTGTCACATATCCAAGCACTACAACCACAACAACAGCATACCCATATTCGGCAATTATGTTGATTAATGAAGGTACTTCAATGGCACATCAAGAAGTAAGTACCCCACAAGCATTAGGTCTTTATGGATATACTAATTATACGCTTGCTTTCTCACCGACAATATTACCAGGATATTCGGTTGCAGTTAGATTAAATTTCAATAATAACCTAATTGTTACGGGCGGTACGTATAGTGAGTCGAAATCAATTGTAACAATTAAAAAGAATGGTGTCACATTATTTGCCACCACTAAAGTAATAACAACAATTAATTCAACACCAATATTG
>Ga0307378_10006221_pt1 | contig 16412 bp, 15 predicted proteins | sample UN1MG_FD_202238 | JGI IMG/M metagenome (GOLD analysis project Ga0307378, IMG submission 202238) | Soil microbial communities from Risofladan, Vaasa, Finland - UN-1 | ecosystem: Environmental > Terrestrial > Soil > Coastal area > Acid sulfate soil | place: Finland: Risofladan, Vaasa | collected... | reverse complement strand
AATCAAGGCGCTCGAAATCCCGGCTGGCCAAGTCCCGGTATTGATTGGACAAGAAAAGGCTGGCAAGAATCGCAAAACTGTGCTTGTCCATCTGGAGAGCCTGTATGCCTGAGTGGGTGCGCTGGTTTTGCGCCGTGCTGGCAACGTTGCGGCTTACCTGGTCGGTGATGTACGAAGATGGGCCGGGCAGATTGCTTTTCTGTCTGCGCAACTGCTTGGGGGCCTACGATTACAGCGACCAATCAGGGCCAGATGGCCGGCCAGAACCAAGGACAGCAGCCGGGCGCTTTTTCCACTGTCCCTATTGCGTCAGTTTAGCAATTGCTCCAATCGCGGCACTTTTGGCTTTGTTTCCTTCTCTTGTGGGTGACTTGCTTCTGGCCTGGATGGGCATAGCCGGGGCCTCGATGTTAGTGGTTCGCTGGCGACCTTGGAGGATGTAATGCCTACTGATCCCATCGAATTCTCACGCACTCTTGCCAATGATGACCAACAGCGGTGCGGCAACCGTGTGCAACTGGAAGACGAAAACGCGGGCGCAATCAATGCGGCCAACCCGCTGCCTACTACTGCAAACATCGCGGGCTTGGCAGATCCTTTGCCTGTAACTCTGGAAGACGCGGCGGGCAATGCGGCTGGTGTGGCTGGCAATCCTCTACAGGTCGGGGATGCTGGCGGCAGCATCACGGTTGACCAGGCTGCACACGACAACCTCAACGCCAACACCAATTTACAGGTTGCCAACACCGATGTGAGCGCGGCTAACCCGGTGCCAACTGATAGTCAAGGCAACACGATAACAGTTGCCGTAACACCGACAATTAGTGCAGCAGTAATCTATGCCAGTGGTGATGCGATTGGCGGGCGGCTTGATCTTGCTAATGCTGTGCGGGCTGGGATTGGTACAGGTACCATCACCTCGATTGTCATCGTGGACAATGACCAAGAGCAAGCGCCAATCGACATTGTATTCTTTGATCAGGCGTTCGCAGCTACAGCAGACAACAGTCCCTTTGACCCGTCTGATGCTGACTTGGCCAACTGTATCGGCTTTGCCGCCATCGCGGCAACCGATTATGCGAATTTCAACGACAACGCTGTGGCCTGCAAGCGGAACATTGGCCTGTGGTTTGAGTTGGCTTCTGGCGTTACGACTTTGTTTGCTCAGATGGTCGTCAGAGCGACACCGACGTATACCGCCACGAGTGACTTGACTGTAAAAGTTACGATTGCGCAAGACTGATAATGCAGCGATTCCAGAAACTGTTCACGCCTGAATATTCTGAGCGAGTTCTAGCTACTGATCCCAGCGCCTATTGGATGCTGGACGAAGCGGCTGGTCCAACTGCTTGGGATGTTAGCAGAAACGAGCGACATGGCGCTTATGCTGGCGCGGGCGTGACTTACTATCAAGCAGGCGTAGGAGATGGCCGAACGGGTGTACTTTTCAATGGTGTGGCAGGTTACGCTAATATGTTCTCTGCCTCGTTGCAGGCTGCGTTTAGTCCCACTGCTGGCTCGCTCATTCTCTGGGCCAGGGTGAGCGGTGCGGGTGTGTGGATTGATGGTGTGACACACGTTCTGGCTCATTTTGGCGCGGACATTGGAAACAACTTCATCAGGGTTGACAAAGCGGCAGCGCCTAACAACCGGCTGTACTTGTATTATCGTGCTGGCGGCGTACTGGAAACCATCACAATTGCTGGTGTGACCACAACCGACTGGATGTGTCTAGCGCTTACGTGGAACAAAACTGCTGATGAGGTAAGAGGATTCCTAGATGGAGTGCAGCAAGGTGCAACTGAGGTAGGGTTGGGTGTGTGGGTGGGCAACCTCGCTGCAACCCTGTGTTGTTTGGGCGCACGCTCAACAACGCCCGACTTCCCGCTTTCAGGCTATGAGGCTCACGCGGCGCTGTGGGGTGTGACACTAACACCTGCGCAAGTAGCAGACTTGGCAATCGTGGAATAGTGACATGGCTATTGTCCCATCTGAATCCGCCCTAGTTGCAGAAGATAGCGCAGTTACTTTGCCGAGATACGCGCAGATTGTACAGTCTCCAGAGTGTGCATTTTTTGGCGTTCGGCGGACGGGTGACACTGAGTATGAGTGCCGCGACATCTGGCAGAAGCACGACCGCGATTTGATCCAGCGTTACCTAGCAGAGGCGCAAGAGGAGATAGAAAACGAGATCGGCTATTTTCTCTCGCCTAGATGGGTGATCGGTGCGCAGACAGATGGGATACCAGAGAGGCAAATTGACGCGCAGCCTTACGCTTTCCCAGTGCTGGCGCGATGGGGACACGTAATCGAGGCTGGTGCCAGAGCAACCGCAAACATCCAGGCCGGCGCAGTGGTAGACCATACCTCTGACCCGGCTGTTGTTGGACCGGTTGCTACCACGGTCACAGCTACCAGCGAGGTCAAAGTCTACCATCCTGGCACTGAGGTTGAGATTCACCCTTCAGTAATGATCATCGCGGGTGGCAACCTCACAATTCAGATACCGCGCTGTAGGATGGTGCTAGCATCACTGGCAGACAACCCAAGCGGCGGCCTCGATTACGACACCATAACCAACTTTGAGGCAACGGTTGACGTTGTGCGCGAATACTGCGATGCGTCTACAAACGCGGTTTTGGTCTGGCCTCATCAGTGTACCAGTTTGGCAACTTGCTCTTGCGTGTGCGGCGACTATACCCAAACCGGCTGCATTTACATCAAAGATGCGGTTATAGGTGAGCTTGACGTGTTACCGGCAACGTACAGCGGCGGCGCGTGGGCAGTCACCACGCAGACCTGTTGCAGTAGTACGCCAGCAATGGTGCGCCTCAACTACCGCGCTGGCGTGCGCACACTAACACAGCAGCAAGAGGATGCAATCGTCAGACTTGCGCATGCCAAGATGCCGAATGAGCCTTGCGGTTGTGAGGTTTCCCAGAGGCTCTGGGCCAGAGATAGAAACATCCCAACTGCATTGACCAGAGAGCGGGCAAACTGTCCGTTTGGGATGGCGGATGGTTCTTGGGTGGCGTGGCGATTCGCACAAACTCTTAAACTGGTCGAGGGGATGACATTCTAATGGCTGGCGCGATTGTCGGGAAGGTCATAAAGCCTGCGAGGCTCAAAGAAGACGCCATGCGCCTCAAGTTGCTCAACGCCATGCGCAGTGCTGGCCGTGGCATTCGAGGGGACTTCCAGAAAACAACCGTGCACTGGAAGCATAAAGTCAATTTTGAGCTAACCATCAGCTTGACCGGGCCAGGGCCGTTTGTCCTGGTTGAAACAGATGACGAAATTTACAACTGGGTTGTCAGAGGCACTGGCAAGCGGGGCGGCGGCAGTGAGTATGAGATTTGGGCAGGCGCTTACACGGGCAGATCTGACAAGACTATGCTCTTTTTCTCAAGTCAGTTTGTGCCAAAAACGCAGCCTGGCATTATCGGAAGCAACCCCGGCTTTGTCGGGAAACGTGACACGCTTGTGCCAATGGTTGTCCATCCAGGCATAGAACCCAGGAACTTTGACAAAATCATTCAAAAAGACTGGGAGCCGAAGTTTAAGCGCCAGATGGAAGCAGCGATGAGAGAAGCGGCGCAAGCATCGGGGCATGGTGCGAGGTGACATGGTAAAAGTCAAAGTAGTTCAGCAGAAGGGCCATGCGGCGCTTGTGGAATGGGCAGACGAGGCGGGCGTACACCGGGCCACGATCCCGATGGGTGTAATTCGCAAAGGACAAGTTGCCAGCGATGAGCTTGGCTATGGCATACCCTACGGCGAGCCGTGGGAGGAACTAATCACACTGAGCGCCACACCTGAGTCAATCGCGGCACAATTGCGGCGTGTAGGAATCTGGACAAAGGAAGACTTGGAGGCGCGACCTAATCAGGCACTTGGCGCAATCCAGGCAGCTTATGGTGCTGGACTGGCGGATCTACTGAGAGCCGTCAGACAGCGCAAGTAGTGAGGAGGTTTAGAGGATGGCAGAAGCTTTTACGAGCAAAAAGTGGGCCTTGTGGGTCCAGCCCGATGGGCCGAATACGAAGCCCGAGTACCTGGGCTGTCATGACTTGGACGACATTGTGCAACCTGGTGGCGCGTCTAGTCTGTTATTGTGCTTTGATCACAACTCGCCGACGGGATACCGAACGGTCGGCAGCACGCATGAGCCACCAGGGCCAGTTACCACGGCCATTACAATGTTCATCAACGAAACTGCTGACTGGATGGAAACCATCAATTGCCCGTTTCCTTTGTATGTGCAAGGGTGGAAATGCGGCAAACCCGATGTGTTTGGCAATTACGTGCGCTGGTTCGCGTTGGCGCACGCGGAAAAGGGCGACGAAACTCTGGCAGGACTGTCCCGGCGTAGCGAGGATGTAGAGAGTACGCAGGCTTTCGCAATCACGGCTTGGCCTCCGGTAACTCGCGGTTTCACAGTCGAGGCAATGCGTCAAAGCACCAGCGAAACCGAAGGCTTGAACGACATCGCCTTTTGCAACGTTGCCAAGTGCGCGGACGAATGCGGCGAATCACAGGCCGTTTGCGATGATGGTTGCGCGGTCGGGGATGCGGCCGCGGGATCGCCGACGAACGAAGCGGACGTGATATGCACCTCCAGCGGCGGCGGCACGTGGACAGCAACCACGTTTGACCCGTTCGCGGGTGGTGAAGACATCGCTAGCTTTGTCTGCTTTTACGTTGGTGCGGACACAGTTCGGCATGTAGTGGCACGTGGCACAACTGATGCGCTCAACCCGGCAGAGATTGCCTACTCGGATGACGGTGGTGTTACCGCTTGGACGAATGTAGACGTTGGGATAATTGATGGTCAGTTCGCAGTCGGCGGAAACTCCTTGTTTGCCATTGATCAATACCACATCTGGCTTGTCACCAGCGGGGGTTACGTCTACTTCTCAGATGACGGCGCGGTTACTTGGACAGTGCAAGAGGCGGCCGGCATCAGCGGTGGCGCGGACTTTATCTGTGTCTGGTTCGCAGATGAGAACAACGGCTTTGCTGGCGGCGTGGGTAACGTGCTCGCTCGCACAGTTGACGGTGGTGCGACATGGACAGCAGTTGTGGGACCTGTCGCTGAAGCGGCCAACGATGTGCAGTGCATCACCCGCAACAAGGACAGCGATATTTGGTGGGCTGGCTACGATGGTAACACGCGGATGTACTACACCACCGACGACGGTGTAACCTGGACAGCACGCGCTTTCACGGGCAGCGGTGTAGCGGGCGGCGAGGTTGCAGACATCGCATTCTATGACGACCTGTGCGGCTGGATGCTGTCAAACACCAGCGGGCCAGTTGGGACAGCTCACCGCACGCGCGATGGCGGTTACACGTGGGAAGCTGTGGCAACGCCAACGAACGCAGGCTTGAACGCAATCTGGCCTTGTGGTTGCAATCTGGCCTTTGCGGTTGGAGAGGCAAGCGGCGGCACGGCGGTCATTCTGAAGATTTCTGGCGGCACGCCAAGCTAATCTTGGCGCATCAAGGCCAGTGGTGGGTGGTAACAGGCTCCCCCTCTCCACCCATCACTGGCAGCCTTATAGAGAGGGGGAGTGTAGTACCCTGGGAGGGGGAGCTATGTCTGACGAACTGAACGAAAGAAACGACATTTATGAGACACGAAAAGGCGTAGCCGTGCGGTTGCGCCTTTTTTCGCCAGTACTTAGGGACAAAGTACGCCAATCAGTTGAGTTTCCCGAAGTGCCAATTTACGTGGCTGAAACAGCAGGTGGTGGCAAAGAGGAGCATCCTTACACCGCCGACATGGTAGAAACCGACGATGAGCGCGCGATGTGGCGCGCGCATCAAGGCAAACTGCTGGCGGCTAACTTGATGCTATATGAGCGTCTGGGCAGGCTTGCCTTGATTCGTGGTACTGAGGTTGACGTACCAGAAGGATGGGAAAAAGAGCAAGCAATCTATGGCATAGAAGTGCCGACAGATCCGATTGAGCGCAAGCTGCACTGGATTGAGACGGAAGCGGTAGAGAGCAACAACGATTTGTCTGCCTTGATTCTTGCCATCTTGGCATACCAAAACACCACGCAGGAGGAAAGAGCCACCGCGGCGGCATCGTTTCCAGATTCAATGGAGAGGGACGCCACTAGCGAAACTGAGAGCGAAGCGGGGATCGTGGCAAGCGAGTGAGCGATTCCAGGAGCTAGCGACGGCAAAAGCGTGGGGCCTCACACCGGGGCAGTTCTGGGCTTTGTCGCCAACTGAACGGGCCTACATGGTGGAATTTGAGCAGGCAAGCGTCAAGATGCTACAGTTTGACAGAGAAGAAGCTGAGCGCAAGTCAAAAGTACAAGGAATGATGGCTAAAGTTCGGAGCAAGCTAGGGCTGAAGTAATGGAAAAGATCGGGCTAAAAGCTGTCCTTGAGATGACCGGTTTCCAGGCCGGGATGCGGGCCTACCTCTCTGGCACCAAGGCGATGGAGTCAGAGACAGAGGCGCTATTGCACTCTCTGCAACCGGTCGGCGTGGCTCTGGCAGCGGTCGGTGCGGCTGGGATGGCTTTTGTCCGGTCGGCAGCCTTGACAGCGGCACGCACTGAAGAACTTGGCTTTGTCCTTGACGTGCTGGCCGAAAACGCACAACAAGCAGCGTTTGCAGAAGGCGACCTGGCGCGCGCTTCCCAACTGACCACGCAAGCCATAGACGGCACTGTTGCGGCTGTTAAAGAGCAAGGCATTACTACCCAAGTGGCTACAAAGCTGGTCGGCCAGTTTGCGCGGTACGAGTTGGACATGGTGCAAGCCTCTGAGCTGGCGCGTGTGGCTCAAGATGCTGCTGTCATCTCTATGCAGGATTCCAGCCAGGCACTTGACGGCCTTTTGCATGGCATCTTGACTTATAACCCTCGTGTGTTGCGCACCTACGGTATTACAACGCAAGCCTCTGATGCGTTTGAGGCTTTTGCAGATGCTAATGGCCTTGTGGCCGATGAGTTGGACAGTGCACAGCGTGCGCAAGCGATGCTCAACGCTGTGCTTGGCGAGGGCCAGTCTATCGCAGGCGCTTACGATGCAGCAATGGACAGCGCGGGCAAACAACTGCGCAGCCTCAACCGCCATCTTGAGGAAGCCAAGAATGCGCTTGGTGAAGCGTATTTGCCACTGATGGGGGAAGCGGTTGAGAAAGTAACTAACTTGCTCAAAGCTTTCAATGAGCTTGACCCGGCACAGCAAAAAGCAATCGCCACAATGTTAGGTGTTGGCACTGTGGTGGCAACGGTCGGCGGTACATTCTTGCTTTTAGCACCGCGTGTAATTGCTACTGCAAAAGCACTCGGGACTTTAGCAGGCGCTACCAAAGGTGTAGGCATTGGCCTAGCAGCGATGGCAAAAGGCGCAACAGCAGCAGAGGTTGCTAGTACTGGCCTAGCAGGTACGGCAGCGGTGGCTATTCCCGTTTTACTGGCGCTTGCAGCGGCGGCGATGGCGGCATACAAGGCGTACGAATTGCATCAGGAAATCCAGGCGCGACAGGTTGAAACCTCTGGTGCCTGGACAGCGATGCTACAAGAGCAAGTGAGTGCTGGCAAATCCGCCACCGCGATTGCGGAAGAGTACACCAAAGCACAGAAGCGGGTAGCAGAAGCACACGAAAGCGGTGGCCTAATCGCTGACATTTTCATCAACAAAGAAAAGGTCATGAACGCTAATGCCGAAACTCTCAACCAGACGTTGGCAACTCAGGCAGCAAGCTACACCGAATATGCGCAGGCTATTGGCCTGATCAACGCCGAACTCGAGGAGGGCGAGATTGCGCTTACCTCACTCACCGAAGCACAGTGGAAAGATACAAGAGCAGTAGAGGCGGCGAAAACACAGCGCAAGGATTTTTATGACTATATACAGGGGGCTACAGGACCAACAGAGGAGCAACTAAAAGCGCTTGCCGAACTCGAAGAGCAGATGGCCAGCGACAAAGCCGGGATTGCCAAGCGCGTTTTGTCAATGGAGCGCGATTACAACGAACAACTCATTGACATGGCGATTGACCGGGCACGCGCAATCGAAGACATTGAACGTGGCCTGGCACAACAGCGAGCATCGGCGGCGGCGCAACTGGCGCAAAGATTGGTAGCAATCGAGGCACAAGGCACACAGCAAGCAGAGCAAGCGGCTTACCAACACGCGCAACGCATGGCGCAAATCGAGGAGCAGTATCAGGAGCGCATCAGGCAAATTCAAGAGACTTACGAAAAATCACGCTATGATGCGATTAGAAGCCGTGATGCGCTGGCACTTTTGAATGCTGAGCGAACGAGGGACAAGGAAACTGGCGAAGCGAAACGAGAGCGGGACAAGCAGCAAGGAGAGGCTGGCGCAGATTATGCGCGGCAACAGGCAGAACAGGCGGCCAATCTGGAAGCGCAACGCCAGGCGGCAATCGAGGCATATCAGCAGCAAATGGCTGATCTGGAGGAGAGTAGGCGCGAACAAGAGGAGGAGTTAGACCGTAGCCAAAAGCGCCAGCTCGAGGACCTTGAGCGCCATAACCGGTGGACTATTGAAAGAATGCGCCAAGAGTTCAGCGACGAATATCTTACGGCAATGATGGCGTACTCCTCTCAAGAGGCACTTTACGCTGGACACCTTGAGAACATGCGCAGAATCTGGGAAACGATGGGCGGCAACTGGGGCGGCCTACCACGAACAGGCGAACGCGGCATCATTGGTGGCTTCCAAGAGGGCGGCGCTTTCATCACTCAGGGGCCAACGACGGCAACCTTTGGCGAGGGCGGCATCCCAGAGCTTGTAGTTGCGCAACCACTGCAACCGGTTGCTTCTCAAGGTGGTGCCGGCACAATGAACATCAGCGGCACGATGCGGCACGAGGTGAGCGGCGCGGTATCGGGAATGATGGCTGGGTATGAGGGTAGGCTATCGGCCATGATTAGTCAGGCGGTGATGGAAGCGTTTACGGAAGTGTTGAGGAGGTGGTAGCAATGCGCTATGCTTGGTCAACTTTGGTGCATAAATGGTTTGTGTTTCTTGCTTCGCTCTGTGTTGGCTTGCCATTATGGCGCGCGATGATTCACGACTTGAGCAAGTTCACGCCAGCGGAACTATTGCATTATAATCGCCAGTTTTTTGGCGACAAGGGAGATCCGCAAGGTTTTGCCATGGCGTGGCTGCATCACCAGAACCTTAACTCCCACCACTGGGAGTATTGGGTTACTCGAAGCGACCATAGCAAGGGTACAAGCGGTGCGGTTGACGGAGCGTTGCCCATGCCACTGATCTATATCAGGGAAATGATTGCTGACTGGATGGGAGCTAGCCGGGCATATACTGGTTCGTGGGATATGTCAAAGTGGCTCGGTGAACATTTACCGCTGATGAAACTGCATCCGCAGACATTGGACAAAATTAAGGACGAATTGGAAACATTGGGCTATGATTGCAAGTTTGACAGATTTGCTAATGCTTTCAAGGTAACAAAAGGCTATTGAGGCGGTAAATGTGGCTTGAAATCGACGGCGACCTTGCCAAAGCGCAACCGGATTCTATAAACTGGGAGCCACCTTCGACGCTGGCCCATGATGGTGTACTAGCGCCCGTGTTCGCGCCTCACTGGGCGTGTAGGTTGGGTTTTAGCAAACTGACCTTAGTTGAGTATGCACTTTGGCACGCAATCAGGGATGGTGCTTTGCATGACATCTCTCTACCGCATCCTGCTACTGGCGTTTTGGACCAGGATGCGCCATATTCTTGCTACGTTGAAAGCATCACGCCTCGATTGGACACGCGCAACACCTGCATAGCGGCGGCTTCTGGCGTGGATATTGTGCTGTCTAGGATTGATGTGTAATGGCGCGCGCAATCACGGGACCAGAACTAGCAGACCTGCGCACAAGAATGCCGCCGGCGCACAGCGAGCTTTACCTTGCAATTTTGACGCCTGCGGTGGTATGGACTGCGCGCGTCAATGAACCGACTGGAATTACCCTCGACCGGCTTGCAGAACTGGACTACGACAACGGAAGCGGCGCGGCGTGGGCTACTTGTCTGCAAGACATGACCGTCTACTTTGGTTCGGCGGCCGGTGAGTTTGACCACGGTATGGCACGCTTGCGGGTTGACGGTGCTGGCGGCGGTGTGGCCGGCACTATGCAAATAGGCGAAACCTCAGAGCTTGACGTTGTGGACAATGATTACATCACGGTAGTCAATGAGTTTGTACCGTGGCCAAAACACATGCGCATAGCAGAAGGCGGCACGGTGTACATGGACTACGACGTGGCCTATGCGGGGCAGCACCTACTTACTGATCCGATTCCAGTGCTAGGGCCTCCAGCTTGCGTGTGGTTGCCTGACGGTGGCACAGTGGACGTTGACTTTGACGCCGGCGATAGCTGGAGTCCGCTTGTGCCAGTGGGTGGCTATACCTACGATTGGACGTGTGTGGGCGCGGCAGGTATCGTGGGCGGCGCTACGGCTACACCGACAATAACCTTTGGTGCCGTTGGCACCTACCGCGCATCTTGTAAAGTGACGGCACAACATGCCGGCGGCAACGTTACCTTTGAGGGGCATAGATTCGTGTTTGTCTTTGACGCCAACAACATGCCTACAACCCGCTTCACGCTGGACAATTGTAGCGGTGATTGGAGCGGCGGCGGCTGGTCATTCTCAGTAACGATGTACGAGCAAGCGGATTTGACAGAGGTTAGAGACCGGGCGCTTTGCGTGTTGTTTGCCAGGGATTGGTACGACGGTGCCGAGGGTAGCATAGGGCCGATCGACGACCGGGAAAACGTGATAGCGGTCGGCTGGATTGACGGCGAGAGCATCACCAGAAACCCGGTTCATGGTACGGTCGGGTTTGAAGTTGAGGGGCCTCAATACTGGCTCTCTCAAATGACCGGCTTCCCATCGGGCATAGAGGATTTCGACGGGGACCCTACCGACTGGACAGAGTTTGAGGATTTGACCGTTGACAAAGGTTTGTGGCATTTTCTGCACTGGCGTACTACCGTTACCAGAATGATGGACGTCTACCTAACGGGTGACACAAGGCAAATCGCGGTTTTCGATGCTCCGTTAGGTTCACTGTGGGAGCAAATCACCCAAGCTAGTGAGAACACCATTCTAGCGCATCCTGCCTGCGATCGGTATGGACGACTTTACATAGAAATTGACAGCCAACTAATCCCGGTTGCAGGTCGTGGCGGCATCCCGATTGTGATGGACATTGAGGCGCGCGACTGGCGCGAACAAGTTGACATTGAACGACGGACAGTCAAGCCTACCAGTCAAGTCGATTTGTCTGGCGTGGCCTATGATGACGGCGCGGCAATTGCAATCTTTTCGCTGGCGCGTGGCCATGTGTTCAACTGTTATGGTAGCGTAGTCAAAGCTGAGCGGCTGGCACTCACTGATCAGAACCAGGCCAATAGCTTGGCAGGCCTCATCATGGCACACGAAAACAATGAATACCCCAACGTGGACATACCGCTTTCGAGCGGCAACCGGATGATTGACATTTGTCCGTGGCAGTATGTCACTATGTCGATTGACCCGGCGGACACCGAACGTGGCATAACCTGGATTACAAAATACCTCGTACCGAGGCGCGTTTCTTTCAGTTTCAGAGAAGGTAGCATCTTGGCAGACATAGAGGCGGAAGCAATGACCGGTGAGACGGCCTCGATTGACGGCGATGTACCGCCAATCCCGTCACCACCGCCAGACCCACCACCGTCACCTGGTCCCACTCCACCACCAGAGTTACCATTGCCTGCTATGCCTGGTGACGCAATTCTGTACAACCGTACTCACATTTTGTATTCTGCTAACTTCGATGCAGCGGCGCCGAACTGGGTTGACGTGACTGGCGCGCTCCGAACCGTGGGCGGCAACCCCAACTATGCCTACATTGCATCAGTGGAAGCGGACGCGGGCGGTGCTGGTGTGTGGGCAGTGACGTGTAAAAACAGCGTCATAGAAGGCGACATTGACCCAGACGTGGGCGTTTGGTATAACCCTGACATTGGCGGCGGCGGCGCTTGGCGTTTCTGTGTGTCCCAGGAATCAATGGAACTGGCGAGCAGGATAGCGATTCCAGGTTGTAACATCACAGACACATGGGGCCAAGTGCGCAGTATTCTTTCCATCGGCGGTGGTGTGGCGCTATGTGGAGAAGCCAAACAGCAAGCGGGTTGGCCTGCGATTGCGTGTTGTTCGTCGTTTTACATGCTGGAGAATAACGGCCTAGCTTGGCATTGTGTAGACGTGTACGGCGGCGCTTATTGCGCATGTGGCCTGTGTCCAGACGACGTTACCACATATGCATCGTGCCAGTTGTGGTTGACACACTACGAGTGGATGGGCTGTCACCAGATCGTCTCCACAAAACCAGGCGGCGGTGGATTGCGATTGCTTCCAGGCTCCAGCTATTCAAACGAGCCAAGATGTAGTGCTGAGCCAGATGACTGGTGGCCCAAGTTTCCATCTCTCAACGATGGCGTGGGCGCGAATTCCAATTATTTAGGTGATAGGACGGCAACTCAATACGCCGGGAATTATTACGGTCTGACTGAGCAAGGTCCAGCGGGTAAAAAAGGCGTACTCTGGGGCGGCAACATGGGCGCGGGCGATGTGCTTGACACAGGCTGCACTGAAAACTACAGTTATGTGCCCATCACATCAGGGCATCATTTGTACTGGTGCAAAGGACTGGACGCGGCCACATATGGCACCTATGCCAACGCACTAAAACGCAATGGCGTCACTCTGTACCGCAGTCCTGACTTATTTGGTGAATTGGTGGCTGGTAGTGCTGGCGCAATCGGCTATGTCAGAGTGTGGAAGCGTTCTGACAGTGATGGTTTAATCATCGTGCGCAAGGACAGAATCACGGCGGCGATGGCACAACCCAACAAGTCGGTTGTGTATTGGTATTCTCCTGATCTTGGCCTACTGGACAAAACCGGTAATCTGCTTGCGGCCATCGGGGCAGACGGCTGGGCTGGCGCTGGGTCCAACGCAGATCCCACACAGACCTGGAATTTTAGACTGGACAATGTAGGCGTTGCGGTTTGGGAGGTCGGTTGATGGTTCGGCCAAAGCAACGCCCTGATAGAATTCTCAAAGCAGAGTTCGACAAGCGCGAAGAAAAGCGCCAATACTGGCCTGCCTTGATGGGTGATGCTCAGGGTAACATCAAAGTCACTGACCGGCCGATGTTCGTGCACGTGCGGATTGGCTCTGATGAGGTTCCGGGACAAGCTTACAACAACTGCCTCCCAAATCGCTGGAATCTGCCCTGCATCGTTGGCTATGCGGCGGAAGACCCTACTTTGTTCCAGGTCATCAGCGAACGCGCGTGCTACATCGGCTATCCTGGCGCTGAGGACTACATGGCGCCGCGTGTACCTAGTCACCACGAAACGCACGAATGGGGCAACGGTCTGGGTGGTGATGACGCGGTTTATGTGCACGTGAGGCAATACCGACCGCTTCGGGTTGGCAAAGATGACAGCGGCGAGTTTGTCGTCCGCATCGAGGGCGGTTCGCATTACTACGCGGGCGCGTTCTATGACTTGGCTGACCAGACCGTTGACTTGACTGCTGACCAACCAGCGGGCACTCAGGGCCTCTATGTGCTAATTTACCTAGATGCTAGCGGCGCGGCCTCGTCCAGAAATGGCACAGCAATTGCCAGTGCCGCGATGCTTGATTTAACGGCGGATTGTCCGGTGACTGTTGCGGGCGAGCGAGCTTTAGCGGCTGTGCGGCTCTACGGCTGGCAGACAGAGATTGACGACGTTAACGACATTGTAGACTTGAGAGAAGCTAGCACAATCGCGCAGATTACAGACTTGCTCAAGCAACTGGCTTTGGTGGCGGCTGAGTTTGATTTCCTTTTGAGTCGCCATGTGGTGGAGGGTTAGAGATGAGCTTTACAAATACTCAGGCAGACGGAAGCGGTGTGTCAAAGTGGGATGTTAACGAGGGTGTAGCGCCGTTCATTCCCTCACGTGTGATTGACCGCTCAGAAGGCCACACGCCAGTCCAGCACAACAGCGTTATGGGTGACGGCCAGATCGTGGCGGCGGCGGCGGTCGTGTACGCTATCGTGGCCTCAATTACTGGCGGTGCGGCTGGCGATACAGTGGAGATTGTAGATGGCGGTGGCGCTGGTGCGGTTCGCTTTACCATCGTGTTTGCCGCGGCCGAGGAGACAATTTCTATCCCGCTGGGAGTGGGTGCTGCAAGCTTTGGTACCGATGTGTGGGCCGCATACGCGACAGCCGGCACAATCTACGTTTCTGTAACATACGACTAAAATGGACCATGTACACCCGTTTCGCTTATATCGTGGCACGTCAATAGAGCGGGCAGCATTCTCACCGCCTACTGAGTCCTACGGTATGAAGTTCTGGGACACTGATGAGGATGCTATCTATCGCTGGGATGGTGTAGCGTGGGTGTTGCCTGTCCCGGCGGCTCACGACATTCTGAGTACTCGACACGGTGACACAACACCAGCAGCGGTTGTGCGTGGCGACTTGATGACCGGTCAAGGTGTGGCCCCTGCTTGGCAACGGCTGGCGCATCCTGGTGTAGCAAAACTATTGTTGCACACTGACCTTACTGAGAGCGAATGGTTGGCATTTGACTGGGACGATGTCAGTATGGCACCAGGTGCCAATATGGTGCATCATCATTCCGCGGCGGGTGAGGGGGGACAGTTAGATTGGGATGACGTATGGTCTGATGCTGTACATACCCACGAGTCCGCAGCCGAGGGTGGTGAGGACATCAGACCAGATGCACTCGGAGTTAATACGCCAGTTCCGAACGTGGACGGTGTTATTGCGCAGGCCGAAGCGGGCGCGGACCCTGCTAGCGGTGGAGCTGGCACAACTCGGCTTTACTCAAAAGATGACGCGGGCCAATCCAAAATGTTCTACATGGACGACGCTGGCAATGTCTACGAATTAAGCGGCATCTTGGAGGACGTGACGGTTACAGTAGGCGCTGCCGGTGACTTTGCTACAATCCAGGGTGCTGTTGATTGGATGAAGAGTTGGTTGATAAAAGGTGCTTGTATTATCTTAGAGCTTGATGAGGCTGCCTACGATGAAGCAGTGTCTTTCGCTAGTATCCTTATCGCGCCTGGTGCCACCCTAACTCTGAGGGGAGACACCCGTGTTCTGCCTGGCATCACATACGTAGATACTTCTGTTGACGCCACAGACATGATGAATCTCAAAAATCTAGCCAATGGAGGCGACGGCATTTGCACTCTCTCTACCAACGTGGCACGTGACCAGATCACAGTTGTCGGCTCGATTGCAAATCCAGACTTTGATGCTGATGGGATTGTAGCTGGTGATCGAGTTATCGTGTACGCGGACGATGGAACCATCTATGAGAAAATAGTCAAGTCAATTGATCCTGGAGGGGCTGGGACAAATGTTATCGAAATCACTGTAGCTCTGCCTGCAGGTGCCAGCCTGGGCAATGACGGTACAGCAATTGGCCTGTTGCCGAATCGCGCGATTGAGAATACTACTGGCGGTATCTGCATTTTTGTTGATGCGGTGAAAGGTGTCAATATAGATGGCTGGTATCTTGAGACGACGAATTTTGGGATACACATCACTAACGGCGGACTGGCAATCTGTACCAATGTACTGACGCGGGCGGCGGTAGTAGGATTTGCTAGCTATCCGGGCTATGCATCCCTATTCGCTGCTGATGGCGCGTGCTCAGCGTGGGATAGTGCGTTCTACGGATTTTACGTTGCCCAGGCTTCACAGATTGACCCGCGTTTCTCTGTTGCAGTTGATTGCGGTTATGGCTACTATACCACGTACCAAGGATGGATGTTTGCTGACCAAGCACTTTCCACAGAGTGCGCTACACAAGGCTTCCATGCGTCTATCATGGCCGCTGCTTACGTTGGTGGTTGTTGTGCCAGGCAGTGCACAACGGGCTACTATGCGCAAGGTCGTGGTTACCTTTACGCGATCAATACCAATGCTAAAAACAATGGCAATGGTGCAGACTACAATCCAGCAGTGAGCGATGTGTGGGGTAACAACAATGGTTCAATTACGTGGACTTAGACTATCAGGAGGTTAACATGAGAGGACAACCAAGATTCCAGTATGAGCGCACCTATGTGCTGCTACCGCCTAGCGCGGGTGTGGCGTGGGTGGAGGCTGTGATCTGCGCGACTTGGGACGAAAAGCGTTATACCATCGGTGGCAGTGCTGACGATGCTGGTATCGGTGACCTGGACGTGCGGCGGGTGATCGCGGTCAATCCCGGCGGTTGGCCTGGTGATCTGCGCGCGTTTTTTGAGGAGCACTATCCAGGCGTCCAGTATGCGCCAATCGAGGCAACCACACCGGAAGAGTTAAGGC
>Ga0307378_10006217_pt1 | contig 16418 bp, 16 predicted proteins | sample UN1MG_FD_202238 | JGI IMG/M metagenome (GOLD analysis project Ga0307378, IMG submission 202238) | Soil microbial communities from Risofladan, Vaasa, Finland - UN-1 | ecosystem: Environmental > Terrestrial > Soil > Coastal area > Acid sulfate soil | place: Finland: Risofladan, Vaasa | collected... | reverse complement strand
AGCAGACTGACGGCCGGGCGGAGATCGCGGTCGACCTTGACCTCCGCGGGCCGCACGACCGCGTCGAGGTCGAGGTCACAGCCTCGGGCCACCGCCTCGAGGATCTCATCGTCGGCACTTCCTCGGAGGTGCCGCTGGTCGAGGCCTCGGATCTTCGCGAGCGTGCCGCGGTCCTGAGGGGCCTTCTGCGCGATTCCGACGACGGCCAGATCGGGAAGCACGAAGCGCAGCGGTCGGTCGACGCGACGAGCACGGTCCTCGCGCCACGCGGCGACCGCCTGGGCGATCGCCGCGGCCCGGCCCTTCAGCCGCTTGGCCTCCTTGATCCGCCACCACGCCTGCTCGGGGGGTGGGCGATCGAGCGTCTTGCGCGCCACGACCCTGCACTCGGCCTCGGCCCAGCCCACCCGATCGAGCTCGCGCAACTCGGCCACCAGGAGGTCCTCGAGCTCGAAGAGGTGCTCGACGTCGGAGGCCGCGTAGCTGAGCGCCGAGTCCGGGAGCGGCCGGCGCTTCCAGTCGGTGAGGCGGTCTCCTTTCGCGAGATCGACACCCAGGTGGTGACGGCAGAGCGCTGCCAGGCTGGGGGTGCTCATCCCGACGAACCCGGCGGCGATCTGTGTGTCGAAGAGATGGGCCGGCTCCACACCGCACACCGTGTCGAGGACCTCGAGATCCTGGGTGCACGCGTGCATCACGATCCGAGTGTCACTCTGGAGGAGCCCCGCCAGGGGGCGCAGGTCGACCGCGAGTGCGTCGACCAGCGCGATGCCATCATCCCATCCGAGCTGGATGACGGCCACGTCGGGCACGAAGGTGCGTTCGCGATGGAACTCGGTGTCGAGCCCGACTCGTGGTGCGCCGTGCAGGGTCTCGAGGAGCGACGCGAAGCCGGCCTCGTCGTCGATCCAGGTGAACTCGGGACCGCCGCTCAAGGCGCGTCGGTGCCCGTGTCGACCGCTTCACCGGCCTCGATCCACGCAAGGATCCCGCCGCTCACGTTGACCGCATCCCGGCCGTGTTCGGCCACGTACTCACATGCCGTCAGGCTGCGTTTGCCGCTGCGGCAGATGAAGTGGATGGTGCCATCGGGCAGGTCGGCGAGGCGCTCCGGGAGCTCGGGCAGCGGGAGGAGCACCGCTCCTGGGACGCGAGCCGCCTCGAACTCGTCGGGCATTCGGACGTCGACGAGCTGGATGGCCGCTCGTCGCTGCGCGAGCGCAGCGACGCTGATGTGCGGGATGTCGGTCACGCAGAGTTTCTATCGGAGCCGCAGGTCCGAGGGCGTGTCCGCGTCACGCAGGCTGGCGGGCGCGAGACCGCCGACCTCGGCCACCACGAGGTCGTCCAGCGCCTCTCGGATCGATCTGGCGCCGGCCGCGAACGCGTTCCGAAGTCGAAACGCCTGCCGCTGCCGGATCGCCAGTTGGTCGAACTGTCGATGACCGTCCAGCAAAGGGACGGCGACGTCCACCGAGTCGTCGGCGACGACCGCATCGACGAGCGCGACGATGCTCGCAGGCGACGGCCACTGCAGGTCGCATGCCAGCACCGACACCACCTCGACCTCGTCGGTCGAGGTTCCGAGCGCGGTCACGATGCCCCCGAGGGGACCTTCGCCGGGCCATTCGTCGGCCACGACGTCGAGTCCGAGGTCGGCCAGCGCAACGGCATCGCCCCCGATCGCGACCACGTGTCCCGCCCCGGCGCCACGGAGGGCCTCGGCGACCCGGCGCGCCATTGCGACCCCGTCGATCAGCAGGAGCGCCTTGTCCGCGCCCATTCGCCGGCTCCTCCCACCGCAGAGCACCGCTCCGAGACTCCGGGCCGGTTCGCTCAGCTGATGCCTCCGTAGCTGGCGGCCTTCCCGCGGCTTTCACCGTGGGCGTCCACCGCATCGGAGAGATCGGCAGCGAACTGTTCGACCACGTGCTCGTGATACGGCCACAACATCAGATGAAGGCCCCCCTGCTGACGATCGAGGTGCCATCCCCGATCGTCCATGACGTCACCGATCGCCCCGATGTCGGACGAGTCGGAGGTGAACTGGAACAGCGACATGTCGGGCGGATGGGTGACCCTCAGGCCTTCGATCGACTCGACCGCGTCCACGAACCGGCCCGTGACGTGGCGCACCTGCCTCGCCTTGTCGACGAAACCGTCGTGACCCAGGTACTTCAGCGTCGCCCAGGCGGCCGCGATCGGCGCGCCGGCGCGGGTTCCGGCTGTCGTCGCCGAGCCGTAGAGGCCACCTGGCCAGTCGTCGTACAGGAAGTACTGCCGTTGGAGCAGTTCCTTGTCGCGGTAGAGGATCAGGGAGGCGCCCTTGAACGTCCAGCCGTACTTGTGCACGTCCATGCTCATCGACGTGACACCGTCGACGCGGAAGTCCCAGGCAGGAACCGGCTCGCCGATCTCCTCCCAGAACGGGAGCAACCAGCCACCGAGGCAGGCGTCGACGTGGCAGCTGACGCCGTGGTGGGCCGCCGCCGCGGCAACCTCGGCCACGGGATCGATGATGCCGAAGGGGTAGCAGGGTGCCGAGACGACCACGAGCGCGGTGCGGTCGTCGACCGTCGCTGCCATCGCCTCGGGATCAGCTCGCCCGTCGTCGCGAACCGGAACACGAACATGCTCGACCCCGAGGTACTTCGCGGCCTTCGCAAATGCGGGGTGTGCCGTCGTCGCGGTGAGGAGGACTGCGTCGAACTGGCCTCGCGCCCTGAGCTCGTCGCGAGCGGTCTGCACCGCCAGGAAGATCGACTCGGTCCCCCCGCTGCTCATCTTTCCGGCCGCCGGATTGCCATTGACGAGCGATGCACCGAACGCAACCACCTCCGACTCCATCGTGGTGAGACTCGGGAAGGCAAACGGGTTGAGCGCGTTCTCGTGCAGGAACTCGAGCGCCACTGCCTCGTGCAACCGATCGAGTTCGGCGTCGTCTGGGTGGTAGACGAGGCTGAAGGTCCGCCCACCCTTCCAGTCGGCGTCGTCGGCTCGGAGCGCCCGCATCGCCTGGAGCACTTCGTCGACGGGCTGGCCGTCGGGAACATCGGTCGAGCTCACGTCAGCTCCGGTCGGTGGGTGGCCAGGACGGGTCGAGCTGCCGGAGGAACTGCTCGCAGCGATCTGCCTCGTCGGTCTCGCCGATCTCGGCCGCCGCCGCAGCCAGTCCGGAAAGGGCACGCAGGAAGCCGCGGTTGGTCTCGCGCTCCCACCGGACGTACCCCGAACCTCGCCACCCGCTTTGGCGCAGACGATCGAGACCGCGGTGGTAACCCACCCGATGGGCCGCGTAGCGCTCGATCACGTCACGCCCGAGATCGCCGAGCCGCGCCCATCCGTCGAGAAACGTCGGATGGTCGGCCACCACCGACGCGACCGCAGCGCGGCGCTCGTCGGGATCGGAGATCTGCAGGGCCCCGGCGAGCGCCTGAAGCACCGCGGGTGGCTCGGGCTCGAGGACGGTCTCGGGCGGCCCTGATCGGCTGAGGTTGACGTGGCTCACGACGGCGACGCTATTCGACCGACGCGGTGGGCCGCGTGCGAGCCACGAGGAACTCGGCCGATGCCCGGTACGCGGTCTCGATCAGGTCGTCTGACCGGGTGAAGTCGTCGTACCGCGGCGTGTCCGGCCCGCCGGTTGGCAGAATCGCGACCTCGACCGACGGTGGGACCCTCGCGAGGTCGCGCTTGAATCGGTGGTGCCGGGCGATCCAGTAGGCATGGATCGCGACATCGATGGGTCTGCGTGGCTCCGGGCGTGGGCGATCGAAGTTGCCGACGCCGAGCACGTAGATCTCGGTCGCACCCAACGTGACCGCCCGCGAGATCGGCACGTCGTTGATGATGGCGCCGTCGAGGTAGGTGATCCCGTCGATCTCGACGGCCGGGTAGATCGCCGGCAGCGCAGCTGACGCCAGGATCGGCCGCAGCAGCGGCCCCTCGGCAAACCAATGCTCCTCGACCGCGAGGACGTCGGTCGCGACGCACTGGAATTCGATCCGGAGCTCCTCGAAGTCATCGACGGTGAGGGTCTCGGAGATCACGGCTGCGAGCCCGTCGTTGTCGTGAATGGCCCCGCCGCGTCGCGCCAGCTGCACGGCCTGTGGGATCCAACCGCTCGGCATCACCTGGCGCCCTTCGATCCGTCGCCACAGCTCCTCGAGGACCCGGGTGCCGCGCATCGTCGGGTCCTGGCAGTAGGCGGCGCCGTTGAGCGCCCCGACCGAACAACCGACCACCACGTCCGCTTCGATGCCGGCTTCGGTGAGCGCACGGAGCATGCCCACCTGGAACGCGCCGAGGTTCCCGCCCCCCGAGAGCACGAAGGCGGTTCGCTTCGCTGGTCCGCGTATGCGGTCGCGCAAGGACGGCACCGGTTCAGGTTCGGCTGGCTAGGGTCGGGCGATGCTCGCAGCGGCCCCGACGTGGCTCGACCAGAATGTCGTGCTGGCGTCGCTGATCGTGCTGCTGCTCGTCGGCATCGCCGTGCTCCGCTTCGTCACCAAGGCCGCCACGAGGACGGTGCTGCTCATCCTCATCCTGCTGGCCGCAGGGCTCGTGATCGCCGAGCGCGACGAGTTTGAGCAGTGCGGCTCGACATGCGAGTGCGACCCAGCGAACGTGCACGTCACCGTGCCCTTCTGCAATCCGTCCTAGACGAGTCCGTGGCTGAGCATGGCCTGGGCGATCTTCTGGAAGCCAGCCAGGTTGGCGCCCGCGACGTAGTCCACCGTGCCGTTTTCGCGCTCGCCGTGCTCGACGCACTGCTCGTGGATGCCGCTCATGATGCCCTTCAGGCGCCCGTCGACTTCCTCGGCTCCCCACGAGACTCGCAGCGAGTTCTGACTCTGTTCGAGACCAGACACCGCGACGCCGCCTGCGTTGGCGGCCTTGCCCGGCGCGAAGTGGACGCCAGCCTGTTCGAAGACATGAAGGCCGTCGAGTGTCGTCGGCATGTTGGCGCCCTCGATCACTGCCATGCAGCCGTTGTCGACGAGTTGCCTGGCGCCGTCGGCGTCGAGCTCGTTCTGGGTGGCACACGGGAAGGCAAGGTCGGCCGGGACGCCCCAGGGCCGGGCGCCCTCGAGGAACTCGCAGCCGAAGTGATCGGCGTACTCCGAGATCCGGCCCCGCTTGACCTCCTTGAGGTCCTTGACGAAAGCCAGCTTCTCGGCGTCGATGCCGTCCTTGTCGAAGATGGTCCCGCCCGAGTCCGACATCGTCAGGACCTTCGCCCCCAACTCGGTCAGCTTCTCGACGGCATAGATGGCCACGTTGCCCGAACCGGACACGAGCGCGGTCTTGCCGTCGTAGCCGTCGCCGAGATGATCGAGTACGTGCCGCCCGAAATAGACGGCGCCGTACCCCGTGGCCTCGGTCCGGACGAGGCTGCCGCCGAAGGTGAGCCCCTTGCCGGTCAGCACGCCGGTGAACTCGTTCTCGAGGCGCTTGTATTCGCCGAACATGTATCCCAGCTCTCGGGCGCCGACGCCGATGTCGCCCGCTGGGACGTCGGTGTCGTGACCGATGTGGCGGTGCAGTTCCTTCATCAGCGACTGCGTGAAGCGCATGACCTCGCGATCGGACTTGCCCTTGGGGTTGAAGTTCGAGCCGCCCTTGGCACCGCCCATCGGCAGGCCGGTGAGCGCGTTCTTGAAGCACTGCTCGAATCCGAGGAACTTGAGCACGCTCTGGGTCACCGTCGGGTGGAAACGCATGCCGCCCTTGTAGGGGCCGATGCTGTTGTTGAACTGGACGCGCCAAGCACGGTTGACCCGTGCGTTGCCGTCGTCGTCCTCCCAGGTCACCCTGAAGATCACGATCCGGTCGGGCTCGGTCATCCGCTCGAGAATCTGACTCCGCTGGAACTCAGGATGGGTGAGCGCCATCGGCATGACCGTCTCGATCCACTCCTCGACCGCTTGGTGGAACTCGGGCTCGCCGGGATTCCGCTTCTTGAGACCCGTCATGAAGTGACCGACGGCTTCCTGCACCTTGGGATCTTCCACAACCATGAGGGCAGCCTCGCGCAGATTCCGCCTTCCCGCCGAGGATCCGACAGCTCAGCCGATCCTCGCTACGAGACGATCAAGGCCGCGGCTTCGGCCGGGTGCGAGAGATGGACCCCGTGTCCTGCGCCGTCGACGACACGCAGGACAGAGCCGCCGACTCCGGCGGCGAGGTCCGAGGCTGCCCGCCGATGCCGCTCGCGGGTCACGCTGCCGTAGGCGGAAACCACGTCGCAGGACAGGCTCGCATCGTCGTAGGGGGGCGGATTGGGCGGGCGGAGCGATTCGAGTTCGGCGACGAGCGTCGCTCCCTCGGCCCGCCGTGCGGCACGGGTGGATGCACCGAGCCGCGACCACACCTCCTCGCCGACCATCCGCACCATGAAACGCTCAGCCGCCTGCTCGACATCGGCGGCCTCGGCGAGTGCGGTGCCCCCGGCCGAGTCGGTCGGCCACCATCGAAGCCACGACCGCGGCGCTTCGTACGCGACCAACCGGTCGAACAGGTCGGGGGCCCGCTCGGCCGCGACCAGGGCCACGACGCCTCCCAGGCTGTGACCGAAGACTCGAACCCTCCGGCCGTCGATCACCTCGAGCAGGTCGTCGGCCTGCTGGCCGATGGAACGTGGCGGCCCGAGGTCGAGCGAGCGCCCATAGCCGCGGCGGTCGTACCGCACGACCTTCGAGCCGCCGAGGTGACGGACCATTCGTCCGAAACTCGTCGACCGGTCCATCGACCCGTGGACGAGGACGACGACTGCGCCATCACCGGTCTCGGTGCGCCATACGCCGTCGGTCATGCACTGCCGAGCCTAGAGCCAGGCTTCATGGTGCTCCGCCGTCGCGCCGATAGCGTGTTCGGCTTGGAACTCCTGCTGATCCGCCATGCTCTGCCCCTCCGAGTCGAGCTCGCGACCGGAGCAGCCGACCCCGAACTGAGCGTGACCGGTCACACACAGGCCCGCCACCTGGCCGAGTACCTGAAGGGCGAGCGGATCGATCGCCTGATCACCTCTCCGCTGAAGCGGGCCGTCCAGACCGCCGAGCCGATCACCGAGCTGCTCGGGCTCGAGGCCGAGGTCCACCACGGCGTCAGCGAGTTCGACGCGCTGAGTTCGGAGTACGTGCCAATCGAGGAGCTCAAGGCCACCAACGACCCACGCTGGCAGGAGATGCTCGACGGCACCTGGGTCCCCGAAGGAGGCATGACGCGAGACGAGTTCCGCGACGTGGTGGTCCCGGCGGTCGACGAGATCATCGCGAGCAGTCCGTCGCAGCGGGTCGCCGTCACCTGCCATGGTGGCGTCATCAACGCGTACCTCTCCCACATGCTCGGCCTGGACGAACCGATGTTCTTCGAGCCTCACTACACCTCGATCAGCCGTCTCGTCGCCTCGAGCCGCGGGCACCGAACGCTGGTGTCGATCAACGAGATCACCCACCTTCCCGACGCTCGTCACTGAGCCGAGATGCCGGGCGACCCTGGTTCCGATGAGAGCGGCCAGCACTCGAGCGACGGCGATCTCGCGTGGCAACCGATCGCCCCCGAGGCGAAGACGTTCTGGACCCTCGGTGGAACGGCGGTGATCCTCGTTCTCGACTGCGTCGTCGTGGCCTTGCTCGTCCGGGCCGACGAGCGCACGGGAGCGTTCCTCGCGCTCGGCGCGGGCCTCGGGGTGTGGCTGTGGATGCGCTGGGTCGTCGTGCGGCGCTGGCGCTCGTGGGGCTACGCCGAGCGCGATGCCGACCTGGTGATCCGGCACGGGGTGATGGTGCGAACGTTCACGGTTGTCCCGTACGGGCGGATGCAGTTCGTCGACGTCACCCAGGGGCCACTCGACCGTTGGCTCGACCTCTCGACCGTCACGCTGCACACCGCGGCCGCACGCTCGGACGCCACCATTCCGCTCCTCCGCACCGAGGAGGCCAATCGGCTGCGCGACCGACTCGTCATCCTGGGCGATGTTCGTGCTGCCGGGCTCTGAGCACTGGGAGCGCTTCCATCCGCTGACGCCTCTGCTGTCGGCGTGGCGGCTCGTCGCGATCGGTCTGTTCTTCGGCGTGCAGCAGGTGCCGGAAGACGAGGTGGGGACGATCTGGCCATGGCTCGTCACCGGAGGGCTGATCCTGGCTGCATCCGCCGGCGGGTACGCCTACCTGTCCTGGCGGTGTGCAGGGTTCCACCTGACCGACGACCAACTCGAGGTGCAGCGCGGCATCTTCTTCAAGAGCCGCGGGCACGTGCCGGTCGCCCGCATCGAATCGGTCGACATCAAGCAGGATCTGCTGCCTCGGGTCCTGGGACTCGCTGAGGTCGTCGTCGAGGTGGCCTCACAGACCGGTGGCGAGGCCCAGTTGAAGTACCTGTCGCTCGTCGAGGCGGAGGGCCTGCGCGCCCGGCTCGACCTGGCGAGACGGACCGAGGCGTCGAACGTCATGACGTCACCCGAGCCGAGCATGCCCATCGCTGCCGTCGAGGATCGCGACCTGCTGCTCGCCTACGGCGTGGGTCCGGCAGTCGCCGCCGCGCTCGTCGCCCTGGCGCTCGTCAGCACGGTCGTGATCGCAGGCGTCGAAGCCGTGCTCGCGTTCGGCATCCTGGGGGTCCTCGCGATCGTGGCAACCGTCGCCTCACAGTTACGACGTGTCGATCGACTGCATGGGTTCGAGGTCCGCCGTGACTCCGACGAACTCCACATCAGCAGGGGGTTCGTCGAGAAGCTCGAGCAGCAGATCCCCTTGGCCCGTGTCCAGGCGATTCGCATCGATGAACCGTGGCTGTGGCGGCGGTTCGGTCGAGCCCGGCTCCAGGTGTCGGTCGCCGGCTACCGCGGGGCTGATCGAGCCCGAGCCGAAGCGACCGCCATCCTCATGCCGGTCGCGCGGCGCGCCGAGATCGACCGACTCGTGGCGTCTCTGGGCGGCCCCGCCCTCGGTGAGCTGCCGACCCTGGGTCCGCCACGTGCTGCCCGCTGGCGCTCGCCCTGCCGGTGGAAGCACACCCGGATCCGCCACGCCCCGGGGTTCACCATCGTCGAACGAGGCCTGCTCGGCCGGCGGACCGACTTCCTCACTTCCGAGAAGCTCCAGAGCGTCCGCATCACCAGCGGGCCGTGGCAGCGTGCCCTCGGACTGGCGACGCTGCACCTCGACACCGCCGGCTCGGGCATCGTGGTGGCGGTGCCCCACCTCGCCTCGCAGGACGCCGAACGGGAGCTCTGGACCGCTCGTTACGGGCGGCTCGCTAGTTGAGGCGAGCCCGATAGCGCTGCGCCGCAGCGGTGACCTCGGCCTGCGCCTCCGGATCGAGGCGTCGCGCCACCACATCCGCGGTGCGGGCCGCCCGGTCGTAGTACCCAGCCTCGGCGAGCGCACCGACGTAGGTCAGCAGCTCTCTCGGCCCGGCGCCCGGCAGCGCGACCGCGAGGCTCGCGATCAGGGCAGCTGACCGTCGATGTTGGCGGCGTCGATGGCTTGCCATCAGGTTGTTCAGCACCCGCACGACGATCTGCATCGTGTCGACCGGTTGCAGGAAGGCAGGCGACCACGGGATCTGCGGATGTGCCGCAGCATGGCGGGCCCTGCAGTCGGATGCGTCCACCTCGACACCACTCGCGAACAGGTCGAAGAAGCGGTCGGTTCCCGTCGAGTCACCGACGATGAAGTGCCCCGGCATGCCGACCCCGTCGACCCGGACCCCGAGCCGGCGACCGACTTCGATCGCAACCACCGACAGCAGGATGGGAAGCCCCGTCCGACGGCCGACAACGCGGTCCAGATAGGAGTTGTCGGGCGCGTCGTAGTCGTCGGCGTTCCCGACGAACCCGAGATCCGCGCACAGATGGTGGACGATGCCCTCGACCGTCCGCTCCTCCACACCGGACGCGAGGCTGTCGATCTCGAGCAGGACCGCCTCGACATCGACCTCGTGGTCGTGAGCCGCCACGAGCAGCAGGGTCCGGTCCAGGGGCAGCGGGTCCTTGCGCACCGCTTCACCGAAGAGCTGCGTGGCCTCCATCGAGTGCGAGGCTACGGGTTCGCCTACATTCGGCACGATGTTCCCCGGAGCGCACGTCGAATCCAGAGGCGATCAACCTGCGGTGATCATGGCCTCGACCGGCGTCACGATCACCTACGCCGAGCTCGATGCCGAGGCCAACCGCCTCGCACGCGTGTTCCGGGCCGCCGGACTCGCTCCGGGCGACCACATCGCGTTCTGCCTCGAGAACCATCCGAGGTTCCTGTCCATCGCGTGGGGGGCGCATTACGCCGGGCTCTACTACACCGCGATGTCGAGCCGCCTGACCGACGACGAGATGGCCTACATCATCGAGGACTGTGGTGCGCAGGCGCTCATCGTCTCCAGCCACAAACGCGACGCCGCCGAGCATCTCACTGACTCGATCCCGGGTGTGACGTTGCGTCTCATGCTCGACGGCACCACCGACGGCTTCGAGTCGTACGAGGACGCCATCGACGCCCAGTCGCCCGAGCCGATCGACGAGAAGCGGCTCGAGGGCGTCGACATGCTCTACAGCTCGGGCACCACGGGCCGGCCCAAGGGCGTCAAGGTCAGCCAACCGACCACGGCCCTCGGTGAAGCCGCCAGCTCGGTCCAGGGGCTCGGCCAGCTGCTGTTCGGCTTCGACGAGCACATGCGCTACCTCTCGCCGGCGCCCCTCTATCACGCCGCACCGCTGCGGTTCTGCATGGCCGTGCACCGGGTCGGCGGTGCCGTGGTCGTGATGGAGCGGTTCGATCCCGCCGAGGCCCTCAGCCTGATCGAGGAGCACCGGATCACGCACAGCCAGTGGGTCCCGACGATGTTCATCAGAATGCTCAAGCTGCCGAAAGCGACCCGTGACGCTCACGATCTGTCGAGTCTGCAGGTCGCGATCCACGCGGCAGCTCCGTGCCCGAAGCAGGTCAAGAAGGAACTGATCGAGTGGTGGGGTCCGGTGGTTCACGAGTACTACGCAGGCACCGAGGGCAACGGCTTCGTCTACTGCAACAGCGACGACTGGATGAGTCACCAGGGCACCGTCGGCAAGGCGCTCGTCGGCACCGTGCACATCGTCGGCGACGACGGAGCCGACTGTCCCCCAGGCGAACCGGGGACCGTCTTCTTCGAGGGCGAGATGGCCGCGACGTTCGAGTACCACAACGATCCCGACAAGACCGCCGAGTCGCGGGACCCGAAGGGTCGTGGCTGGAGCACCCTCGGCGACGTCGGCTACCTCGACGACGACGGGTTCCTGTATCTGACCGACCGCAAGGCGTACATGATCATCTCGGGCGGCGTGAACATCTACCCGCAGGAAGCCGAGAACGCTCTCGCCATGCACCCGAAGGTGTTCGATGTGGCGGTCTTCGGCGTCCCGAACGACGACTTCGGCGAAGAGGTGAAGGCCGTCGTGCAACCGGCCGAAGGGGTGACCGGCGATCAAGACCTCGCACGCGACCTCATCGCCTTCTGCCGCGATCAACTCGCCGACGTCAAATGCCCCCGTTCGATCGACTTTCGCGCCGAGCTGCCCCGCCACCCGACCGGCAAGCTCTACAAGCGGCTCCTCAAGGACGAGTACTGGGCCGACGCCGGCCGCACGATCTGACACGTGACCAAGCCGTTTCTCGACCACCGGTCGCCCATTCCGTTCGCTCACCGGGGCGGCGCGAGCGCCGCTCCCGAGAACACACTGGCGGCGTTCCAGTACGCCGTCGACGAGGGCTACACCTACGTCGAGACCGATGTCCACGCCACTGCCGACGGGGTCCTCATCGCATTCCACGACGACCGTCTCGATCGGGTCACCGACCGCACCGGCCTCATCGCCGAGCTGAGTTGGCGGGAGGTTCGCGAGGCGAGAGTCGACGGCTCTGAACCCATTCCACTGTTCGAAGAGCTCCTGACCACGTGGCCGGACCTGCGCGTCAACGTGGACCCGAAAGCCGACCGGTCGGTCGAGCCGCTGATCGAGGTCATCGGTCGGACCGGCGCCCTCGACCGTGTGTGCGTCGGCGCATTCAGCGATCGCCGGATCGACCGGATCCGCGACGCGCTCGGCGGCGATCTGTGCACCGGCATGGGACCGCGACAGGTCGCGAAGCTCGCGGCGGCGGCCACCGGCGTGCCCTTCCTCGGTCGATTCCGCAGCGACTGCGCGCAGGTCCCGGTGAAACAGGGACCGCTCCCCCTGGTCACCAGGAGGTTCGTCGAGACCGCGCACGATCATGGCGTGGCCGTGCACGTGTGGACGATCGACGACGCTGCGGAGATGGAACGCCTGCTCGACCTCGGTGTCGACGGCATCATGACCGACCGCCCCTCGGTGCTGCGCGAGGTCCTCGTCGCCCGGGGGCAGTGGGACTCCACGTGATCCTGCCGCTCACACCGCTCGACTTCCTGGCGAGGGCGCGACGTCTGTTCGCCGACCGGATCGGGGTGATCGACGGTGACCACCGGTTCACCTACGCCGACTTCGGAGAACGCTGCGATGCGCTCGCCCGGCTCCTGGTCGACGAGTGTGCGATCCGGCCCGGCGACGTGGTGGCGTGGCGGTGCGGGAACACCCACGAGCTGCTCGAGGCCTACTTCGGGGTGCTCCTCGCGGGGGCAGTCCTGCTGCCGGTCAACATCCGGCTCGCACCGGCCGAGATCGATTTCGTGCTCCGTGACGCAGACGCCCGGGTGGTGTTCCGCCACCCTGATCAACCCGAGATCGACGCTGCGGTGGCCACTCGTGTCCTCGATGAGACGCACCACGAGCTGATCGAGCACCACCGGCGGTCCGAGGTGTGGCCACGCCCCGAGATCGACGAGCGTTCCCCCGCCGAGATCTTCTACACGTCCGGCTCGACCGGCTCACCCAAAGGTGCCGTGCTCTCTCATCGCGCCCTGTACCTGCACGCGATCCACAACGCCCTGACCGGGTCGATCACGGGCCACGACGTGATTCTCCACACCATCCCCCTGTTCCACGTGAACGGGTGGGGTGTCCCGCACTACCTCACGGGCCTGGGTGGCCAGCACGTGATGCTGGCGAAGTTCGACCCGGCAGAGGTGCTTCGTCTCGTCGAGCAGCACCGCGTGACGCGGCTTCTCCTGGTCCCGACGATGGTTCAGATGTTGCTCGACCACCCTGACCTCGCGATCAGGGACGTCTCCTCGGTCGTGCAGGTCACCATCGGCGGCGCGCCGCCACCGCCCGCGATGCTGACCCAGGTCGAGCAGGCCTTCGGCGCCGAATGCGTGTGCGGATACGGCATGACCGAGACCAGCCCTTCGATGCTCCGGTCGCTCGACAAGCCGGGGCACGCGCCGTCTCCTGAGCGGCGGGCCACCACCGGCCTTCCGATCATCGGCGTCGACCTTCGCGTCTTCGATGCCGATGGGACCGAGGTGCCGTGGGACGCCGAGTCGGTCGGCGAGGTCTGCGTGCGCTCCAACCACGTCATGTCGGAGTACCTCGGCGATCCCGCAGCCACCGCGCAGGTGATCGTCGACGGCTGGCTTCACACCGGAGACCTGGCGCACGTCCGGCCCGACGGCTTCGTCCAGGTCGTCGACCGGAAGAAGGACCTGATCGTCAGCGGCGGCGAGAACATCGCGTGCCCCGAGGTCGAGCACGCCCTCCTCGAACACCCGGCGGTACGGGAGGCCTCGGTCATCGGCGTCTCCGATGACCGATGGGGCGAGGTGCCCCGGGCCTTCGTCTCGTTGGTCGATACCGACGACGAGCCACCGACCGTCGACGAGTTGATCGAGTTCGTTCGAGCACGTCTCGCGCACTTCAAGGCGCCCCGCGATGTGATCGTCTTGGACGACCTCCCCAAGGGCGGGACCGGCAAGATCCAGAAGCAGACCCTCCGGGCCTGGACGCTGTGAGCACTCCCTTCGTCCCGTACGCAACGACCTACGCGCCCCACGGCATGGTCTGCTCGGTCGACCACCTCGCGTCCTCAGCCGGGATCGGGGTCCTCCGCGACGGGGGCACCGCCGTCGACGCGGCGATCGCGGCGAGCGCCGTACTGGCCGTCACCACCCAGCACATGTGTGGCATGGGCGGCGACCTGTTCGCGCTGGTCCACACGGGCAGCACCGACGCCCCCGACTGCGTGTACGCCGCTGGCCGCGCTCCGTCAGGTGCGTCAACCACCGCCCTCCGTGCCGAGGGCCACGTCACCATGCCCTTCCGAGACCACCTCGGGCCGGTCACGGTCCCGGGGTGCATCGACGGGTGGATCACCCTGCACGAGCGACACGGCCGTCTCGGGCTCGACCGCGTCCTCGCCGACGCGGTCGAACTCGCCGACGAGGGATTCCCTGCATCGGTGTTCTCGGTGTTCATGATCGACCAGATTCGCCACGTTCCCGGCGCCGACGCCTATCTCGACGTGCGAGCGGTCGGCGACCGCGTGCGTCGGAGCGCCGTCGCCGCTCACCTCCGGGCGATCGTGGAGGATGGGCGCGACGGCTGGTACCTCGGCGCCTTCGGCGAGGCGCTGCTCGACCTCGGCGGTGGCCTGTTCACAGCCGACGACCTGACGCAGTCGCAGGCCGAGTGGGTAGCGCCGCTCGGCCTCGACGTGTTCGGACATCACGCATGGACGGTGCCACCTGTCTCGCAGGGCTACCTGTCGCTGGCAGGCTGCTGGATCGCTGAGCGCACCGATCTCGGCACCGACCCGAACGTCGGCCGGTGGGCCCACCTCATGGCCGAATCGGCTCGAGTGACCGGACACGATCGCCCCGACGTGCTGTTCGACGGTGCCGACGGGGCGGCGCTGCTGGCCGAGGACCGGCTCCGCCGCCACCTGGCGCTGATCGACCCCGACGTGCGCACGGAGGTACCCGAGCTCCACCGCGACGGAGGCACGATCCACCTGGCGACGGCCGACCGTGACGGGATGGCCGTCTCGCTGATCCAGTCGAATGCCTCAGGGTGGGGAGCGCACCTCATCGCGGCCGAGGTGTTCCTCCACAACCGGGGCAACGCCTTCGTGCTCGACGACGACCACCCGGCGGCCTATGCACCCGGTCGACGCCCGCCCCACACGTTGTCACCCGCGCTCGTGACCAACACCGACGGGTCCCTCCGAGCAGTGCTGGGCACGATGGGCGGCGACAGTCAGCCGCAGATCATCCAACAGCTCCTCACCCGGCTCCTACACCACGGGCAGGACCCGGCTGCCGTGGTTGCCGCGCCCCGGGTCTTGCTGTCCGGCGGCACGACCGGGTTCGACCTGTGGGCGGGCGAAGGTCCGACCACCACCAAGGTCGAGGCCCATGCGCCGCCGGCCTGGGCCGAAGGGCTCGCGAACCGAGGACATGTGGTCGAGACCGAGCCCGCCTTCAGCTCGGGCGCGGGCCACGCGCACGTCATCGAGGTCACCCCGAGCGGCGGGTGGCGCGGGGCGAGTGATCCACGGGCCTACACCGGCTCAGCCTCAGGACACTAGGTGTGCCGTGGATGGCCGCGCTGTGGACGAGGAAAGCCACGACGGTCTCGGGGATCCACTGCAGAACAGTTGACTGCCGTGGTCAGCTCTGAAGGGCGCCACTCTGCCGTTGATCCCCCAATCCACCGTGGATCGCATTGGTCAGAGCCGCGGTATCCACGGCAGTCCCGGGCATCCACGACAGACGGTGGCTTGCCGTGGCCAGCTCCACCGGACCCGATTCCGCCGTGGATACCTGACTCCGCCGGGGACCGCAGCGCTCTGAGCCCTGGTATCGACGACGGTTTCGGGGATCCACGGCGGAGCGCCGCGGATGGACCCGCCACCCCTACGTCGGATCGGTGAACTTCGGCGGACGCTTCTCGAAGTAGCTCATGACCGCTTCGGTCTGGTTTGGACTGCCGATCAGCTTGCCGATGGTGGCGCGCTCGGCGGCGAACTGTTCGGCCAGGCCCACGCGACCGGCGAGGTCGAGCAGCCTCTTCGCTCCGCGAATCGCATCGGGACTCTTCCCGGCGATCTCGTGTGCGAGCGCCATCGCCTCGGCGCGCGGGTCGTCGGCCACCCGGGTCGCGAGACCGATGCGGACCGCCTCGTCGGCTTCGACCATGCGTCCGGTGAACGTGAGTTCCTTGGCGACGTCGTTTCCCACGAGCCGGTGCAGGGTCGCGGTGCCGGTCATGTCGGGGATGAGACCCCATCGGACCTCGAGAACGGACATCTTGGTGTCGGGCGCCACGATGCGGATGTCGGCCCCGAGCGCGATCTGCAGCCCGCCACCGAGAACGGGACCGTGGAGTGCCGCGACGACCGGCACCGCGAGCTCCATCCACCCGTAGGCGGACTGCTGTGCGAAATGGGTGATCCGGTCGCCGGTCTCGCCGATCGACGCAACGTCGTCGGTCCCACCGTCGTTCACATCGGCTGCGGTGGCTTCGGACGCGG
>Ga0307378_10006216_pt1 | contig 16419 bp, 8 predicted proteins | sample UN1MG_FD_202238 | JGI IMG/M metagenome (GOLD analysis project Ga0307378, IMG submission 202238) | Soil microbial communities from Risofladan, Vaasa, Finland - UN-1 | ecosystem: Environmental > Terrestrial > Soil > Coastal area > Acid sulfate soil | place: Finland: Risofladan, Vaasa | collected... | reverse complement strand
CGAAGGTGGCCGAAGCGGTACAGCGACGTGAACATCGCCAACCCGCTGGATTGCCACTGAAAGCAGAAGACCAACGCCAGCGCCAGGGCGTTGCCGAGCACGTAGATCCTGGCACAGAGCCACCAGCACCGGTGCGCGACGATCAGAGCGGCCACCGGAAGCACGAGGGTCAGATAGGTCGCGTTGACCAATCCCCGGTAGTCGGCCCTGTCGCTGCCGTAGAACAGGCCGGCCCACGCGATCACGATGCACAGGGCCGCCGGCCAGGTACGGCCGAACGTGCGGACTTTCCACCAGCTTGTCGCGCCGAGAAAGGCCGCCGGCAGGCACAACAGCAGGGCGAGCATCCGCGGCCGGATGTTCCAGTCCATCGCGGCCAGCGCCGGCGCGAAGAACTCGTCCAGCTTCAACAGCATAAAGCTGAAGGCCGTGACGAAGAACATCGCTTTCAACGAAGGCCTAGCCATCGGCGGTTTCTTTTGCGGCCGTTTCCAAAGAGGAGCCTTGCCAGATGCGGCAAAGCGCGTCGGTACGATGCCGGATGTGGAATACGCTTCGGCGGAAAGCGGCCAGTGCCGCTTCGCGCCGTTGGTGCGAAGGGGTCGTCCGCGACATGGCTTCCGCCTGCCGGGCCCACGCGGCGTCGGACTCGTCCAGCGAGAGGCAGCAAACGCCCGGCAAGCGGTCGGCGATTTCGCGGATACAGGCCAAATCGGTGCAAAGCGCCGGCGTGCCCGCCGCCGACGCCTCCAGCACCACGTCGCCGAGCCCTTCGCAAAGCGAAGGAAAGACGAACGCGTCGGCCGCTTTCATCAGTCGCGGTACGTCCGTTCGCTCCCCGGCGAAAACGACGCGGCCGGCGCATCCGAGCCGTTCGAGCCTTTGACGGACGCGCCGCAGCACCGAGTCGTCGCCCCGGTTGACGGTCGTCCGGCCGACCAGCAGCAGGCTGGCCGCCGGTTGGAGCCGCAGCACTTCCGAGAAGATCTCGATCAGCCGGACGTGGTTCTTCTCTTCCGCCATGCGGCCGACGTGGAGGTACAACGGGCCGGCGTCGGGAACGCCGAACTCCCGCCGGACGCCCCGGCGATCGGACGGCAGCTCGAATTCCGCCGGGTCCAGGCCGTCGTAAACCACGGTGCACCGCGGATCGGACTGCCAGTCGGTCCTCCAGGCGCTGGCCAACGACCAGCGACTCACGCCGAGAATGTGGGTGGCGTGGCGATCGATCCAGCCGCGCATGACGCGCTGGCCGGCGTAGCGGTCGTCCCAGAGCGACATCAGCCGGCGGTAGACCTTTCGCATCAGGCCGCGAACGCGATCGGGCCGGGAAGCGGCGAACAGGGCCACGCGGACGGGCACGCCGCACCGGGCAGCCAGCCGCAGCAGATACCCGGAAGTGTAAAGCACGCTCGCATGGACGGCGTCGAACCGCTCCCGCTCGAGCAGGTCCGTGAAGCGCCGCGCGAATCCGCGTTTCCCGCGGCGCATCCGGTGGACTTCGCCGCCCAACGCGCGGACCTCGTCCTCCAGTTCGCCGCCCCGGCCGGAAAGGGCGCAGAAATGGAATCGGTAGCGCTGCCGATCGATCTGTCGGAAGACCCGCACGAGGCCGACCTCCGTCCCGCCGAAGCCGACGCGGCCGAGCACGTGAAGGACCTTGATCGGCTGCGAAGCGGTAGATTTCCGATCCGTCCGTAGCGGCAAGAGCGATTCGTGGACGTGGAGACCGCTGCCGAGTTTCGGAAGATATTGCGTTGACAGAGCGTTCTTTTCGACCATCGGTTTACCTATTGTCATGCCCAGTGCCTCCATCTTGGCACGTTGGAAACGTGCCCCACGACTTTTTCAGCAGCCTCCAAAGGGAGAGGGGAGACGGAAGCCGCGGGTGCCGTGCCTTGCCAGATCCGGCAGTGACGCCGGACACAATGATCGATCGTAAACGCGCTGCTCTTGAACGAGCGCCCTGTCTCGCGTCGCTCCTCGCGGCTGGGCTGCTCTTCCAGGAGTTCCCGGACCGCCGCCGCCCAGTGTGCGTCGTCGGTCTCCAGCGGAAGATATTGCACGTGCGGCAGTTGGTCGGCGATTTCGCGCACACTGGGCAGGTCGCTGGCCAGCACGGGCGTGCCCGCCGCACAGGCCTCCAGCACCACGCCGGGCAGCCCTTCCCAGAGCGAGGGCAGCAGCAACACGTCGGCCGCCCGGATCAGCCGAGGCACGTCGCTGCGCTGCCCGCAAAACACGACCCGATCGGCGATGCCCGACTCGTCGATCCGCCGCCTCACGTCCCGTTCGATTTCGTTTCCTCCGCGGCCGACCAAGAGCAAGGCGGCGTCCGGCCGGCGCTTCGACACTTCCGCGAAGATCGAAATCAGCCGGAGGTGGTTCTTCGGCCGGGCCATGCGGCCGACGTGGACGCACAGCGGGACGTCTCCCGGCAAACCGAACTCGCGCCGGACCGCCTCGCCGTCCGTTTCTGCCTCGAAGGGCGACGGTTCCAGGCCGTCGTAGATCACCTGGCAGCGCGGATCCGACCGCCAGTGCGGGCCCCAAACGGACTGCATCGCGCTTCGGCTGACGGCCTGAATGCTGGTGGCGTAACGGTCGATCCAAGAGCGCATCAGCCGGCGGTAGATCCGACGTGCGAAACCGGAGGCCTTGCCGTCGTGCGTGCTGTGAAACAAGGCCACGCGGATCGGTACGCCGCTTTGCGCCGCCAGCCGCATGATGAAGCCGGCATAATTGAGAACGTGCGTGTGGACCACGTCGAAGCGGTGCTCTCGCAGGAAGCGGCGAAAACGGGCGGAGAAGCCGATCAGCCCTCGGCGGATCAAGTGGACCTCACCGCCCAACGAGCGGACCTCGTCGTCCAGTTCCCCCGCCCGGCCCGAGAGCGCGCAGACGTGCGAGTGGAATCGCCGCCGGTCGAGATGGCGGAAGATTTCCAACGTGCGCAGCTCGGCACCACCGCGCGTCATGCGCGAGAGCACGTGAAGGATCTTGATCGGCTCCGTCATGTCGGGTTCCGTCTTCCTTGACGTTGCACAGTAGCCATCTCGCTTAGTCGTGCCCGAAGCGGTCTATGCGGCTCGGGCGGCCGGCACGCCGACGGTCGCAGCGGCCGAGTCTCCTCCCTGAGGGGTCCGAATTGCCGTGAGAATCGCGCCCGCCAGCCCGAGAATGGTCACCAGATAGCCAATGAACATCGCGGCGGCGGCTCCCTCGAGGCCATAGGCCGCGATCAAGCCGGGCAGGAGCACGAGCAACGTCACGATGCCCAGCACGCGCATGACCAGGTGGGTCTTGAAGCGGCGCATCGCGTCGACGGCCTGGGCCAGGGGCGTGGTCAAGTACATCATCGTTCCGGCCGCCATCAGGTAGACGGCCAACCCGGCGTATTGCCTGAACTCGGCGCCGTAGAGCAGACCGAGGATCGGCCCGCCGAAGACGGCCACCCCCAGCACCACGGCCACGCCCATCGCCGCGGTGAGGGCCAGCAGTTTGCCCAGCAGCCGGCAGTAGGCGGTGGAATTGCCGGCGGCATAGTGCCTGGCCAGACGCGGACCGGCCGATTGCGACACGGCGGCCACCAGCTTGGCGCCCACCAAGGCCAAGTAAAGGACCATCACGAAGACGCCCAACGTGGTCAAGCCGAGCAGGTGGCCGACCACGTATCGCGGGATGCTCTGGGCCAGCGAGATCATCATCATGGCGATCCCCAGCGGCAACGTGAGCCAGGTCAGCCGCACGAGCGTACGGGCGTTCCACCGCGGTCTCAGCTCGCCGCCCGGTCTTGTCGTATCATACGACGCCTTGGTTTCCGTACGCGGCGAGGCGTACACCATGCGTGCTCCGGTGGGCAGATCGAAACCGAAGAAGGTCACGGCCATCGCCAGCGGAAAGCCCAGCATTCCCCAAAGCACGCTGCCGGTCAGACAGATTCCCAACGCCAGCAGTCCCAGCATCAGCAGGCCGCGGATCATGATCGAGATGGCCATTCGGTCCATGCGTTCGTGCTGCTGGAAGAGTGCGTGGAAGATGTCGCTGATCGAGCGGAACAGTTCTCCCGCGGCGACGATGAGGATCACCATGGCCGTTTCCGCCTCGTAGGGCGACGCCAACGCGATGGCCGCCACCACCAGCATGGCCAGCGTGGCGGTGATCAGCCGCAAGGCGAGGTAATCGCCGAAACGGTATTCCTCCTTCGTGTCGGTCGCCACCGTGCCGCGGAGGCCCAAGTAGGCCAGCACGTTGACGGGCGTGCTGATGGCGAACGCCAACACGACCATACCGACCTTCTCCACACCGGCCAGGTGGACCAAGAGGACGACTCTCCCCCACTGGCAGCCCATGTTCACCACGTTGCCCGTGACGATCCACGAGCAGTTCCGTCGCAGCGAGAGCGGTCTGACGGTTTTCGGCTGCGCGCCGCCGTCTCGGCGCAGGCCGATCGGCGCAGCCACATCGACACCCAGGGCCTGCGATGGGCAACAGCCGGCAGTGGACTTCAAATTGTCATCTCCCTTTCGCCCGGGCAAAATCGGGCCGGGAGTTTGGCGGAATTGGCCGCGGGTGTCAAGCCCAAAGTCCCCGCGTTACGAGGGGGAGCGAACCGTGTCTATTTTCCCTGGTCGCACACTGTTCTCTCGTTTACCGTCGTTTCCTGGCTTTCCAATGGTGTGTGGGAAGCCCCGCCGCGAGAACTGCGGGGAAAAGGGATTCCAGGTGGCGTCGCGGGACCCCGCCGACCGCAGTCGGCGGGCGTTTGCCCGGCCATGGCAGGCGTCGGAGATTCATCATTCATCATTCGTCATTTACTTCCATTTCATTCATTCGGCAGCGGGGGTGGCTGGGGCATAGCGCAGCGGTGCCCCATGCCGTGAAAAACTGGGGCTTCGCTGCGCTCAGCCACCAGCCACCCTCGAATTCGAGCTTTCCGCAACAGGGACTCATTCGTCATTTTGTCATTCACTTCCATTTTCCATCCCGTAGCGATCCAACCCGGCCGGTCATTCGTACTGTTGCCGGAAGCCCACACCGTTGACATCCTGCCACATGTCCTGATGCCGTTACAGCGGACGGAGTTCGGCTTGGAGGGATTCTTCCCGATCGAACCGGCGGCTTGCCGACTTCGGAGCCGAACTGCCCTGCCCCGCGGTGCCTTTTCCAAAAGACGACCTATATTTGGTTGTCGGTGCGTAGGAGACGCCCGGCGATTCCCTTCGTGATGAACGTCCATTCCGTGACGTTGCGGCCACTCTCCTCGAAGGCCGCTCACCGGGAAGCAACCTGATGAACCAACAACTTCGAGATCCTGGGCGGTTTCGCGTGACCTGACAGGTCGCAACTTTTCCCCTCGACAGCGATCCCGTCAACAACAACGAGGAGGCGACAGCCATGCGTCCTTCGCGCCGGCGACGCCGTACTTACCGCGCGCCCCGGTTCGAGCCGGTGGAACCTCGATTGTTCCTCTCCGGCGATCCGGTGGCCGATTTCTTGCTGGACTACTTCATCGAGAACCAGCTTTACGACGAGATCTACCCCACGCTCAACGACGCCCACGAGCTGACCGGGCTCAACGAGGTGCGAGCCGAGTACGGCTTCACCGGCGCCGGCCAGACCGTGGTGGTCATCGACAGCGGGATCGCTTACGACCATGAGGCCCTGGGCGGAGGATTCGGGTCGACGTATCGGGTCGTCGGCGGGTTCGACTTCAGCAGCGAACGCGACGGCGATCCCTACGACGACGGCCCCAACGGCTCGCACGGAACCCACGTCGCCGGGATCATCGGCAGCGACGACCCCGCCTGTCTCGGCGTGGCCCCGGGCGTCACCCTGGTGGGCCTGCGCGTGTTCGACGACGACGGCCGCGGGTATTTCTCCTGGGTCGAGGAGGCCCTGAACTGGGTCCACCTCAATCGCAACGCCTTCGAGAATCCGATCACCACGGTGAACCTCTCGCTGGGCACCTACTGGAATTCCGACGCGCCGCCGAACTGGGCCATGCTGGAAGAGGAGCTGGCCCAGTTGGAGGCCGACGGGATCTTCATTTCCGTTTCGGCCGGCAATGCCTTCGCCGCCAGCGGCCAGCCCGGCTTGAGCTATCCGGCCGCCAGCCCCTACGTCGTGCCGGTCGCCTCGGTCGACGACGACGGCAGCCTGAGCTATTTCACGCAGCGCCACCAGCGGGCGATCGCCGCCCCGGGACGCAGCGTGCTCAGCAGCGTGCCCGACTACGTCGGGAACCGAAACGGCCTGCAGGACGATTTCGCCCGATATTCGGGGACCAGCATGGCGGCGCCCTACGTGGCCGGGGCCGCCGTCTTGATCCGCCAGGCCTACGAGTTCGTCGGCGTCACCGACGTGACGCAAGACACCATCTACAACCTGATGATCAACACGGCCGACACCGTCTACGACCAGGTGACCGGGCAGAGTTACTTCCGCTTGAATCTCAGCCGTGCCATCGACGCCGTGATGCCCGACGACGACTTCGGCTCCAGCACGGAGACCGCCTACGACCTGGGCACGATCGACGCCAGGCAGTCTCTCTCCGGCGTCATCGAGCACCTGGCCGACCGCGACTGGTTCACCTTCACCGCCGGGCGGACCGGCGAAGTGACGCTCCGGGTCGACGCCTCCGCCGGCCTCTCGCCCGAGTGGCAATTGACCGACGATATGCGCGGCGCCGCCACGGCCGACAACGTCCTTTCCTTCGACGTCACCGCGGGGAGGGCCTACACGGTCGGCCTGGCCGCCCGGCAGGGCCTGGGACACTACAAGCTCGACGTGGACCTGGCTCCCTCGGACGATTACACCGGCTGGGGAACCCTCTCGCAACGACGATTTGACGACAACCGGCTCGAGGGCGAAGGCCAGTGGTTCGTCTTCACGGCGGCGGCCGACGGTCTCCTGACCGTCGAGGCCCTTTTCGCCCACGCCGACGGCGACGTCGATCTGCGGCTGCTCGACGCCGACGAACAACTCCTCGGGATCAGCAACGGCATGACCGACGGCGAACGGATCGACGTGACCGTATCCGCCGGCGAAGTCTTCTACCTGCACGCCTACGTCTACGGCGGCGGCGTGAATGAGCAAGTCGATTTCCGCGTGACGAATCTCGTTTCCCAGGTCGAAGATTCCGTCCGGGTGATGGGAACCGACGGCGACGACGCCTTCGCACTGACGGCCGGCTCGACCCTGCGGATGGCGATCAACGGCGTCTCGTACGAGTTCGACTCGGCCGCGGTCGCCCACGTGTTCTTCGACGGAAAGGGCGGCTCCGATCGAGCCGAATGGACCGGAACCGCCGGAAACGACGTCGCCACGATCCGCGTCGGCTCCGCCGAACTCAGCGGTCCCGGATATCTGATCCAGGCGACCGACGTGGAGAACTTTGTCATCCACGGCGGCGCCGGGCAGGATCGGGCCACGCTCTACGACTCGGCCGGCAACGACGTCTTCGCCGCCTCGCCCGGCCGTGCCGAAATGGCCGGCGACGGTTTCGTCAACCGGGCAAGAGGCTTCGAGACGGTCGAAGCCTACGCGACCGCCGGCGGTTACGACGTCGCCAAGCTGTTCGACTCCGCCGGAAACGACCGCTTCACGGCCGCTCCGCTGTTCGCCGAGCTGACGGGCCCGGGATTCGTCAGCCGGGCCAGGGGCTTCGACTCTGCCCATGCCTACGCCACGGCCGGCGGATTCGACGTGGCCAAGCTGTTCGACTCCCGCGGCAACGACTATTTCGTCGCCGACCCCACGCAGGGTGCGCTCTACGGCAACGGGTTCTACAATCGGGCGAAGCTCTTCGAGGCGGTCCACGCCTACGCCACGGCCGGCGGCCAAGACGTCGCCAAGCTCTACGACTCGGCCGGCAACGACACCTTCGTGGCCAATCCGATCCAGGGGGCCCTCTTCGGAAACGGCTTCTACAACCGCGCCAAACAATTCGAGTCGGTCCATGCCTACGCCGTCCGCGGCGGACTCGACACGGCCAAGCTCTACGACTCGCCCGGCGACGACACGTTCATCTCCAACCCGATCTACAGCGCGCTCTACGGCGAGGGTTTCTACAACCGGGCGAAGTACTTCGAGCAAGTCCACGCACAGGCCGACGCCGGCGGCCGCGACGAGGCCCACTTCGCCGACTCGACCGGCAACGACACGCTTCGGGCGGCGCTGGATTGGGTCCTGTTGGTCAACGACCGGGTCAGCGTTTGGGCCTCCGACTTCGAATACGTCCACGCCCAGGCCGCCGCCGGCGGCACCAACAAGGCCGAACTGGCCGCCGTCGACTACGTCCTGGAACTCGACGGCGATTGGGATTAGTTGTTTGTCGGCAAAACGGCCGCCAGGCTGCCCCAGACGACTACCTCCTTGGCGCTGGCGTGACCGACGAGATTCTCGCTCGGGTCCTCGACGATGCTGCCCAAGATCAGGACGCTGTCGCCCTCGGCGATGGAAAGTGCCGGCTTGCTCAGCACGGTGACCTTCGTCGAGAGCCCGGCCAGTTCGACGACGGCCCCTTGCAGTTGCTTCGCGTCATCGATCGCGGCGGCCGTCACGGTGCCGGCCAAGAGGATGCCTTCTTCGAGTCGGGCCTCGTCGTCCAACACGCCTTGGGCCAAGCCGGCGATTTCCGATTGCTGTCCGGGCATCTGGCCGATGTCTTCCAGAAGTCCTTCGATCGCCCGCTTGCGATCGCTCACTTGAGGACCGCTGGGGTCGACGAACGTCACCAGGTACCCCAACCGGCAAAACAACGCGTAGTTGTCGGCGGTCACCTCTCCGACGGCCTCTTCGCCGCGGATGGCTTCATTGGCCTCGCCCAGCGCGGCGCCCAACTCGGCCGAACTGATCAGCGGCGGGTCGCGCGGCCCGATGTAATCCGGCGGGAGTACGCGTGGCTTGGGCAGCAGGTCCGTCAACGGGGGCGGAACCGGGTCGATCAGCGGATCGGGGGTCAGGAACGGATCGGGGCCGAGCGGGTCGGGTGTATTTGGGCCGGCGAGCAACGGGGCGGTGTCGTCCGGGGGAAGTTCGGGCGTCTTCGGATCGCTTGCAGCCTGTGGGCTCTTGTTCTCCTCAGGGCTTTGCTGCGTCTTGCCGTCTCCGTTGCCCGACTCATCTCCGCTCTGGAACCAGTGTTTCGTGTGCGGGAGAAACGGCAGGGGGAGCTTGGGGATTCCCAGCCCGCACCAGGAACCGATGTAGACGGCGATCAACAACCCGGCGACCCCGCCCAGTACGATTTCGAGGATCTGCCGCAGTGCGCTTTTCTGTTTCCGCTTTGTCCGCGGACGGGCGGTAACAGGGCGGGTCGTCGGCACGGCCGCGCCCGATCCCCCTTCTCCAAACCCCGCAAACGCGCCGGTATCGACGGACTCCTCGCCCGTATCGATGGCGGGACCGGTGTCGATCGCGGAAGGGTCTTCGGCGACGGCGCCCGTATCGATCTGCGGCGTGGCATCGGCCGTCCGCCAGATGTCGAGCATGGGACCCTCGTCGAGAGGGGTTTCGGCTATCAGTCCGACTTCGACCGACTCGGACACGGGGGCTACCGCCTGGGGCTGCCCGATGGGGATCAACGCGGGCGGGACCTCGGCCATCGCCTCGCTCAGGAGATATTCCGCCTCGCACAGTGGGCAGCGGACCTCGGTGGCCAAGTCCAGTTCGTCCGGGACCCTGACCGGCTGCTGGCACTTGGGGCAGTTGGAAATGATGGACATGCACGGCTCCTGGAGACTGAAAACTTGATTTCTATAGTGTAGCCGAGTATTCGCATGAAAACCACACACATCTTCCCCAGTTCCCCTCCTTGACGCGGCCAAAACCACGGGCAACGTCCGAAATCCGGTCCCCCGGGGTAGTTTACTTCCCTGCCTCAGCCGATATACTCAGGCACGTATCCAGGCAGCATTACCGGCATCGGTCCGTGCGCCGCGGTCCGACCGGCTTGGTCCCGTTTTGGTTTTGTTACCTTTGTAGGAGTAAGCTTATGGCATCTCTACCGGATTATGTGGCAGCGGCGAAGCCCGTGCCGCAGAATGCCCGCGCCGCGTGGCAGAAGAACATCGCGCCGACGTACGCGGGCATCATGCTGTGGTTCGTGTTTTGGAAAGGGATGGTATCGGGCAGCCCGACTCCCGGCGGAGCGCTTGCCGCGGGCGTGGCCGTCGCCGTGTTGGGCGTGATCATCGGGGCCTTGATCTGCCATTTCGGCACCTACTTGGTACCGGGGCTCTTGGGGCAGAAGACCGGGTTGCCCTTGTACGTGGTGGGAACGTCAACGTACGGAGTCAAAGGCGGCTTCATCATGCCGGGCTTCCTGATGGGGTGTCTGCAGTTCGGCTGGCTGGCGGTCAACGCGTTCTTCACCGTCAAGCTGATCTGCAACTGCTTCGACATTGCGCCGGAGGCCAACGATGCGGCGATCTTCACGCCGAACGTGCTGCACGCGCTGATGGCCGTCGCTTACATCCTTCTGGCCGTGTTCATCGGGCTCAAGGGCATTCAGTACGTCGCCAAGGTGGCTACCTACATGCCGTTGATCCCGCTGGTAATCTTGATCATCCTGTTGGTGAAAACCGCCGGTGGACTGGGGGACTTCAGTCAGGAGGACATCAAGGCAACGGCAGCGAAGGCCGTAGTTGTCAAGACCGAGGCCAAGGCCGAAGCAGAAGTCGCGTTGGCTGCCGCCACGACGGATGACGAAAAGGCCGAGGCTGACAAGGAAGTGACCAAAGCAAAGAAGAACCTCGAAGCGGCAGAGGGCGTCGCTAAGAAAGACCCGCTCGACGGATTGGGTGTGCTTCTGCTCCTGCCGGGCATTATCGTCGGGTTCTTTGCCACGGCCGGGGCTGCGGGAGTCGACTTCGGCATGAACAGCCGAAACTCCGCCGACGTGCAGGCCGGCGGACTGGTCGGCATTGTCGGGGCCACGGTGTTCGCCGGCGGAGCGGCCGTGCTGATCGTCGCCGGGGCGTACGGGGCCGGTCTGATTCCCGCCGCCGAAGTGGGCCAACTCGACGCCGTGGAAGTGATGAAGGTCATTTTCCAAGGGGACGCGTTCTTGGGCCTGACGCCGGCGAAGTGGCTGTTGTTCCTCTTGGCCATTTCCGCTTTTGCCCCGGCGTGTTTCCCCGCCTTCATCGCCGCGAACAGCTTCAAGACGACCATGCCCAACGTCAGCCCGTGGATCTCGGTCGGGCTGGGCACCCTGTGCGCCGTCGCGCTGGCCGTCAGTGGTTGGGCCGGACAGGCCGAGGCCGTCTTCCTGGTGATCGGCGCGTCCTTCGGTCCGATCTGCGGCGCCATGCTGGCCGACTTCTTGTTGTCCGGCAGGAAATGGGCCGGGCCGCGGGCCGCGTTCAATCCGGCCGGCTGGATCTCCTGGGCCGTCGGCTTCGTCGTGGGAGCCATCGATCTGGTGGCCGATAAGGCAAAGATTCCCGACATCGCCGTGGGTGTCCCCTGTCCGTCCGTGGCGGCGCTGATCGTCGGCTTTGTGCTGTATATCGTGCTGGCCAAGGCCGGGCTGGAAAGCAGGAAGCTGGAAATGCCGCAAACGGCTGGAGATTGAGCGGCTCGACTTGCTCGGGCGAATGGCTTGAGAGAATGAAAACGCGACGCGGCCCGCTTTGGCGGGCCGCGTCTTTTTTTGCGCGGCGAAGCCGCAAGCGGCATGAGGGACTATTGCTCGACACGCGAGAGGCACAACTGCCCGCGCGCTGCCTCGGCCAGGATGCTGCCGGGGAACATTTGCTTGCCGGCAGACGAGGACTCGGTCTTGCAGCAGTTGATGAGCATCTCGGCCAGTTGGTCCCATTGGGCAAACCCCATCGCCTGCATCGGCCACGTGCGGCGGCGCCAAACCGCGATGAGCAACTCGCGGACCAGATAGCGGGGCAGTTCGGTCATCGGCCGGCCGTCGATCACGATCGCGCCGGCATCCTTCACCGTCACGCACCGCTGGATCAGATCGTCCACCATCCAGTCGACCGCCGCCTGCGCCTCGTCGGCCAACGTGCCCAGGCGCAACAAAGCATCGACCACGGCGGAATTGAACTGCTCGGCCAATCGGGGCAGGAGTTCATGGCGGATGCGGTTTCGCGTGAAACGCACGTCGGCGTTGCTCGAATCGGATCGATAGGGCTGCCCGAGGTCGTCCAGATAAGCCACCAACTCCGACCGACGCATCTCCAACAGCGGCCGGATCAGCGTGGTGGTGGCGGGGGGCAGCGTCGCAGCCCGGTCGGCAGGCTCGTCGGACGCCTCCTCCGCCTCGTCCATTTCGAGAAACGGCAAGCGAAGCAACCTCGCCCGGGCCATCCCTCGCAGGCCCCCGATGCCCGTGCCGCGGATGATCCGGTGCAGGATCGTCTCGGCCTGGTCGTCGGCCGTGTGGGCCGTGACGACGTACCGGGCCCCGAGTCGGGCGGCCGTCGCGGCGAGAAACTCGTAGCGGACCGTGCGAGCCGCGGCCTCCAGTCCGTCGCCGCCGCAGCCGGTCAACTCGTCGGGCCGGCCATGGCCCACTTCGCAGGGGATTTCGAGCCGCCTGCAGAGGTCGCCTACGAACGCCTCGTCCGCCGCGGACTCATCTTCTCGCAAATGGTGGTTGAAATGCGCGACCGCGAGCCGACCCTCGCCGTCGGTTTTCAGTGCCGTCATGGCGCGCAACAGCGCCACGCTATCGGCCCCGCCGGAAACGGCCAAGAGCACGGTCACGTCCTGCCATGTCTGGGGCGGCCAGGCAGCGGCCAATTTGGCTTCGATCGGGTGAAGGGACATGCTTCGATCGGGTGCAGGGGCGTGGGATACGGAGGTCGGAATTCCAGCCGGAGGGATGCCAACAGAGAAATTGCAGACGGAAATCCGCGATACGTCAACCCATCTTCCCCACACCGCGGCCCACCTGTTCGAGGTATTCTCTTTTCCCAGTTCCTCCCGTCCATCGAACTTGTGTCCGGTAGGCGGCGGGAATTGCCGAAAAAAAGAGCCTTGAGAGAATTCGGCCACTTTGGGTGGACTTTTGCCATCCTGCCGCACGCCAAGCCGAAAAGCCCCTTCATTCTTCCCATTTCCCCCGGACGAAACTCCTAACTTCTGTCCAGATCTTGGGTTATCTTGCGGCGGTCGGTTCTCGGCAGTTGCAGTTTGCGGAAACTCTGTTAAGATATAGAATCAAGGGATGGATGGTGGCGGTTGGTGCCGCCACCAAACCGGAGTATGATACCCTAGTAACTAAACAAAGAACTTTTGGACGAGTGTCTTCGGTGTCCCGAGAGGGAATCGAAGTCGAAAAGCTGTTCGAAGCGAGTTTTCGACTGGCTCTGTTATTGGCAGCAAGAACCACCCGACGTTCGAGAGTGGATGGCACGATGCACCTGTTGATGATCATTTTTCGGTGGCTGATGGAATTCTTGCCCGGCGGTTTTCGGACCGTTGGCATGGAATTGGCATATGCGTCGGTCCGGGCGGTTCGCCACCCGGGGCGACGCGGAATCGGTCGTCCGGACTTCCCCAATGTCGGTTGGATGAAGGTTCGCCCGGTACTGGAAGATTTAGGTGGTCCTGTCCACTGGACCACAGCGGCAATTCCCGCGACCTGTTATCGCGACGGAGCCGAAAGGTTCTGTTCCATCCAGTCCGAAGGTGTCTCGAGCGGGGCGATTCGCGCCCCCAGCGACACGACAGAGCCATCACGACCCGGGCAACCGGCCCGTGGTTGACCTCTCGCCGGCTTCTTGATTTCCTCGCGGGCCATCGCGTGCGGCCGTCGGCAGACGCTGCCGGCACCGCGACGTGCGGGCCCCGACGCTGAAGGCACGCGGCCAACCCCCAGCTTTCCGAGGAAACCAACCGTGTATCAGCAAACTGTTGTTGCCATTGTGATTGCGGTCCCGCTGGCAGCGACCTTGGCCTTCATCCTGGTCAGGCTTCTGGACAGGCTGCGCCGTCGCGACGCCGAATCGGAAGCCCAGGAGACGATTCGCAAGGCCCAGCAGGAGGTCGCCAGCCGCCGCCGCGAGGCCGAGTTGGAAATCAAGGAACTCGCCATCCGCCAACAGGCCGAAAGCGAGAAGGAACTCCGCAGGCTCCGCGGCGAGTTGCACGAACGCGAACGCCTGCTGGACAAGCGCCAGGACGCCCTGGAGGAACAAGCCGAGCAGATCCGCAAACAGGAAAAGATCGTCGAGAGCACGCAGCGCAAGCTGACCGAGAAGATCCAGGACACCAACCGCCGCAAAGAGGAACTCTCCAAGTTGCTCGATATGCAGCGGCAGACGTTGCACGAGCTGTCGGGCCTGAGCCAGGAGGAAGCCACCAACCGGCTGTTGGAACTCCTCGAAACCCAGCTCCAGAAGGAATCCGGCGCGCTGATCGTGAAATTCGAGAAGCAGCTCACCGAGACGTGCGACGAGAAGGCCCGCGAGATGCTGCTCACCTCGCTGCAACGTTACGCCGCCGCCCACACGGCCGAAACGACCACCAGCACGGTGGGAATCCCCAACGACGAGATGAAGGGCCGGATCATCGGGCGCGAGGGACGCAACATCCGCGCTTTCGAGAAGGCCACCGGCGTCGACGTGATCATCGACGACACACCCGGCGTGGTGATCGTCAGCGCCTTCGACATGATCCGCCGCGAGGTCGCTCGAATCTCCCTGGACAAGCTGATCGCCGACGGGCGGATTCATCCGGGCCGGATCGAGGAGATCGTGGCCGGCACGCAAAAGGAGCTGGAGCGTCACATCCAGAAACTCGGCGAGGAGGCCTGCCACGAGGCAGAAATCCACGGCCTGCACGACCGGATCGTCAACCTCCTGGGCCGGCTCCATTTCCGCACCAGCTACAGCCAAAACGTCCTGCGGCATTCCATCGAAGTGGCTTACGTGGCCGGCATGTTGGCCGACGAGATCGGGCTGGACGGGACCTTGGCCCGCCGCTGCGGGCTGTTGCACGACATCGGCAAGGCGGCCGACCACGAAGCCGAAGGCGGACACCCCAAGATCGGCGCCGATCTGTTGAAGCGCTTCGGAGAACGGCCCGAGGTGGTCGCCGCCGCCGCCGGACATCACGACGACCTGAAAGTGGAGAATCCCTACACGGTGCTGGTCGCCACCGCCGATGCCTGCAGCGCGTCGCGGCCGGGGGCACGCCGGGAAACGCTCGAACGTTATGTCAAGAGGATGGAAGAGCTGGAGTCGATCGCCGGAAGTTTCCAGGGCGTCGAGCAGGCCTTCGCCATCCAGGCCGGCCGCGAACTCCGCGTGATGGTCAGTTCCAAGGACACGACCGACGAAACCGCGGCCAAGATCTGCCACGACATCGTCAAGGCCTTCGAGCATCAACTGACCTTCCCCGGCGAAATCAAGGTGACCGTGCTGCGCGAAACCCGGCATGTGGAAATGGCGAGGTAGGAAAGGGGCGAGGGGCGAGGGGAGAGGGGCTAGGGGAGAGGGGCTAGGGGCGAGAGTCTTACGTCACAACTTGTGCGCAGGGTGCGCGCATGTTTGACATCACAACGCGTGAGAATAACGTTTAGCGGGCGGGCTTGCCCGCCGTTTGCTTGTGGCCAAGGGCCATGTTGGGGATTGGGGAACGATTTCGGAAATATCGAATATCGAACAAGGAATGGTGAATGTCGAACGAACAGAATCCGCGCCCCTACCCCCAACGTGGCGGAGCTGCAACCAAGACAGAACGGCGGGCAAGCCCGCCCGCTAAACGTCACTATCACAAATGGTTGTGGCAACCATGTGCGCACCATGTGCCGATGTTGCAGCATAACACTCTAACCGCCTCACCCCCCAATCCCTAACCCCTCGCCCCTCACCCCTCGCCCCTCACCCCTCGCCCCTCACCCCTCGCCCCTAACCCCTCGCCCCTCACCCCTAACCCCTCGCCCCATGCTCTTCCGACTCGCCTACCGCATGGCCACCGAGATCTCGCCGCGATTGGCGCTGAAGGCGGGCTACCTCTGGGCATACAAGGGGATGCGGGCCATCCGGGCCTACAAGAAGCGGGTCAAGCGGGGTGAACTCTTCCCGCCCTTCCTGTTCCTGGCTTTGACCGACGCCTGCAACCTGCGCTGCCGCGGCTGCTGGATCGGGAGCAGCGGTCGGGGCCGGCAGCTCTCGGAAGAGGACGTCGACGGCCTGATCGCCGCGGGCAAACGCCAAAAGGCCTATTTCTACACGCTCCTGGGCGGCGAGCCGATGATCTACCCGCCGCTGTGGGACGTCATCGGCCGGCACCCCGACTGCTACTTCCAGATCATCACCAATGGGATGTTCTTCGACGAAGAGAACGTCGAGCGGATCAGGGCCCTGGGCAACGTCACGCCCCTGGTGAGCATCGACGGACTGGAAGAGAACAACGACGACCGGCGCGGCCAAGGCGTCTTCCGCTCGG
>Ga0307378_10006214_pt1 | contig 16421 bp, 7 predicted proteins | sample UN1MG_FD_202238 | JGI IMG/M metagenome (GOLD analysis project Ga0307378, IMG submission 202238) | Soil microbial communities from Risofladan, Vaasa, Finland - UN-1 | ecosystem: Environmental > Terrestrial > Soil > Coastal area > Acid sulfate soil | place: Finland: Risofladan, Vaasa | collected... | reverse complement strand
ATATTCACACTTACGTTAATTCTGCCCTTTTGAAAATTGGGTTTGTTTTTTCAAATAGACTATTTGCCACGGAGACACTAAGCATGTCCTGAGCCCATTCGACTTCGCTCAGGGTAGACTCCGTCGAAGGGCCACAAAGGAGCATAAGTTCATAAGGCATAAGGCAACATTCTCCATTTTCCATTCACAATTCACAATTCGACATACGATACTCGTATGTTAGATGTATATTATATCATATAATATATTCGATTTCAAATGAATTTTGAAAAAATCTCCTTGATACGCCGGTCTTATTACATCAGGCATGAAACGAACCACCTGTTTCGTCCATCGTCCTTGCTCCCTATTGCCTCGTGATCCGTGCCCCGAGGGATGGCTGCTGTTTCTATCTGCTTCGGCTCAGCTCACCCGTGGCCGGGTCGGGACAGGTTTTACCTTTTGCTCTTTTCTTTCATATAAATGATAATACAATGGCTTCATAATGGTCTCTATCTATTAAGAGCCGGTCTTTTACTGAAGGACATCTGATTATGAAGCGAATACTTGCAGTTATGGGAAGTCCTCGCAGAAACGGAAATACACATATCCTGGTCTCGAAGATAGTCGAAGGAGCAAGGGCGAACGGCGCCGTCGTCGATGAGCTGTTTCTTGGCGAGCTGACCATTGGCGAGTGCGACGGCTGTCACGCATGCTTCAAGGGCAAGCAGTGCAGCAAAGACGATGATATGCGAGCCATCTATCCGGCGATCATTCGAAGCGACGTTATCATTTTCGGCACGCCCGTCTACTGGTATGGCCCGACCGCCCTGATGAAGGCGTTCATCGACCGGTTCGTTTATTTCAACTGCCCCGAAAACAGGCAAAAGATAAAGGGCCTCTCAGCGGCGTTAGCCATCCCGTTCGAGGATGACGACCTTGAGACGGCCCGGGGCGTTGTCGAATTCTTCCAAAAGTCTCTGGCGTATCTGGAAATAAAGCTTCTCGGCCAAATCATCGTCCCCGGCGTGGGCGAAAAAGGAGCCATCCGAAGTAAGAGCCAATACCTGCAGCAAGCCTACGGCCTCGGCCTGAACCTGGCTTAATCACACGCTCGATACTTGTATTTCTTTTAAGATTAGCAATACACGGAAAGTAATGAAGAAAGAATATGATTTTTCGAAGATTAAGGGCCGGAAGAATCCTTATGCGAAACACTTAAAGAAGCAAGGCCAAACAAGGAAAAAGAGGAAATTTTAGCCGACTTCGTCGGCATTTTTACCGGGTGTTCTGTTTTGCAGGTAGATGGCAGAGATGGGATTGTGGGTTACTTTTTGCCGGGGGATTTTTAGTGCATTCAGGGCTTGCCGGATGGCGGAGCCGGCTTTTTGGAGGTCATTTCCTTCGAATTCCAGCTCGGCGGTCCAGCCGAGACCTTCAATGTATTCGACGGCGGTGAAAAAACCGTGCCGGGGGACTTCCCAGAGGCGGGCTTTTTCCTTTCTCAACGAGAACCAGAATTCGAAGCCGAGATCGTCCAACAGCGTCCGGCACGTATCGAGCGGGCCTGTGAACAGCGGCAGTTTGCCTTCGGGATAAAGCGAGCGTTTGAACTGAAGGCCTTCGATCGTGACAATTTCCAGCTTGACGAAGTAAATGGTCGATTCCTTTTGGGGCTGTACCCACTGCCTGATTCGAATGTTCTTCTCGACGGGGTCCCAATTCCCGGCCGGCGGCTTGTAGTAGTGGTCGGTAAATTCGTATGGAAAGGCAATTTTCGCCCCCAGGCGGTCGAGTCTCGCCTGGAAATCTTCAATGTCGTCGATTCCGAACCTGACTTCACATTCGTATGGTTGCGTCATGGCCTGATACTAACATTCTACGCCGAAGCGGGCCAGTAGAATTCACAAGCTTCGAAATACGATGAAGCCACAATTAATGATTACTAACGGCGATTTTTCTTGACGGGAAGGCGGCTAATCTGCTATAAATGGATTTATGAGATTTTGTGGCTTTTTGGGCTTTTGAGCAGGCGAAATTCGGTATTTCAGCCGAGGCCCCGCAAGAATTGAGTTTTCAGCAAATTGCCTACATTGGGCATTGGAAGAAAGGACGGTGGAATCAAGTCGTTTACCATTGTCCTGAGCAGACATAGGCGAAATGTGGTGAAGGCAAGACTTATTAACCGTTCTTTTTGAAGGAGGATCATTATGTCTAAGAAAATGATTTATTTGGTCTCTTTTGTTTTTGTGCTGGGCCTGGTCCTGACGAGCGCGGCAAAAGCTATTGACCCAGATCTTATCGGCTACTGGAATTTTGATGAGACATCCGGTACCACAGCACAAGATGCAACCGGTAATGGGAACGACGGCACCCTCAATGGCGATCCACAGTGGGCCGCTGGCAGGTTAGGCGGCGCGCTGGAGTTTGACGGTGAGGGTGACTACGTGGACATCGGAAATGATCCAATTTTCAACATCACGGATCAAATTACAGTCGCGTGCTGGATAAAAGTTAACCAGTTCACTTATGACTGGCAGGCTATCTTCACCATGGGCGATGACTCCTGGAGGCTGCAGAGGCAGACAACGACCGACAATCTGTGTTGGGCCTGCACTGGTGTGACTGGGACACCCGGCGACTGGTGGCTTCGTGGCGATGTAAATGTAAACGATGGCGAATGGCATCACATCGCCGGCGTATATGATGGGTCAAAGTTCTACCTGTACGTTGACGGCGATTTGGATGCATCCAAGGATGCTTCGGGAACGATTGATAGTAGCTCTTACCCCGTCTTCATTGGTGCCAACGCGCAACAGAGCGGCCGTGAGTTTGATGGTCTCATCGATGATGCGCGTGTTTACAAACGGGCGCTGATGGACACAGAGATTCTTGGTGTCATGTCAGGTGGTGGAGCAGAGTATCCACTTGCCTCCGGGCCCGTGCCGAAAGATGGCGCCCTGTATGCGGATACGTGGGTGAGCCTTTCCTGGCGGGCGGGAGATTTTGCTGTCTCGCACGATGTGTATATGGGCGACAATTTTGAAGACGTTAACGACGGCGCCGGCGATACGTTCCGGGGCAATCAGGATGGGGTATTCTATGCTGCCGGCTTTCCCGGGTATGCCTATCCGGACGGTCTTGTGCCGGGCACAACCTACTATTGGCGAATCGACGAGGTCAACGAAGCCGAGCCGAACAGTCCGTGGAAAGGCGATGTCTGGAGCTTCTCGATTCCACCCAAGACATCGTATTTCCCCATTCCGGCAGACGGTGCTGAGTTTATCGACCTGGATGTGCAGCTTAAATGGACGGCAGGTTTCGGTGCAAAATTTCACTATATAGTCTTCGGCGAAGATTTTGACGAAGTTAGCAACGCTGTCACGGGCACTACTAACGGTACTGCGGATTACACTCCCGGCCCACTAAAATTAGCTAAGACTTACTACTGGCGTGTCGATGAGTTCGACGGCGCCGCTACACATAAAGGCGAAGTCTGGAGCTTCACCACTCTGGGAGCCGTCAGCGGCCCGAATCCTTCTGATGGTGACATGGATGTTAAGCCGTCAGTGCTTCTTAGCTGGGATGCGGGGGCCGTCGCCGCTTCGCACGAGGTGTACTTCGGCACGGACGCGGACGCTGTCAAGAACGCCACAACAGCCTCGCCCGAGTATAAGGGGGCCAAGGCCCTTGGCGAGGAGAACTATGATCCCGGCAAGCTTACATTGAACACGACTTACTACTGGCGGATCGACGAGGTCAACGGCATCAGCCCCGATAGTCCCTGGGCAGGCAACGTTTGGAGCTTTGCGACCGGCGATTTCTTTGTCATAGACGACTTCGAGGACTACAATGCCGGCGAAAATCAGATATGGTACTCATGGCACGACGGTCTCGGCTATGGGGCGCCCGGCACCGATCCTTACTTCGCCGGTAACGGCACCGGCTCTGCTGTCGGCGACGAAACGACGGCATCTTTCACTGAGGAGACGATTGTTCATGGCGGCCTTCAGTCCATGCCGGTTATGTACGACAACAACAAGCAGGGCTACGCCAATTATTCAGAGGCAGAGCTGACATTGAGTGCTGTCCGAGACTGGACCGAGGAAGGCGTGACGGAATTGTCACTGTGGTTCAGAGGCTATCCGGGATCTGTCGGCAGCTTTGTAGAAGGGCCGGCTGGTACTTACACAATGACCGGCTCCGGCGCCGATATCTGGGACATTAGCGGCCTCGGAACAGGCTACCACGATGAGTTCCATTTTGCGTACAAGATACTCACCGGTGTCGGCTCGATTGTAGCGAAGGTCGAGAGCGTCGAAAACACCAACACCTGGGCGAAGGCCGGTGTAATGATTCGCGAGAGCCTCGATCCGGGCTCCGTGCACGCAACAATGGCCGTGACACCTGGTCAGGGTATTTCCTTCCAGAGACGCACCTTGACCGGCGATGTAAGCAGCCACACGACGACAGGTGGAGTCGAGGCGCCGTACTGGGTGAAGATCGAGCGTGATTTGTCCGGCAACATTACAGCGTACAGTTCAGCTAACGGCTCGACCTGGCAGATACAGGGTACGCCGGAGAACATCCAGATGAGTTCGAATGTCTATATAGGTTTGGCGCTGACCAGCCATGATGCTGCTCAGACGTGTCAGGCGGTATTCACCAACGTCACGACTAGCGGCTCGGTCGGCCCGCAGTGGGCGAACCAGGATATCGGCATCACAAGCAACGCCGCCGAGCCGCTATACGTGGCTGTATCCAACAGCGCAGGCACACCTGCTGTAGTGGTCCACGATGATCCGGCCGCAGCTACGATAGACACATGGACGCAGTGGGTCATCCCGCTTCAGGCTTTTGCCGATCAGGGCATCAGTTTGACCAACGTCGACAGGATTGCGATTGGCCTTGGAACCAAAGGCAACATAACGGTACCCGGCGGTTCGGGCAAGATGTTCTTCGACGATATCCGGCTGTATATGCCGAGAGAGTCTGCGGAAGAGTAAACGCTGCTTTCGCTTAAATGATATCAGAATTTCGATCCATTCGGGGCCTATACCTATCGATTCGGTATAGGCCCCTTTTTCATGTTTGTCTGCAATTCGCAGTACGTTATCCTCGCTCCTAATCGGCCGAGCCTTGTTTCAAAGTCTTCAATGTCGTCAATTCCGAAGCTGACTTCACATTCGTATGGTTGCGTCATGGCCTGATACTAACATTCTACGCCGAAGCGGGCCAGTAGAATTCACAAGCTTCGAAATACGCCAAACCAGCGATTCACGATTGTTCAGGGATTTTTTCTTGACGGAAAGGCGGTCAATCTGGTATAAGTGACTTTATGGAACAGTGGATTTTTGCTTCTTGATGAACGGCAAAAACTGGGCTTTCTAAGGAAGGAGGCGATATCAAATCGCTGTTGTCTTTGGCTGATACAAAGAATAAATGGCCAAGACAATCAATATTATAGGTCTTTTTAATTTTAACTGCCTTTTGCGAAGGAGGATTACTATGAGTAAAGAATTGTTTTATTCATTGCTGGTTCTGGGGATCGTTCTGACCAGCGGGGCTCAAGCTGCTATTGACGAGGGCCTTGTCGGCTGGTGGATGTTCGACGAAGGCGCCGGCACCACGGTAGCCGACTCATCGGGTGCCGGACATGATGGTGTTTTCGTCGATGGTACGCCCGAATGGGTAGCCGGCATGTACGGCAAAGCCCTCAGATTCGACGGCGACAATAAGGTCGAAATCCCCGACCATGAAGATTTTCACATGGTAGAAGCCGTTTCGGTGGCCCTTTGGGCTCAGCCCGAAAGTAATCAACCTGATTATGCTAAGTTTTTCTGTAAGCAAAAATCAGGGGAATACCCCTACGCTCTACAATTTAGTAGCTCTCTGTCGATCCGTGCTACAATCAATGCTTCGGGTCGCTATGATACTTCTACGATTCCAAATTTTCCCGGCGAATGGGCGCATCTATGTTTCACTTATGACGGCAGCGTCCTTATTCTGTATAAAGACGGAGAGGAAGCTGTCCGTATTAACGCATCAGGCGACCTCCAGCAGAATGATTTGTCGCTTTCCATCGGCGGCCGGCTCGGTTCCGGCCAGAACTTCATCGGGATTATTGATGATGTGCGGCTTTTCAACCGCGCTTTGACTGCTGAGGAAATTCAGCAGGTCATGGTAGATGTTCCTCCGCCTACGGTTACAGATCCGAGCCCGGACGATGGCGCGACAGAGGTGCCGCGAGATGTGGTTCTTAGCTGGGTGCCGGTAGATGCCGCTACCCAGCACGATATATATTTCGGCACCGATGCACAAGCGGTGGCCGGTGCGGACACATCCGATACGACCGGTATATATCGCGGCCGCCAGATTGCCGGCAGCCATAGTCCCGCCGAGGCGCTCGTATTCGGCGAGACTTACTACTGGAGAGTCGATGAAGTCGGTGCTCCGCCCGACAATACGGTGCTCAGAGGAAATCTCTGGAGCTTTACGGTTGAATTGTTCGTTTATCCGGTTACGGACGTTGTCGCTACGGCTTCCAGCAGCGAGTCAGGTAAAGAGGCTGCAAATACCGTGAACGGCTCCGGGCTGGACGAAAGTGGTTTGTTGCACGGCAATGAAAGCGTAGGCAATATGTGGCTAAGCGCTCGGGACGCAAATCAGCCGACCTGGATCGAGTTTGAGTTCGACAGAGTGCACAAGCTTAATGAGATGTGGGTATGGAACTCGAACGATAGTCTGGAGCAGGCGATCGGGCTGGGATTCAAAGATGTTGTGATCGAGTATTCGACCGACGGGGCCGACTTTACTACGCTGGGCGCTACGCATGAGTTTGCCCAGGCGCCCGGAGCGGCGGGCTACGCGCACGATACCACTATCGACATGGCCGGCGTGGGCGCAAAGTACGTCAGGCTTACAGCCAACAGCAACTGGGGTGACATCCTGGAACAATACGGTCTGAGCGAGGTTCGTTTCTTCTCCATACCCGTCGGTGCAAGAGAGCCGTCCCCGGCCTCCGGGGCGACCGATGTGCCCCTGGATCCGGTACTCGGCTGGACGGCGGGAAGAGAGGCGGCCAGGCACGATGTGTACTTCAGCGAAGATTTGCAGGCCGTGATAGATGGTACCGCGCCGGTTACGGCCGTGACCGACGGCGGTTATGGTCCCCTGTCACTCGATGTAGGTACAACCTACTACTGGTGCATCGACGAGGTAAACGACGCCGAGACTCCCTCAACGTGGCAGGGTGACATCTGGGACTTTACGACAGTTGATTCTCTTGTCGTGGACGATTTCGAGAGCTACGACTCGGCCGACAACCAGATATGGTGGGCATGGAAAGATGGGCTTGGCTATGTTGCGCATGACACTGAACCGGCCTATACCGGCAACGGGACCGGCTCGGTTGTAGGCGACGAAACAACCGAATCTTTTACCGAGGAAACAATCGTTCACGGCGGCAATCAATCGATGCCGCTCGTTTATAACAACAACAAGCAGGGCTACCTGAACTATTCCGAGGCAACCATGACGCTGAACTCGCAGCGGGACTGGACGGCCAGGGGCGTTAAAGAATTGTCGCTGTGGTTCAGAGGTTTTCCCGGTTCGGTGGGCAGCTTCGTCGAGGGGCCGGTCGGCACATATACGATGACTGCCGGCGGAGCGGATATCTGGAACCAGGCGGACGAATTCCACTACGCCTTTAAGCAGCTCACGGGCGTCGGCTCGATCGTAGCAAAGGTCGAGAGTGTGGATAACACCGACCCATGGGCCAAGGCGGGCGTGATGATTCGCGAGACCCTCGATGCCGGCTCGAAATTCGCCGCTGTGTATATTACGCCCACCAACGACGACGGCACGCCGACAAACGGGTGCAGATTCCAGGTCAGGATCGATACGGACGGCAGCGCCACCAGCGATTCGAGTCCGACTCTGGTAGCAACGCCCGAGCAAATGGCAATTACGGCACCATACTGGGTGAAAATAGAGCGTGACGTCGCCGGTAACTTCAGAGGTTCCTATTCCAGCGACGGTGCGAACTTCCAGTCGCTGGTTTTGAGGCCGAACATCTCCATGGGCTCGAATGTCTATATCGGCCTGGCGCTGACCAGCCATGATACGGCCTTGACGTGCGAGGCCAGATTCTCCGGCGTAACAACCACCGGCACGGTCTCGGCGCAGTGGCAATCGCAGGATATCGGCATTTCCAGCAACAGTGCCGAGTCGATGTATGTGGCCGTTGGCAACAGCGCCGGCGCCCCGGCGATCGTTTACCACGACGATCCGGCCGCAACGCTGATAGACGCCTGGACCGAGTGGGTTATCGATCTGAATCAGTTAGCGGATCAGGGCGTGAACCTTGCCGATGTGGATAATATCTCGATCGGCTTAGGCGACAGCAGCAACCCGCAGCCCGGCGGTTCGGGTACGATATACATCGACGATATCCGGCTGTATGGACTGAGACCCGCCGAATAATAACCGTCGGTGCCTCACTTGAATAAATTAAGGGCCTGTATCGATCGACTCGTTACAGGCCCCTTTTTCTTGTTTGTCCGCAATACGCGGCATGAAATTAAACGTCGAGGTTCCGGACTTCGAGGGCGTGGTCCTGAATGAAGTTCCGGCGTTTTTTCTTGACGGAAGGGCGGTTAATCTGGTATAAATAGATGTCGATACGGTTAGTGATTTTTTGCAGGAAAGGAGGCCATTTCAAGCCGTAAGTAAGTGTTCCGGAAAGGGAGGTATAGATTTTTATCAAAGTGCGAATTGTTGTCAATCGTTTTGTATTTCTAATCTTCTTGAAGGAGGAAACAAAATGTCTCACAAATTAGCTAAGCAAGTATTGTTCGGCGTTTTTGTCGCATCGTTACTGACAACGCCAGTCCATGCTGTAAAGAACTTCAAGATCTCCGGCTACGAAGGCGGCCATCAGATATGGTTCGAAGTCGAGGAGTTCGACGAACGCGATCCTGAGGGTGATCAGTATTACCCGGTCGTTGACGCGGACGGTGCGTTCGGTCAGGCAATTACCAGGGCTGGCGACGAGGGCGGTATGATTCGCTGGACATTCGATATCAGTACAGCCGGCGGCAAAGGCGGTACCTGGTATTTCTGGGGGCGTGTTTTGAATCCGGAAAATCGGTCAGACTTTATGCTCGTGGAAGGGCACCCCGGTGACCCGGTTATTCCCGCAGGCCCGCCTTATCCCGGAACCAGTTCGGCAACGGAGTTCGACAACGAAGATGACCAAATCTTTGAGGCAACGGATACAACCTGGGATTGGTGGGGAAATGACAACGGGAGCGACAAAGTGCTTCAAGATGGCATGAACACGATGTACATCTTTCACAGGCAGGGCAATAGTTCTGTATTCTGGGATGTCTTCATGTGGACGGATGATCCTGACTATGTGCCAACCGATGAGGATTATCAAAATGCCATGACAGTTCTTCCCGGTGCGGCCGCCAGTCCAGGTCCGGTTAACGGGGCGACAGATGTGCCGCGAGATGTGGTCCTTAGCTGGACGGCGGAAGAGTTTGCCTCCCCAATCAACGGGAACAAAATCTACTTCAGTAAGAACTTCGACGACGTCAACGACCGAATTGGCGGGATTACCCTGACACCCAGCAGCTATGCGGTGCCCCAGCGACTTGAGTTCGGCACGATTTACTACTGGCGCGTTGATGTGATCACGCCGGACGGCACGGTATTAGACGGCACGGTCTGGAGCTTTATGACCGAGTTGTTTGCATATCCGGTTCAGAATATAACCGCCACGGCCTCGAGCAGCGCGGTGGATAAAGAACCCCAAAACGCCGTGAACGGCTCAGGGCTCGACGGCAGCGGTCTGCTCCACGGAAACTCAGGCGCAGGCACTATGTGGCTGAGCGACATTGCGGCCCCGCAGCCGGCGTGGATATTGTTCGAGTTCGAAAACGTTTACAAACTTCATGAAATGTGGGTGTGGAATTCCAATGAGAGTCTGGAGCAGGCGATCGGTTTGGGATTCAAAGATGTTGTGATCGAGTATTCGGCCGACGGCGTCGATTTTATAACGTTGGGGACCACTTATGAGTTCGCCCAGGGGGACGGTTCGGCCAGCTATGCACACAATACGACTGTCGATATGGCCGGAGTGGGCGCAAAGTACGTCAGGCTTACAGCAAACAGCAACTGGAAAAACATACTGCCCCAATTCGGCCTGAGCGAGGTTCGCTTCTTATCCGTACCCGTCGGTGCAAGAGAGCCGTCCCCGGCCTCCGGGGCGACCGATGTGCCCCTGGATCCGGTACTCGGCTGGATGGCCGGAAGAGAGGCGGCCAGGCACGATGTGTACTTCAGCGAAGATTTGCAGGCCGTGATAGATGGTACCGCGCCGGTTACGGCCGTGACCGACGGCGGTTATGGTCCCCTGTCACTCGATGTAGGTACAACCTACTACTGGTGCATCGACGAGGTAAACGACGCCGAGACTCCCTCAACGTGGCAGGGTGACATCTGGGACTTTACGACAGTTGATTCTCTTGTCGTGGACGATTTCGAGAGTTACGACTCGGCGGATAACCAGATATGGTACGCGTGGAAAGATGGGCTCGGCTACGGAACGCCGGACACTCCGCCGTATTTTGCAGGTAACGGTACAGGTGCGGCGGTAGGAGACGAATCAACCGGGTCGTTTACCGAGGAAACAATCGTCCACGGAGGCAATCAATCGATGCCGCTGGCCTATAACAACAACAAGCAGGGCTACCTGAACTATTCCGAGGCAGCCATGACGCTGAACTCTCAGCGGGACTGGACGGCCAGGGGCGTTAAAGAATTGTCGCTGTGGTTCAGAGGTTTTCCCGGCTCGGTGGGCAGTTTCGTCGAGGGGCCGGTCGGCACCTACACAATGACCGCCGCCGGCACCGATATATGGGACGCCCACGACGAGTTCCATTTTGCTTACAAGCAGCTATCCGGCGTCGGCTCGATAACAGCCAAGGTCGATAGCGTGGAGAACACCGACCCGTGGGCCAAGGCAGGCGTGATGATTCGCGAGACGCTCGATCCTGGCTCGAAATTCGCCGCAGTGTACATTACGCCCACCAATGCCGACGGCACGCCCACGCAGGGTTGCAGGTTCCAGGGCCGGACGGATACGGACGGCAGCGCCACCAGCGATACCTCGGTAGCAACGGATGGGCAAAAAGCTGTAACCGCTCCATACTGGGTCAAGCTGGAACGCGATTTCGCCGGCAATTTAAGAGGCTACTATTCCAGTGACGGTTCGACCTGGGTGCCGCTGGTCTGGAGGCCAAGCATCTCCATGGGCTCGAATGTTTATATAGGTCTGGCAGTGACCAGTCATAATGTGGCCTTGACTTGTGAGGCCACATTCTCAGGCGTCCAGACCACCGGTACGGTGACGGGGCAGTGGCAATCTCAGGATATCGGCATCTCCAGCAACAGCGCCGAGTCGATGTATGTGGCAGTCAGCAACAGCGCCGGCGCCCCTGCGATTGTGAACTATGACGAACCGGCCGCGACGCAGATAGACGCCTGGACTCAGTGGGTTATTCCGACGCAGGTCTTTGCGGATCAGGGCGTGAACCTTGCCGATGTGGATAATATCTTGATCGGCTTAGGCGACAGGAATAACCCGCAGGCCGGCGGTTCAGGTACGATATACATCGACGATATCCGGCTGTATGGATTGAGACCCGTCGAACAATAACCGCCGGTGCCTCACTTAAATAAATTAAGGGCCTGTATCGATCGACTCGTTACAGGCCCCTTTTTCTTGTTTGTCCGCAATCCGCGGCAGGAAATTTTCAATGTCGGCGATTCCAAACCTGACTTCACATTCGTATGGTTGCGTCATGGCCTGATACTAACATTCTACGCCCTCGTGGGCCAGGAGACTTCACATTCTTCAAAATACCCTAACCGGCGATTCATGCTGGCTGCCGGCTGTCAAAAGCATTTTATTTTCCTTGACGTAAAGATGGGGAATCTGGTATAAATAGGACTGTGGATATCTGTGGATATTCGATCTCCCAGTAGGCAAATTCTACAAGGGCATCTATCAAAATGAACACAATATACATTTTCAGTGTTTTTAAGCTCGCTTTGACGCCTTTTTGGTAGAGATTCTCAGATTGAAGATTGGGTATTTCATGTCGGGTGTGTAGTCCGATACTGCTAAAGTACCCGTGAACGGTTACCTTTGTTGATGGAGGTGAGTTATGTATCGGAAATTGTTTCTCTTAACTTTTTTTATCGTGATAGTGACGGTGGCTGGCAGTGCCGTCCAGGCGAAATTACAGTTGGTGATGGATTTTGAAGGTCTTTCGGGGGGGCCTGATGGTCTAATATGCAACGGGGTCTTGGGAGGCTTTGTGGATACCCAGAGCAACGGCACCGGGAATTCCGGCCTTGGAGTTATCGACGGAAGCAATGCTATGAATATTATTGGCCACAGTTCCGGTAACAATGCACGTGCCATTGGAGTCGGCGGCATAGGCAACCCGATTGAGAACGGCGAAACAGGAATAGGATTTTTCCGGATCATGGTTCGTGCCACAAGCCGGGAGGCGCGTTCCTATGTCGGTCTGATTGCGGATGCGACTGATGACCCCATTAACAGCACGAACAGCAACGATCCGATGACTGTTCCGGCCGGGTTCAGGGTGCTGGATGATGGTTCGGGTGGATTTGACGTCACTACAACGGACGGTTCGACAGTTCTAAAGGCCGGTCTTGCACGCGGCCAATGGTACAATGTCTGGATTGTTGCGGATAATTCCGCCGACACCTTCGATTTGTACCTCAGCGAAGCCGCTGGTCCGGCCGGAGAGGCAACACAGCCGGCGCCGGAAGACCTCGTTCAAAGCGCTATTCCCTTTGGCGTTGCGACAACGGATCCGCTGAACGGCATGATATTCGCCAATCCAACCGGAACAGGTCAGGCAGATAGAATCTATATCGATGATATTTGGTGGGATGGGGATCAGGGCCTGAAACCACCGACTAAAGCACGAAATCCAATTCCTGCCAGTGGGGCGACCAACGTGCCTCGGGATGTAGCCCTTAGCTGGGAATCCGCACCTTTTGCCGTAACGCACGATGTTTACTTCGGGGACGTTTTTGACGATGTAGACCAGGCCACCGCTACGGCCGACCCGGCAGGAGTATATAAGGGCCGCGTAATTCCGAATAGCTACACTCTGTCCGAGCGGCTCGAATTCGACCGAACTTATTACTGGCGGATCGATGAAGTTAATGCCTCATCCGATAATACAGTGCATAGAGGTGATGTTTGGAACTTTAGGGCCGAATTATTTGCTTATACTATCGATAACATTGTTGCTACGGCTTCCAGCAGCGAGCAAAGCAAAGGGGCTGAAAATACAGTAAACGGTTCGGGACTTGATGCCGACGGCTTATTGCACGGCAATATAGGTGACAATAATATGTGGCTGAGCGATATTGCAGGGCCACAACCGACCTGGATTGAATTTGAGTTTCAAAGTGTTCAAAAAGTCTATGAAATGTGGGTCTGGAATTCGAATGAAAGCCTGGAGTTGACTATCGGCTTGGGATTCAAAGACGTAACTATTGAATATTCTGTCGACGGCGTGAACTATACGACATTGGGAGCTACTCATATATTTAATCAGGCACCCGGTCAGGCCGATTATGCACACAACACCGCGATTGATATGGGTGGCATATCGGCAAAACACGTCAAACTGACAGCAAACAGCAACTTCAAGAACATAGTGGAGCAATTCGGCCTGAGTGAGGTCCGATTCTTCCACATACCTGTCACGGCAAGAGAGCCCAGCCCTGATTTAGGGGTTGCAGATGTTGAACTGGACCTGATACTCGGCTGGAGGGCTGGTAGAGAGGCTGCTAAGCACGATGTTTACTTTAGCGATGACTTGCAGGCAGTGGCAGACGGCAATGTCCCTCTTACGACCATAACAGAGACCAGCTATGGTCCGCTGGCCCTCGATTTGGGCAAGACTTACTTCTGGCGCATCGATGAGGTTAATGATGTCGAGACACCCGGAATATGGCAGGGGAATATCTGGGACTTTACTACACAGGAATATTTTGTGCTGGACGACTTCGAGAGCTGCGACGCTGCCGAAAACCAGATATGGTGGGCATGGAAAGATGGGCTTGGCTATGTTGCGCATGGCACTGAACCGGCCTATACCGGCAACGGGACCGGCTCGGTTGTAGGCGACGAAACAACCGCATCGTTTGCCGAGGAAACAATCGTTCACGGCGGCAATCAATCGATGCCGCTGGTCTATAACAACAACAAGCAGGGCTACCTGAATTATTCAGAGGCAACCATGACGCTGAGTTCCCAGCGGGACTGGACGGCTCGGGGTGTTAAAGAATTATCGCTGTGGTTCAGGGGCTTCCCCGGCTCGGTGGGCAGTTTCGTCGAGGGGCCGGTCGGCACCTTCACAATGACCGCCGCCGGCACCGATATATGGGACGCCCACGACGAGTTCCATTTTGCTTACAAGCAGCTATCCGGCGTCGGCTCGATAACAGCCAGGGTCGAGAGTGTGGATAACACCGACCCATGGGCCAAGGCCGGCGTGATGATTCGCGAGACGCTCGATGCCGGCTCGAAATTCGCTGCTGTGTATATTACCCCCACCAACGACGACGGCACACCCACGCAGGGCTGCAGGTTCCAGGGCCGGACGGATACTGATGGCAGTGCCACCAGCGACACCTCGGTTGCAACACCTGAGGATTCGGCAATCACAGCGCCCTATTGGGTGAAAATAGAACGTGACGTTTCGGGCAACTTCCGGGGCTACTATTCCAGTAACGGGACTTCCTGGCAGACGATGGCATGGAGGCCAGCCATCTCCATGGGCTCGAATGTCTATATAGGCCTGGCGGTGACCAGCCATAATGTGGCCTTGACTTGTGAGGCCAAAATCTCCGGCGTCCAGACCACCGGTACGGTGACGGGGCAGTGGCAATCTCAGGATATCGGCATTTCCAGCAACAGCGCCGAGTCGATGTATGTGGTCGTCGGTAACAGCGCCGGCGCCCCGGTAATCGTTTACCACGACGATCCGGCCCCAACGCTGATAGACACCTGGACGGAGTGGGTTATTCCTACGCAGGCCTTTGCGGATCAGGGTGTGAATCTGACCGATGTGGATAATATCTCCGTTGGTATCGGAGACAGGAATAACCCGCAGCCCGGCGGTTCAGGTACGATATACATCGACGATATCCGGCTGTACGGACTGAGAACTGCTGCCGTGGAGTAAATGCCGCTTTAGCCGATTTGATGTTAGGTACGTCGCTCAGTGCCGTCAAAATATTCGTGAATGGTTACAGACTTTTCTTTGTGAGAGTGCGATGTTGAGAATTTTTCATAAATTCAATTTGAAGGAGGTACCGCAATGAAGAAGTCATTAATTTATGCAATAGTGGGAATTGTTACGGCAATGTGTCTGCCGTTCTCACCTGCGTCGGCGAACGATCAAATCATCACTGTCCCGGATGCGGGCTTTGATGACCACGTTCTGAATAATGTGGGTGATTGGATATATATTGGCGACAGTAGTTATACCGGGGCGTGGAAAAATGATTATGGCCCCGGCGACGGCGCCTATATTGATTACCATTACTGGGATGGCGATTTGCCGGCCCGGAGCGGCAACTTCAAGGCGTACCCGTCCGACGCCGAGACCTTTGACTATATCTACCAGATTCTGGACGAGACATTTATTGAAGGCGCAACGTACACATTAAGCGTCTGGGTGGGAAATGCGTGGCCAGGGGAGGGCTACGCCGACGGTTGGCGGCTTTACTTTACCGGAGAAGATTACAAAATCAACCTGATTGAGGCAAATGGCCTCGCATTGTTGGGTGACTGGGAGCAGGTCAGCTTAGTATATACCGCCACCGCCGCCGACGCCGGCAAAAAGATCGGGATAAAAATGTCAGGGGAACAGGGGGAATCCTACATCACCTTTGACGATGTAACGCTGTATGGCCCCCCCAAAGCAAGGGATCCACTTCCGGCAGATGGCGCCCTGGTTATGGACACCTGGGTGAGCCTTTCGTGGACGCCGGCAAATTTTGCAGTTACGAACGATGTGTACATGGGCGATAATTTCGACGACGTGAACGATGGCACCGGCGATACGTTTCGAGGCAGCCAGGATACATTGTTTTATGTTGCCGGCATTCCCGGATTTGCTTATCCGGAAGGTCTTGTCAACGGCATGACCTACTATTGGCGAATCGATGGGGTTAACGACACAAACCCGAACAGTCCGTTGAAGGGGGACGTCTGGAGCTTCACGATTGTACCCAAGACAGCCTATAGCCCCAATCCGGCTGAAGGTGCCGAATTTGTCGACCTGAACGTGGAGCTTAACTGGACGGCAGGTTTCGGC
>Ga0307378_10006213_pt1 | contig 16429 bp, 8 predicted proteins | sample UN1MG_FD_202238 | JGI IMG/M metagenome (GOLD analysis project Ga0307378, IMG submission 202238) | Soil microbial communities from Risofladan, Vaasa, Finland - UN-1 | ecosystem: Environmental > Terrestrial > Soil > Coastal area > Acid sulfate soil | place: Finland: Risofladan, Vaasa | collected... | reverse complement strand
GCCATGAACCGGATGGCCGGTGCGAACAATGCGTTCGGGTCCGGCGGGCGAATGGAGGCCGAGGGGCTCACCAGGACGGAGGGTCGACGCACGCGCGCTAGGATCAAGACGAACGTGGCGGGCAGCGCCGCGCAGTTCGCCAGAATGGACCGGCAGCAGCAGATCCAGACCGGCAGCGGGTACGCGCTCCCTCGCCAGGAGGTCGGGATGCGCGAGACGCAGGCCGACAACGCCTGGAAGCAGCACCTGAACGAGATCAACCTTCAGAACTTCCTCGCCGAGCTGGGCCAGTACAACAAGAACTACGACGACGGCATGGATATGTGGTCGAAGATCATCATGGCGGCCGGCGGGGCCTGTCACGTCGCCGCGATCGTCTACGGCGGCTGGGACGCTCCCGAGGTCCGGCCGGTCAGGCGGTGGATCTTCGACGAGGCCCCGGTGTGGTTCCGCACCTGGTACGTCGACCACGCACCCGAGGTCGCGGCAACGATCGCAGTCGGCTCGACGACCCTGCGGGCTATCTGGAAACGATTCTTCGATGAGGTCTTGGAGAGCGGCTCCCCGTCGTTCTACCCGGCGATGTCCAAGGAGGACTGACTATGTTCATGGGGGCAATGGCGGGTGGTGCGATGGGCGCAGGCGGCGGCGCGATGGGCGGCGCGGCGGCGGCCGGCGGCGCGGGCGCGGCTGGCGGGATGATGGGCGGCGCGGGCGCGGCTGGCGGTGCCGGCGGGTTCTGGCAGAAGCTCATGGAGATGTACGGCCAGCAGGGCGGTGGAGGCGGCGGTGGAGGCGGCGGCATGGGCGGCGGCATGGGCGGGATGATCGGCGGGATGATGGACCCCGGCGCAGGGAGCAAGGCCAGGACGGCCGAGATGGACGCGATGCTGCAGGGGCTCGCGTCCAGGCGTTCCGGCCAGGTCGCACCAGGCGCAGCGGGCGTGTCCGAGGGTGGCAACGCATCCACGCCCCCGTTGGGTTACGGGCCGCTACCCGGCCCGATGGCCCCTCCAGGCCAGCCCGGCACACCGGGCGGCCCCACTCCGGGCGCCCCGGTCACGACGACACCGCCCAACCAGGCGGGCGGTAACAACGCAGGGATGGCCCTGGCGGCCCGCCGGATGCTCATGGAAAGCTCCCGTGGGTCCGGCGCGATGGGACGCGGGTTCAGCCCGATCGGAATGATGGGCGGGAGGTAACGATGCCGTTTCCGACGCGCTACCCGCTGCCGAGTGAACACTCGATCAAGCGGTACACCCGCGACAAGGCGTATGGGACCATCCCCAACCCGGTCGACGAGTACGACGAGTACATCAAGAACAAGGGCGAGGAAGTCGAGGTCTTCGACGGCCCCGAGGACGTGTCCCCCGAGCTGTGGGCCGAGGCCAAGCGCCAGTTCGCCGAGCTGTCCAAGACCGACAAGGGCGTCCGGAAGTCCGGGATCATGGACATCAAGGACGGCGACAAGCAGCTCCGATACGACCGCTACGGGAAGATGGAGGAGGCCGGGTACGAGGTCCCGAGACAGTTCGGCAAGGTTGGAAAGTTCCTTTCGTTCTACGCGCAGCAGCACCTGGACGACACCGGGCAGAACCGTCAGCGGACCGCGGATCGTCGGATCCGTGAGCGCGAGCTGGGCCATTCCAGGGAGAAGCAGGAGGACACCGAAGCCTGGAACAAGGCGGCATCTCGTACCCAGCACGCGCAGGGCCAGTCGGACGCGGCGAAGGCGTCTCTCGAGGACTGGTCGAAGCAGGCCCAGACGAACTGGGACCAAGGGATGGACGAGAAGAAGTACGAGCTGGACAAGGCGGCCGAGGAACGAGCGAAGCGGTCCGCGGACTCGCTGGACACCTACCGAGAGCAGATGGGCAACGCGGCGAAGATCCGAGCCCAGGCGTACCGGGACCGACCGGCGGCCGGGTCCACCACGAAGGACCCGAAGTCTCCGTCGTACAAAGACGCGACCTCGATGCTGGAGAACGAGAAGGTCGAGCTGGACCGGCTCAACCGCGAGCTGTACGCGATGGAGGCGGGGAAGCGCGAGAACGAGAAGCCCAGCAAGATGGAGCAGTTCGGCAACGGGCTCCTGCCGGGGACGTGGTTCGACGAGAAGCGCACGCCCAAGGATGTCCCGTTCACGGACCCCAAGGGCAACCAGTACGGCATGATCCGCGGCGACCAGTTGGGGATCGCGATCGCCGACAAGCGGAAAGAGATCGAGGCCGCCAGGACGCGGGCCTCGAACCTCGACAGCTACCTACGCGGCGGCGAGTGGGTCCAGGGCGGCGACGGGTCGGAAGGGATCCGCATGGACAGGACGGCTGGGGCGTCCACCAACCCCACCCCGAACGCTTCGGTCGGAGCCCCCGCCGCGCCGACCCCGGTCGGCGACGAGGCGTGGGACGAGCTGCGCCGCCAGTCCTGGATCGAGGGCCGTCAGCGGCTCGACATGATCCCGCCGAGCCAGATCCCCGACGAGATGCTGGCCGAGATGGATGAACGGGACCAGTTCCTCAACATCGTGCTGTGGCGGTTCGAGGAGGCCGGGTTCGATCCATCCGACGTGGAGGTGTTCGAGCAGGCCAAGAGAATCGTGGACGGCGACATCGATGCCCCTGAGTTCTTGGGACTCCAATAGCACAGGGAGCGCCGCATGGCCCCGAAGAACCCAGACCCGAACCTCGCGACTCCACCAGACTTCTACCAGCGCGCAGCTCAGGCCGCGATGGAGCAGGAAGCTCGCCGAGTGGCGTCCGAGGCCATGCCCCAAGGGCCGCGCCCGGCGACGTGGGACATGGTTCCAGGGTCGGTCCAGAAGGCCACCCCTGTCCGGTTCGCGACTGGCGACCCGCTCCTCAAGGACCCAACGCCCGGCGTAGAGCCCACGATCCACGGCGAGTTCGGTCAGGGGTTCCGCACTTCGTTTGCGGGCCGCGGGTTCCGCGCCTTGGGTGGCGAGGAAGCGGCGACCTGGGCGAAGCGGAAGTTCATCGACCCCAACGCACAACCGATCGGCGAGTTCTACGAGGACCGCAGCGGCGGCGAGGACCTCACAAGCAAGATGGCTGGCCTGGGCGGTCGGCTGGCTGGCGATCTCCCCCTCTACAGCGCGGCCGGGGGGGCAACCGCAGCCGCGATCCCGTGGGCGGCGAACGCCGCGTTGGGGACCGGGGTGAGGGCCGTTGCCGCCAGGACGCTCCTGAGTGCCGGGACGTTCGGTGGTGCCGAGGCCGTGAACGAGACGATGCGCCAGTCTCAGGATGAAGGAACGCTCAATTTCGGCGAGATCGGGAAGGCGGGCGGCCACGGTGCGGCGATCGGTGCGGCGATGGGACCGCTGGGCAGTTACCGGGCCGGGATCCCCAAGGGGGCCGGGCGGGTCCGGGCCGGGCTCGCGCGAGCGCAGACCGAGGCGGTCAGGACCGGCGGAGAGATCGGGGTCTTCACGGGTGCCGGGTCGATGGAGACGGGCAAGCCGCCGACGTTCGACGACTTCGCCCTGAACACCTTCATGGTCGGGATCATGCGAGCGGGCGGGGTGTTCACGCACGGCCCGTCGAGCCCGTACCGCCGCGCGCCGACCGAGGTCGATATTCAGCGCAACCTGCGGAAACTGCTTGGAGCGCCCGACCCGCGGGTACGGGCGATGGCCGCGCTGGTGGTGAAGGGCGAGCGTTCGATCCCCGAGCTGGCCCGTGTGCTGGCCGACACCGTGTCCCCGGAACTGCACGCCGAGGTCCAGGCCGCGCAGGCCGAGGTCGCAGAGGCCACACGGGTTCTCGAGGAAGGCGGGAAGAAGGGTTCGCGGTGGCAGAGCGAGGCCCCCGAGGGTCCCGGCGATCTCGCCATTCTGCGGAACGCCGAGTCACGCCTGGAACAAGCGCAGGGCGCGTTGGAGCGGTCCGTCGCCGAGGTCGCCGCCGACTACGAGGCCACGTCGCTCCGGGTTGCCGAGCAGGGACCGACGCCCGATCCGATCCCTGCCGCGCCGCGCGCTCGCGACCAGGCGTCCGGCGACCTGGCGATGGAGTACGGGCGTCTTCGTGCCGAGATGGAATCGGGCACGATGACCGAGTACCAGGTAGAAGACGCGAGGATGCGCCTGCGCGAGCTTGGCGGGAAGCTGGACGAGATGGGCGTCCCCCGCGAGGAGTGGGCCGCCTTGGGCGAGGAGCGCGGCAGGGAGGTCGAGTCTCGCGAGATGGCCGAGGCCCAACAGCGGGCGACCCGTGAGGAGCAGGGCACCTATCCCGAGCAGCTCGAGCAGGACCGCACCGGGACCCAGGGCGAGATCGACACGCTCAGGGCCGACCTGAAAGCCGAGGGCAACTCGGCCGCGAAGGGCGAGATCCGGCGCCAGCTTGGCGCTGCGATCCGCAGGAAGCGGTCGCTGGAGAAGGCCGGTCAGGGCGAAGACGTTACTGGGCGAGAAACCGAGATAGTTGGTGAGTCTGGCGATCGGTTGACGGGAGCCCCCGAGGGCCGCCCCGGCCGTGGTCGCCGCGAGAGCATGACCCCGGAGCAGCGGACGGCCGAGGCCGAGGCGCTCCGCACACAACACGAGCAGATCACGGATCTCCTGGACGAGCGCGAGTTCTCGATCCACCAGGCCGAAGGCGACGTTCGCGAAGCCGAGGCTGCGGTCCAGTCCGCCAGGGGCAAGAAGCAGCGGACCGCGGCGTCGAAGAAGCTGCGTGACGCGAAGAAGCTGCTGGCCGAACAGTCGAAGGCCCGCCAGGCCCTGGAGTCCGCGAAGCGGAGCCTGGAGCTTCAGATCCCCGACACCGACGCCAGGGACCGGGATGCCGGTGCGACTCAGGCGTCCCGTCGCGCCGCGAACGAAGCAAGGCGCAATGCCGACACGATCACCGAAGCGACCCGCACGCTGACCGAGCAGGCCGAGGCCCGCGCGAAGACGATGCTGGCCGACCAGGACCCGCGCATCGCGCGCATCGCGCAGGCCGTGAAGGACGGCACGCTCCCGCTGGGCGAGGTCCAGGCCCGTCTGGCCGAGATCGCACCCGATACGTTGACCGGGGAGGCCCTGGACTGGGCGTCCTCGACGATGGCCGGCACGGCCGCGCGTGAAGGTGGCCCCGGCCGGACCGCGGCCCGTCGTCACCTGTCCACGCTGGGCTGGAAGTCCTGGGAGATCCGGGAACTGACGAGCGAGCAGGTCGCCAGGATGGTCTTGCGGAACGAGACTCCCGAGTCGCGACCGGACCTTCGTACTCGACTCGAGCGCCGCCGAGCAACCAGGAACTGGAAGGCCGATCGGGAACGGAAGGGTCGGCGCAACCGGCCGAAGCGGGAAGGGCAGGGACCGCCGCGCAGGCCGCCCGAGCCACCCGACGAGCCCCCACCCGCTGGCGGTGGAAGTGACGGAAGCCCGCCGACTGGTGGCACGACGGGGGGAACCTCCTCGCCTCCGTCACGCCCTGGACCCGGCGTTCCCCCCCGGCAAGGTGGCGAAAAGCCCCCGGCTGGCGGGCGTCCGACTGAGAGCAAGGCCAAGAGCTGGGAGGCCGACGCCAGGTACGTTGGAGAGAAGGAGTACGAGTACGCCGGGATGGACGAGTCCAGCCCCGAGGCCAAGAAACTGCGCGCCGAACTCGACGCGATCGACGCCCGCCATGGGAGAGGCCCGCACGGAGAGGAGTACGAACGAGCCCAGGCTAATCGGCGCCGCGAGCTGGAAGACATCGACGATGACGTCAAAGAACGCGCCCGCGAGGAAGCATGGAAGCGCACCAAGTCTCCCGACGACAGCAGCGCCGAGCTGTACGGCTACCACCTGACCGCCCTGGAAAGAGTCTATATCGATGCGTTTTTGGCACGGGGAAAGGCGGCCAGGGAGTGGAATGACCTGGTTGCTGATCTGAAGGGCAAACGCGGGAACTCCAGGAAGGACCACCAGGCGAAGATCGACGCGGCGCTGAAACGTATGGAGCAGGCTGAAGCAGCCCGAAAGGCGGCCGAGAAACCGATCGAACACGGACGGGCATGGGACCTGTCTGAGCTGGCGAAGTGGGGGAAGAAGCCGGACCTGCGTGTCGGCGATCGGGTCGCCTACGGGTCCGAGGAGGCCGTTGTCACCGGGCACCACGTCCAAAACGCATTCCGGGACGAGCCCGCGGTTCCGCTCTACAGGATCGTCAGGCAAGGCGCAGACACGAACGCATCCGGCAAGCCGATGGACGACGTAGTGGACCCAGGGATGCTCCGCAAGCTGAAGCCGGGCGAGAAGACCCCCGGACTGACCCATGAGAACCGGAACCTGGACGATCCTGTGTCGGTCGGCCGAGTCCGCGTGAACGGGGTGGAATATGAAGTCTCACTCGAAAACCGCAGGAACAACTGGTACGGCAAGGAAGTCACATTCCGCGAGGCCGGATACGACGACCTACCTCAGAACCCCAAAGGTGTGGGAAAGATCGGTACTGGCGTACTGACCAACACGGGTTTTTGGCGTGCTGGCAACGCAGGAGTCGAGTTGGTCGCGGACGCGAAGAAGGCCGGGAAGACCCCAGCCGAACAGTTCGACGCTCTCGTGAGGAAGGTGGCAGAGGCGGAGTTTAGCGAGAAGACCAAGGGGAAGAAGCGGGTCGAACTGAAGTGGGAGCCGGTCGAGGACGGGAAGAAGCCCACCACGGAACGCCGCGCGCCCCGCCCGGCCGACCAGCCCCGCACGGACATCGGGGCCGCCTTGCTCGTGGCCGAGGACGCCAAGCTCCCCTCGAACATTCGGCGAGACGCCGTGAACGAGGCCCGCCGATCGATCCTCGCGGAGATCGAGCAGCGGGTCGACAAGGAGAAGTGGGATCTCGGTGGGCTGGCCCGTAGCCGCGCGATCGATATGCTCAAGGCGCAGAACGAGCGGATCCGCACGCTCTGGGACCGCCAGGTCGCCGCCGAGCAGGAGGTCGGCCGGGTCATGCGCGAGGCCGAGAAGGCCGACCCGCTTGCCGCTGACCGTGCCCGCCTGGCCGAGCTTCGTAAGAAAGTGGCCCTCCGGGAAGTCACGATGACTCCTTCGGATCGGTCGTTCGGCATTCTGAACCCGACCGAGACGGCTGAACTGGCGGCGCTCGAGAAGCGGTACGGCAAGGCCGAGAGCGGCGATTACAAGCTCACCAAGGCCGACGAGCGGATCGCGGAGCAGTACGCCGACCTGGACCGGGCGCTCTCCAAGGTCAAGAAGGTCGTCAAGAAGTCGAAGATCACCAAGGACCGCGAGGCCGAGCTGCACCGGAAGATTGATGCGCTCTGGAAGGAGCATGGCCTGGCCGACGACATCGAGCGGTCCCAGGCAATCCAGAAGCGGGCCAGCGAGATCACCGACGCGACCCCGAAGGAACCGCTGAATCAGGAAACCTGGCGGCGCACGCTCGACCAGCACGCCCAGAAGGTCCACGGGAAGCCCTACGCCGACCTGACGGCGAAGCAGAAGGGGTCCGTCGAGAACGACTGGATGATCGCGGTGAAGCGGGCGCTCAAAGCTGGCAAGCCGGTCCCCGAGAACGTCGCTCGCGAGTTCGGCGTGGAGCCGGTCGCGCCGAAGCCTGCCGAGGTGGCCCCTGTCCCGGTCTTCGACGGCCCGAGCAAGGTGGTCCCCACGCGGTTCGACAACACCGGCTGGCTCGTCGGCCCGAACGGGGTCACGCTGGGGTTCATGACCGAGGCCGCCGCGAAAGCCGCCGCGAAGAAGGCTGGCGCCGCGAGGCCGAAGCCGGTCCTGGTTTCCGGGAAGTGGCGGGTCCAGACGCTCGACCCGAAGCTCCGCGGGGCTGTAGCGCCGACGACCTCCACAGCCGGGAAACCGCCCGAGAAGGTCACGTCGGACAACTTTGCGGTACGGGTCCTCGCGGACGAGATGGAAGCCAGGCAACTGGGGAAGCGGGTTGCCGTCACGTTGACCAGCGACCTGCGCCAGTACCTTGACGACCGCTGGTCCGCGATGCACGAGCTGGAGACGACGCCCTCGAAGGATCGCCAGGCTCAGCTCGAGGACCGGATCCTGGACCTCGACGCCCAGATCATGTCCGGCAAGGGACGGACCGAGAAGGAACAGGCCCGCGCGATCGACCTGAAGGCTGCGATGGATCGGGTCGCGAAGGAACACGGCGTCCCGGCCCCTCCACCCCACGCCGAGCAGGGCCACCGAGAGTGGCTGGACAGTCTGCCGGTCCCCAAGCCTCGCGCGAGCAAGCCTGCCAAGCCCGTCAAGCCCGCCGAGACGACGAAGGGCGGCGAGATGGGCGCGGTCCTCCGTGAGCATTCCAGGCCGTCGAAGGACTTCAAGTTCCTGCCGACCACGAACGCCTGGTACGACGCGGCGGGCTGGATCGGGCACGAGATCGCCACGTCGGCCACGAAGGACCTAAGCCCGACGATGGCGGCGGTGCTGGCCGGGAAGGCCCCGATCTACGCGGCAGCCAACGAGTTCGGGGTGAACCCGAGCAACCTGGAAGCTCAGGGCCGCGCCAAGGGCCTGATCGACGCGGACGGACGCCTGACGGACCTCGGCAAGAAGCAGCTCGTCACGATGGCCGGGGAGATCGCGGCGTCGATGCGAGGTATCCCCCCGCGAGGCCCGGTCTACGAAGCGAACGTCAAGCCGTGGCGGCGCCAGATGGCTCCCGAGCCGGACACCCGGTACAACCTGACCACCGAGTCGGCATCCGGGAAGGCGCAGCACTCCAGGATCGAGAGCAAGGAACACGGCGGGACCTGGATCACGAACGGGCACTGGCTCCTGCGGACCGAGCCCGTTACCGACAAGCGGTTCAGGGACTCGCTCTCCGCCGAGCCCATCAAAGAAGGTATGCCGAACATCGACTTCATCCTGGGTGAAGTGGCCGATCCGTCGAAGCTGGTCAAGCTGAAGGCCACCGTCTTCCACAAGGAGAAGGCCGACGGTCCGCAGGGGCACGGGCAGGGGCGGGTGTTCTTGGTCGGTGAGCCGATCCCCGGCAAGCCGGACTCCAACATCTGGGCCATCAACGCGCAGTACCACGAGATGGCCCGGCAGCTCTACCCGGACGCCGAATACTACGGGCCTGAGCTGAAGAAGCCGAACGAGACTTCGCGCGGGGTGTCGCTCCACCAGAAAGGCGAGATAGTCGGCGTCATCATGCCGATGGTTCTCGCCGGTTCGGAAGCGCCAGGCCTGCGTGACCGGCTTCTTGGGGCGCTCGAGTCTGGCCGGAGAGCCCCAATGGACGCCCTGCCCGGCGGTCGCAAGATGGCCGTGCGGGGCGAGGGCAAGATCAGCGCCGAGGTGAACACCGAGGACGCGATCCGCGTGCTGCGCCAGCACGTTGCCGGGGACTCGCAGACGATCGTGGCCGGCGCGGTCAAGGAGGGCGTGCAGAACGCCCTGGACGCGGTGATGCTGCGGAGCCGCGTGTATCCGGTTGGGCCGCTGTTGAAGACCCTGGGCCGCACGAAGCCGCAGATTTACGTCACGGTCGACTCGCCGCGGTATGACTCGAAGGCTGACGGCTATCGGGTCGAGATCGAGGACACCGGGATCGGGATGCCCCGGTCGGTGGTCGAGAACGAGTGGATCGACCCGTTCACAACTCACATGAAGGGAGCGGACACGGGCGGTTCGTTCGGGATCGCGAACGCCGGAATCATCGGCAACGCCGATACGATCTCGCTCCGCACGGCGGCTGCTCCACAGAAGACGTACAAGGTGCCGGCGGGGAGCGATACGCGCCGATCCGTCGAGATCAGGCTGCGCGAGCTGGCGGGGTGGACCCTGCTGGGCGAGTCGTTGTCGCGCGACGGCAAGACGGTCAGCTTGACGTTCGTGGAGAAGAACCCGAAGTGGATGGAGGTCACGCAGGTTGAGGGAACCGGCGAAGGGTACATGAAGCCCGAGATCGGCCTGAAGGTGGAATCAAAGCGGTTGCCCTTCGACGCGGACGACCTGGGCACGACCCTCGAGTTGACCTACAAGGGCGAGGACAAGGGCGCAGGAGGACTCGGGAACTATCTCCAGTCGCTGGTGAAGGCCAAGGAATTCATGGCGGCCGACATTGTGATCGTGGAAGGCTCGAAGGACATGAAGGGCCAGCGGGTGACGAATCCGTACAAGGGCTTGGGGTTTTCCAAGCCGGTGAGCTGGGACCACGCCGGAATGGTGAAGAAGGACCTGGGTGGCTACGAGATCGAGGTGACGTACACGAACGAGGTGGTGCGGCAGGAGACGGTCCCCTCGCAGATTTTGGTCAACGGCGTGCCCCAGTTTGATGTGACTACCGGGGTCGGCGGGGTGTGGGGGGAGAAGCGCCTGTCCCCGGTCGGTGCTGTCATCCAGGTCCGGCCGCGTGTCGGTCCGGAACACCCGAACTACCCGATCCTGCTGGACCGGACGGGCTTCAAGAAATCTGAGGCCAGCGGCATCTACCGCGTGATCTCGGAGACGATAGGCGCACGCAGCCGCGGGAACGAGCTGGAGATGCACCGGAACATCTTGGAGGGCGACCGCGCTCCCGAGCTGGCCGGGCAGACATCGAAGGGGCGGGGCGGGCCTCGCCGGATCATCGACGCGAGCGGGAAGGTCCCCGTCGAGATCCTCGAGCGAATCGCCAAGGACCCGGTTATCGCGAGGTTGGGCGAGATGATCGCGGACGGTGGCGAGCGCATGGCCGATCACTTGGGCGACACATGGGAGTCGGGCCTGTCGGGGCTTGAAGGCCCCGAGGTGTTCAAGAACATGGTCGCGCAGGGCCTGGCGATCGGGCCGGACTACTTCGGTGCGAACTACCGGACGGAAGCGATCTTCGACGGTGCCCCGAACAGCATGAAAGTCGACATGAGGAATCGGGTCGTCCTCAATCCGTTTGGGATGGTGGAAGGCGAGTGGCTGGAGGTCATGACGGCCAAAGGCAAGGACCGGAACCGGGCTCTCGCCGACGCGGTAGCCGGTGTCATCCACCACGAGGTCGGGCACCAGGTTGCCCCGACCGAGGGCGACGGCTACCGTTTCATGACCTTCGACAAGACCGGCTGGCGGGTCCGCGACGATATTGCGGACCAGTTGTACGAGTTCTTGCGGTCGAATCCCGACACGATCGAAGTGCTGCGGGAGTTCAACAAGGAGGCCATTGATGGATACCATGAGACTTCCCGGAGAGAAGGCAACTATGAAGTCGACATCTGGAAATCCCACCGAAGCTCCGTCTCGTCACAACAGGTACTTGGCGTACCTCGCACACCCGGTCAACCGGCGTCAGCCGCGGGAGGTCCGGGCGGTACTGGAGCAGGCGCGGGACCAGGGGGTGGACCTGGACGAGCTGTACCAGGAGGCGGTGGAAGTGTTCGATTGGATGCCTCCGAGAGAGTTCCTCGGGATCTGAACGGTCCTGGAGCGGCGTCCGCGGCGGCCATGCGGTCGAAGCGGGCGCGGGACGCCTGGCAGACCCGGCGCGCGATGGCCGAGGCCGACAAGCTGGGCTACCTCAACCTCCCGAAAGAGCCCCGCGCCCTGAAGCCCGGCGAGGCGGATACGTTCCGCCAGAAGGCCGCGGCGATGAAGGCCCTCGGGCTCCACGACGCCGCCAAGGCCATGACGAAGTGGGTCGCGGCGTCCGAGAAGATGAAGGCGGCCCCGGTCGCCCCACCGAAATCGCCCCGTAAGAAGACCGTGTTCGACAAGACGCGCGTCGAGGTCCCGAAGGAAGGCCGCCCGTTCGACGACATGGAGCAGGCCATGATCGGCGCAGCCGGCGGCGAGGTCCGACCCGGCAGCGAGACACGGATCGGCCAGCCCGGCCTGACCGCCGACGAGTTCAAGGCGCTCACCCCTCCCGAGCAGACCGTCCACCTGGTCCGAAGGATCGGGGACGCCCGTGACCCCAAGCACGTCGAGAACATCTTCACGGCCCGCAAGTACGAGGCGTGGAAGCTCCCCACCGACCAGTACGACGCGCTCAAGATGGCCGCAGCCCAACGGTTCACGAAGGAAGCCGTGGCCGACTTGCCGGACGGCGTGCGCCAGAAGGTCCAGCGGATCGAAGGCCCGGCGGTGGGCGGCCTGGCGACGGGCAAGGGTGACGCGCACACCCGGAAGTTCTTCTTCGCGGGCGCTCCGGTCCGGTTCGTCATGCGGGGCCTGAAGGACGCCCAGGGCCGGGAAATCTTCAGCGACGTGAAGGTCGGCCTGCGGTCGGCGTACCAGCGCATGACCAACGAGTGGAACGCGCTCAACGACATCGGGCGCGACACGATCTTCGTGAACGAGAAGGGCCGCAAGATCCGCCGGGGCACCCTCGACGACCAGGTGATCTTTGAGCTGCTGGACAACCCCGGCGGCGACAAGGCGTGGATCGATCGCGCCACGGTCCAGCTCGCCGATGGCAGCACTCAGGCCGTGAAGCCCCACCACCGCGAGGCGGCCAGGATGTTCGCGGACCTGATGGTCGAGCTGGCCGACCTCCAGGGCCTACCGCCCAACAGGCGGCGCCAATGGTATGTGACCCACGTCCTCGAGCCGACGCTGAACTACCAGAAGGCCACGGCCGAGAACCGCAAGCTGATCCACGCGCTCTCGAAGAAGGCGCTGGGCAAGGAGTACGACCCGGCCGAGGTCGAACGTCTCATGGCGTCCGACTTGACGATCGCCGAGGCACTCCAGGTCCGAGACGCGCTCCAGTCCAGCCGCCGCCCGAAGTCTCTGAAAGCCCTGCGCGGCCGGTTCGACATGGTGCGCGGGTCCGACGACCCGACGATCCCGAGAACGCTGCGCCAGCCGTACCTCGAGAAACGGACCGGACTACCGGGCCACAAGCGGTCGGCGCTCCTGGCCTACGAAGCCTACCTGCGGTACGCGCTGCGGAAGATCCACCTGGAGCCCGCGATCCAGAACGCTCGCGATGTCATCAACGTGCTACCCGGCAAGGGCGAACACGCCCCGTTCAGTCCGGCGATCACGCAACGCGAGTATTCCGAGCAGGCGATCGCGCACCTGCTGGGCAAGCCGCCCAAGGCCGACGTGGTGGTGGACCGTATGATGCAGCGGATCGCGATGGCGACCGGCGGTGCGGCCCCGAAGACGTTCGGGCTGCGGTGGCTGTTCAAGCCGCGCCTGGCGACCAGGATGAGCGCGGCTGCCAACCGATATTCGTATTTCCGGCTGCTGGGCTTCGCGCTCGACTCGATGTTCACGAATCTCACGCAGGCCGGGCTCACGTTCGCAAAGTACGGCCTGCTGCACACGTCGGCCGGGTACGCGATGATGCCGGTTGCGGTCATGGACGGCGCACTCTCGAAGGTCTGGCTGACGAAGGGCAACGCCTGGAACCGGATGGCCGACGCGCAGCTCATGTCCGAGTTCAAGAGCTTCTTCGGCGGACCCCAGTCGTTCATGAAGGACCCGGCCGGGATCGTCCGCCACCCGCTGAAGCGCCTGGAGCAGATCGCGCTGTCGCCGTTCACGTTCGGCGAGTTCGTCAATCGCGGGGCGGCGTTCATGGCCGGGCTCTCCAAGGCGAAGGCGCTGGGCCTGTCGTTCGAGCGGAGCTGGGATCTCGGCACGGCCAACGTGAACAAGTTCATCGCCGAACACGCGCCCCAGGCCGAGGCCCGAGGCCGCAAGGTCAGTCCGGCCGAGAAGTACGCCCGCGAGGGAGTGATCGAGACGCAGTTCGGGTACTCGCCGGTCGAGAGCGCCCCGGTCTTCGGCAAGCCCGGCGGGCGGGTCATGTTCCAGTTCCACAGCTATCCGACCCAGGCGGGCACGCTGTTCTACGACTACACGATCCGCAACATGACCAGGGCGGGCGGTCCGCGCGATGCGGCCGTGGCGCTCCGCACGATGGCGATCCTCGGGCTGTATGCCGGGGGCGGCGCCTACCTGCTGGACAAGTATTTCGGGATCGACGCACGCAACCTGTTCAGCGTCAGGGGCTGGGTCCCGATGTCGCTGGGGCCGAACGCTACGCTCGCGCTCGACGCCGGGAACGCCCTGCGCGGGGACTGGACGAGCCGGGCCAAGCTGAAGCAGGACTACGGCAAGACCCCGATCGAGTGGGTGATCCCGCGGGCCGTGAAGAAGGCCACAGGCCTCACGCACAAGTCGCTCGAGGGCGAGTCGCCGTACTACCGGGTCCTGCCGCTTCGGCCGTCGAGGGATCCGCCGGTCACGCCTGGCCGAGTCCGCGGTGAGCGCGGGGGCAGTCGCGGCGGTGGTCGGGGTGAAACGAGGGGGGCAAGCCGATGAGCGTTGTGCCGATGGCGAGCGTCTACCACACGACCGCGCCAGCCGTGGTCTTTACTGTCGTCTCCGAGGTCTGCGCGAGGAACGGGCTCCGGTGGTATCTCACGTCGAACCATCGACCTGGTGCGCTTGTGGCGGCCACGGGCAAGGCGTCGAAGCACGCGATCGCAGAGGCATGGGACTTCCAGTTCAAGGTCCGCGTCGAGGACAGCAAGAAGCCCGGCACTTACACCTGGCGCTGGGCGACGAACGGCGAGCATGACCAGATCGCCACGCGAATCGCGGCCAGGATCGGTCACGACTTCGACGTACTGAGCCACAAGGGCGAGACGACCGACCACCGCAAGCACGTCCACGTCGAACTGGACCCGAAGGACAGTTAGGGATGGAAGCACCAAACAACGGGAAGGCCATCTCGATAGCGGTCATCCAGGCCCAGCTCGCTACGGTCCTCGAGAACCTCAAGGATGGTCGAGAATGGATGCACGACCACGAAGTGCAAGAGCTGGCGTATCAGCGGAGGATCGAGGCCCACATGGCGACGGCCAACGCGCAGCATAAGAACATCATCTCTGAGGACGTAAAGATGGAAGAACGGATCATCGTCTTGGAGCGATCGATCAACTCGCTCCAGACTCGGATCGGGTGGTTGACCGGAACGCTCGCGCTGGCGGTCAGCGCCGGAGGAGCGGCGTTCGCACTCTTATTCCATGCGCACTTCGGGGGTTGAAATGCTCCAAGGATACCGGAACACGCTATTGATCGTGGCTGCGATCGTGACCTCGACCTTCTTGATCTACGTCGGGATCAAGGCCGGATCCGATCTGCTCGCGCTGGCCGGCGTGGTCGGCGCGAAGGACGCCGCCGTAGTCGCGGGCGTCTTCGGGCGCGGCTACAACAAGAAGGTCACGAACGGCCGCGCGGCCCCGGTGACGCCGTGAGCGTCTCGGCCCAGGTCCACCTGAACAGCGCGTTCGCACGGGGCCTGCTCGCCCGCCGGCCAGACGTGATCGCGGTGACGATCGGGGCCAGGATCTTCGTGGTCGGCGACATGATCCCGAGCTGGGTCATGCGCCACGAGATCCAGCACGTCCGCCAGTACCTGCGCTACGGGCTGTTCGGCTTCTTGGCCCGCTACGCCTGGTACATGATCTCGGCGGGGTACAGCCGCAATCCGCTGGAACATGACGCCGAGGAGGCCGAGTGAACCTGACCGGCAGACTCATCTACCTGGCCCTGGGGGCGGTGATCGCCGCGGCCCTGATGATGCTGTTCGCGGGGGACGGCCGGGACGCCGCCGTCGACCAGGCCGCGATCGACGCGCTACGCCGGGCCGGGTACAAGCCGGTCGAGGTCGGCAAGGCCCCACCCGAGCGCCTGGCCGTGCCCGAGCTACCGATCGTCGCCGACGAGCTGGCCGTACTCGGGTTCGGCGTGCCGTTCGAGGGCGACGATGTTCCGTTGGTGTTCTTCTTTGGGGGGCCGGATCCGGAGAGCGGTTCCGACCCTGATCGCCCAGACGGGCGAGAATTGGCCGTACTCGAGCTGGCCCCGGCCCCCAACTGGACCCTTCGCCCTGGCGACCTCGCTCTCAGCGAGGGCCGGGTCAGCCTGGTCCGCGTCGGGAGCGAGCCGCTGGCGTCGGTGAAGGTCGACATTCTGGCCCGCACGCCCGATGGGATCGTCACCAGGCACGTCGAGGCGGCCGAGATGGACGTGGACGCCTGGATCGAGCGGACGGCCGTACCAGCCCGCGGAGCTTCCCTGGACATCGGTTTCGGCGTGACGACGGACGCCGACCTGGAGCTGATGGGCCTATGGCGCCGGGAGGGCCGGCGATGGGGGTGGTTCGGTTCGTACCAGCATTCCCTGGATGCCGGCGGGAACGAGATCGGCGGTGGCCTGGCCTTCCACGTCGGGCGGCGCTGAGCGAAACGCGCCCGTTCCGGGCAATCCAATCAGGTCACGATTAGGTATAGACGAGCGCAGCGCAAGGCCGTATTGTGACTTGTGCCCCCGGTCCGGAGGATCTCATGAATCAGGTGTTCAAACTCGCAGGCGCAGCCGCTTACTTGGGTGTGACCCAGCGGTGGCTGATGAAGCGGGTCAACGCGGGGGAGCTGAAGTGCAGCAAGATCCCCGGACCTGGGGGCCACACCGCAATGCTGCGATTCAAGCAGGAATGGCTGGACGCCT
>Ga0307378_10006208_pt1 | contig 16434 bp, 18 predicted proteins | sample UN1MG_FD_202238 | JGI IMG/M metagenome (GOLD analysis project Ga0307378, IMG submission 202238) | Soil microbial communities from Risofladan, Vaasa, Finland - UN-1 | ecosystem: Environmental > Terrestrial > Soil > Coastal area > Acid sulfate soil | place: Finland: Risofladan, Vaasa | collected... | reverse complement strand
TTAAAAAATAAATTTGATTTGAAAGTAGCTTCTGAACCAGCCACTATTGAAGGTGGTGATGTTATTCATTTTGAGAATAAGCTAATTTGTGGATTATCTAAGAGAACCAATGCATCTGGAGCAAAACAACTTGAAGATTTTATAGGTGTGCCTGTTGTAACTTTTATAGCTCAAGATATTATGCATCTTAAAAGTTATATTAATTACTTGGGAAGAAATACCATTATTGTTGCCGAAAGATATGCTGAACATCCTTTATTAGCTTCTTATCATAAGATCATCATTCCAAGAACAGAGACTTATGCAGCAAATTCTTTAGCAGTAAACAAAGCTATTCTCATGCCACATAATTATCCTAAATCACAAGTGCTTGTTCGAGAGGCAGGTTTTGAAGTTATATCTATTGATAATTCTGAATTCGCGAAATGTGATGGAGCTTTAACTTGTTTATCTCTTTTCTTCTAATCACAATTTTATTTCTTTCAGAAATTAGTATAGATAAAGTTTAATAAATACAAGATATTATTTTATACATCATTTTAGTTTGGAGTAAATTTAAATGCCTGATAAAAGTGATACAACAACTGGAACAATTTCCCTGGTTTTTGGAATACTAGGTTGTTTTGGTGTAGGTGCTTGCTGGGGTAGTCTTATAGCTATTATAACAGGTTATATGGCTAAAGGAACAGCTGGCGAGAAAAATGGTCGCATTGGACGAATATTAGGTTGGATAATGCTTTGTCTACCTATTATCGCTGTTATAGTATGGATAATTCTTGTCTATGTACTTTGGGCAGGCGTTTGGTGGCCATTTGGTCCTTAAAAATTTTTAATGAATTATAGGAGAAGCATTCTCCTTTTTTATTTCTTTTTTTTAGTTTCAATCTAAATTGGTTATTTACTAAATAGTAACTTTAGTGAAAATTATCTTAAAATTAAAAAAAAAGAAAAAAAAGAAAGTAAATAAATTTTCTTTTTACATTAAACCATTATAGGCTTTTGGAAAACCAAATATAAACATGAACAACCCAATTAATTGAGTTATACCTAATGGAATAAAATCAAGTATCATAGCTGTTTTACATTGACCAAATCCGCTTGAAGCTTCAGTTAATCTTTGACTAGCTGCCCAGGTTTGCATGTCTCCATACCATAGGAACATCATAATAACACCTATCAATTGAGTTATACCAAACGGTATTAATGTCATTATTAATGCTAAAGATAGTCTTGATCCTTCGTTATTTAATCCATTAGCTTTTAGTATACTTGCTAATCCAAACCATTTTACTAGTAAAATGATTAAAGGAATAAATAATAGCCAAAAGAAGAAAACTGAAAGCCATATCCAAGTATATATCGATTTCATTTGCTTTCCTATTTCTATTTTACTCATTTTTATTTCTCCTTCTAAAAATTATGAAGTACTTTAAGGATAACTTTTCTTAGTTTTAAAACTTGCTGTGTTAGCATATCTTTAGGTTATTATTAGAAAATTTACTATTGATTGTTCATTTGCTATAGATTAAGTACTTGAATAAATTTGATTCCATCAAGCTATAGAATGATTGTTCTTGTCGAGCATTTTCTTGCAATGATAGATCAATTGAAAGTGCTTTCTCAAGAGTATATAAAGCATCATCCAGCAAAAAATTCTCTGCATAAATTGTAGCAATGGTATACCAAGTATCTGCAGATTCTTCATTTAATGATAATGATAATTCAAGTTTATCAATCGCTTCATCATGTAGTCCTAAATTATAATAAGCTAACCCTAGATTGTGCCAAGCAACATCATTTTCAGGTTCAAATTTAGCTATTATTTTGAAAGCTTTTAAAGCATCTTCATAATTATCTAATAGATAAGCCATTTGACCGAATTTTCCTATTGCTTCTAATCCGTTTTTATTTTCCTTCATCGCTTCACCAAAATAATGATAGGCGAACTCTATCTCACCCAACGCTTCATACGCTTGTCCAATTTTCATGAAAAATTGATATTTCTGTTTAAGATCTAATTTTCTTAGGAGTTTTTTCCAACAATGAATTGCTTCTTCATATTCAGCCTGTTTATATAAAGCATCAGCTAGGAAGTTAAGTAGCGAATATTTTGTTGGTGTTATCCGAAGGATTTTCTTATAGTAATCGACTTCAGTTCCTTCGGTGTCTTGCCATTTTTCTAATCTTCCTATGGTCATCTGCTTACTCCTAGTATGCACAACTCACCATTAAAAAATATTGACCCCTTTATCTCTCTTGTCTCAATTAAATTATGGTCTTCATACTATTTAAAGATAATTTTAACTTCAATAAAGTAATTTCTCGTTTTCAACAATAATTTTTGATGTTTTTTACTTAAAATCATATATTCTAGCACAAAATTTTAGATAAAAAAGTGTAATGTCAATGTATGAATAGTACTTCAAATCCCTTACAACCATTTTTTGGTGCAACAACAGATAATATTAATTATGCTAATATTTGTACCCTAGGTATTCCTTGGGACAAATCATCCTCATTCCGTTATGGTGCAATTCAAGGTCCTGAATATATTCGTCATGCTACTTCAGGTAAATTATATAATCCTTATAGTGAGACTGGAAAGAATCTATGTGATATTTGGCAGATTTTTGATATCGGTGATGCTCCACTTGAAAATTCTTCTGAAATGGAGGCAAAAGCTAAAATCGAAGCACTCATTTCTAGACATAATAAATATGACATGCGGTTTTTCTTTTTAGGTGGCGATCATTTAACAACTTATTTTACTTTTACAGCTTTGAAAAAGATAAAAGATTTACGAATGGGTTTGATCTATATTGATGCTCATCCAGATTTATATGAACATTATGAAGGTAATCCTTTTTCCCATGCTTGTGTAGTTAAACGTATAATCGATGATACAAATATTGAGCCAGAATCAATTTTCCAAGTAGGTATTAGAGCCACCACCCCAGAACAACAAGAGTATGCTAATTCAATTGGCATAAAAACTATTACTACTAAAGATATTCATCAAAAAGGATCAACATCTATTGCAGATACAATCAAGCAATCTTTACCTAAATATCTTAATGGAGTTTATCTATCAGTTGATTTAGATGTACTTGATCCTGCTTATGCTCCTGGTGTGGGAAATCCAGAACCTGGAGGTTTAAATACACGAGAGTTGATCGAATTCATTCAAGGTTTGCAAGGAATCAAATTACAAGGCTTCGATATTGTTGAATTAAATCCTAAATTTGATTTCTCTGGTATTTCAGCTTTTGCAGCTGCAAAACTAGTAAAAGAATTATTGGGAATAATGTAGATTTCTACTATATTTCCAATTGTCTATCTTTTAAAACGGGAATATATTTTCTAGTTTTTGTTAATTCTTCAGCTGTTAACTTTGCAACTATTTCATTTTCGATGTTTAATGGGCCTATAATTTCATTTGCCATTGGAGAAATTATTTGTGAATTACCGTTATACTCAACATAATCAGGGCTTTCTTCTTTGCCTATCCTATTACAACTTATATGATAGCAAGTATTTTCAAGTGCACGTGCTTTTGTTAAAAGAATAAAATGCTCCCATCTTTGAGCAGGCCATGCTGCAGGAGTTAACAGTATTTCAGCTCCTTGTATTGCTAATCGTCGATATACTTCAGGAAACCTTAAATCGTAACAAATCGCTAGACCAATCCAAGCTTTATTTTCAAAATTTACCGGCGATGTAATGTCTTTCCCTGGACTAAAATAATTTTTTTCTGTTCCCCATAAATGTATTTTTTGATATTTGTAAACAAGACCTTTAGAGGGACTGATAATAAAACCAATATTTTGGTACTTTTCATCTTTGTCTTTACATAAAATTGATCCCGCTAATCCTGTATGATACTCTTCACTTAATTCATTCAAAGTTTTCAATGTATTACTTGATTCGAAATCTTCAGCTAATTTTGGGAATATAGGATAAGCAAAACCTGTTGAAAATAATTCGGGTAGTACTAGAAGATCCAATTCTTGCGAATGATATTTCTGTAGCATTAATTCAACTTTGGTTATATTTCCTGTTTTATCACCAGTTAAAATATCCATTTGGTATGCAGCAACAAAAATATCTTTCATTCAAAATCTCCTTAATTTTATTATAATTATCATATATTAATTCTTAATCCCACTGGACAATGATCTGAACCATAAACATCATTTAATATGTATGCTTGAGAGAGATTTTTTACTAAGTCTTTACTCACAAAGAAATAATCTAATCTCCAACCAACATTTTTCTCTCGAGCGCCGATACTTCTAACTGACCACCAAGTATACTTCTCAGGGACATCAGGATAAAAATATCTAAAAGAATCAATATATCCTTGTTCAATTACTTTATCTAACCATTCACGTTCTATAGGTAAAAATCCAGAAATGGTTTCATTTGCTTTAGGATGAGTTAGATCAATTGGTTTATGAGCTGTATTAACATCACCACAAAAGATAATTGATTTACCTTTTTCTCTAAGTTTATTGATAAAATTTAGAAAAACTTCATAATATTCCATTTTATATCGCAAGCGTTCATCATCTTTTTTTCCATTTGGAAAATAGGAATTTATAATAACGAATTTCGAATATTCAGCAATTATATGTCTTCCTTCTGAATCCAAATGATCCTTGCCCAATTGTGTGCTGACCTCGATAGGTTTCTCTTTTGTGAAGATTACCACTCCACTATATCCCTTTGTCTCTGCTGAATTCCAAAAAGAATGATAGCCTTCTAAATTTAATATTTCCTCTGATAATTGTTCAGGTTGAGCTTTTGTCTCTTGTAAACATAATACATCTGGTGACTCAGCTTTCATCCATTTAGAAAAATCCTTTTCTTGAAATATTTTTTTGTTTAACATTGCTCTTATGCCATTTACATTCCAAGATATTAGCTTGTATTCCTTCATAGATTATTTTTAGCTGTTTTTCCTTTTGAAATTATCTCATTTTCTTATAAAATAATGTTATCTAAAAGTTTTTAAAAAGTTTGGATTACCTAACTTTATTGAATTGATTTTTCAAGATAGTAATAATAAAAACAGGTTTGGAAAAAATGGCTAAAATAGCATTAATTGGTAATCCCAATGTAGGAAAAAGTGTAATTTTCAACGAACTAACGGGATTAAACCAAACTATTGCTAATTTTCCTGGATGCACTGTGGAGAAAAAGGAAGGGGAGATGAGATTTGAGGGTAACGAAATTCAAGTCATAGATTTACCGGGTATTTATTCTCTTACTCCTCATTCTATCGATGAACAAGTTTCACGTGAATTTATTATTGAAGAAAATCCCGATTTAGTAGTAGTAGTGCTTGATGCATCTAATTTAGAAAGAAATCTCTATTTAACAATTCAATTGATGGAATTAGGTGTGAATCTGCTATTAGTACTTAATATGTTGGATCTAGCTAAAGGCAAAGGAATAACGATTGATGCTGAAAAGCTCTCGGAAAATTTGGGCGTGCCTGTTATTGAGACTATCGCATCAAAAGGAATAGGGATTAAAAAATTAAAAAGAACTATTTGTCAACAATTGGAAACTCCAATTATACCTAACGCCATTATTTGGATTGGGAAAATAGGCAAAAGCGTTCAATTGATTCTAAATGATATAGCTCCATATTCGTCACGAATTGAAAAAAAATATCCGATAAATTGGATAGCCATCTCTCTTTTAGAAAACGATGAATTTGCTTGGAAAGTCCTCTCAGACATTAAGTTTAGTAAAGAAGAATTAAAGGAAAAAGTAAAAGATATTATAAAAAATGATTTTGCAAGTGATTCTGTAGTCTCGGTTGTAGATGCACGATATGATATTGTAGGAGATTTTCTAAAAGGAGTGCAAAAGGACTTTCGTGGCAAGAAATGGGTTTTATCGGATATGCTTGATGAAGTTCTTACTAATAGATTTTTAGGGATACCGATTTTCTTAGCAATTATGTGGGCTGTTTTTCAATTGACATTTACAGTTGGACAACCTCTTGTTGATTTACTAGGTTTTGGATTTGAAAAATTAGGTGAATTGATCTATTATTTAGCAAATTTAATGGATGGCACGGGTAATGGTATTAATCCTATATCAAATTTTATTGTTGGAGCACTAGTAAATGGTTTAGGTTCTGTTATGTCTTTTTTGCCTTATTTAGTAATACTTTTTGTTGCATTAGCAATTTTAGAAGATACAGGTTACTTATCCCGCGTTGCTTTCATCATGGATAAATTCATGAGTCGAATTGGCTTAGATGGACAAGCTATTATACCTATGCTTTTAGGATTTGGATGTAACGTCCCTGCCATTATGGCTACTCGAGCAATTAAAAATGAACGGGATCGTAAAACAGCAATTTTGGTTAATAGTTTTATGTCTTGTTCTGCGAGATTGCCTGTTTATGTTTTAATAGCAGGAGCAATATTTCAAACCTATGCAGGTTTAGTCACACTTAGTCTCTATGCTTTAGGAATAATGATTGGTATGTCTTCAGCTTGGCTTTTTAGAAAGACTATATTTAGAGGAGAAAACCAACAATTAATTATTGAATTGCAACCCTTTACAAAACCAACACCAAGAAGTGTTTTTATTAAAATGTGGCATCAAACTAGGGAATTCTTCAAAAAAGCAACAAGTATAATATTAGCTTCTGTTATTATTTTCTATCTTTTAGATGCTTCAGGTATTCTAGTCTATCTAGGAAAAGCTATTTCGTACATGTTTTGGTGGATGAAGACTACAAACGGTTCACCTATTGGATGGCAATTTGGTGCGGCATTGTTATCAGGTTTAATTGCTAAAGAAGTTATTATAGGGACTTTAGGGACGTTATTTGATGCGTCACTTGGATCAACAATTGCAGCACTTGGACCTGCTGCTGGTTATGCTCTTTTGGTTTTCATTTTATTATATATTCCTTGTGTAACTACTTTGGCGATGATAAAGAAGGAGACTGGAAAAATAAAATGGATGTTATTTTCATTGATTTTTACAACTGTAATAGGATATGCTATGTCAGCAGGAGTATATTTCTTAATTGATGCATTTATTTGAGGTAAAATCAGGTGAAGTAAAGATGAAAAATGAAAAAGAATCAGCGGAAAATAAATCATCTAATACAGATGTAAAAGAAGCAAAAATTGAAGAAAATCTTACAGATCATCCTGAAATAACCAGATCAATAAAAACGGAAAAGAAAGATAAGCGATTACATATCTTTCAGAAAATTCCAAAATCATATGTTGAAAAATTAAATCAGCCAATTTATACCCATATCATATTTGGTGTAGCAGTATTTTTTGGCATAACAAATATCACATTTGGAATTTTTGGTATATTAGCAATTTTTGGTCTTAAAGAAGAAAATTCATGGAAAATATTCGATAAAATGGTAATACTAGGATGGGAGCAATTGAAGATAACAGGTTTTATTTTAATCATTATAGGAGTAATTATGCTTTGGTCCGTTCCATATTATTTCTTAAATAAAACACAACAAGCTGATTCATATCTCGTAATTAGCTCAGGTATTAGTTTGCTATTTGGAATTATTTATCTATTAATAATTTTTGCAGATATAATCTCAGCTATTGTTGAAAGTGTTTCTAATAATAATCCGTTAAAAATAACTACCTATTTTTACTTACCAATAATTTTAGCGATACTGATTTTTCCTTTATTCAGGGTATTGGTTATTAGACACATAATTGTTTTACCTGATTTATTAATTGAAGATGGTGAAATAGATACTGGAAAGCATTATCATTATAGAAATCATTTAATGAGAAATAGAAGAATGAATTACTACAAACATCAACATGAAAGAGGAAGAAGATTTCGCGGTAGAAAATGGAGAGATTGGGAAAAGAAATAAAATAATAAATTAATTATAACCAAGTTGTGATTTGAAATGTTATCGAAATTATTAGCCTATCTAAGAGCTGGTGGTGATGCAAATATAGCAACAGTTTCTAGAAAATTAGATATTGAAGAAGGAACAGTTGTTATGCTTTTTGATCAATTAGTAAAGATGGGTTATATAGAGGAAGTAGAAACAAAATCAAAAGTAAAATTAGATTATTGCACAACCTCAAAATGTGCTGGGTGTTCTAAAATTACAGCCTGTGAGGATTTTTATATAATTAAATACAAATTAGTAAAGTAATCAATCTCAAGTATAATTATCAGTATTAGGAGAATGTTTTCTTTTAGAGAAAGAAGGTGGTGGGTGAAATGAGGTATTTGTCCATATATTCTCTAAAATAATCTGTTTTATATTAGAGACCTGAATGGATTTTTTACCTTTGATTTTATTAGATTTAGATCCCACCTCTGACAACATATTTTTCGCTACGAATTGCTGATCCTTTTTATTTTTGTGTAATTGTATACCATCAATTTGATTGATAAAGACTTGAATTAATCGTTGAAATTCATTTCTTGCTTCCATTAGTTTTCCACTCGTGTTAGTCTATTTTATCGTCCATTTATTGTCATTAATTTTAATCGTTTATTTTCAACAGTATGTTTTAGTTGTTTTTTTATCTGATTTTTCATTAATATTTTACTACTTTCCATTTTTATCACCAATTATTTTTTTATCATTTTAACGCCATTCTAAAGGTCTGGACTTCAAATGGCTCAAACGATCATTAATCTGTTTTATTGATTCTTTTCTTATTTGTTGTTTGATTTGTTTTCTTCGAGTCAAATTTTTTCACCTTTATAGTGTAATCATATGCTAAGGTTTCTTTGCTGTTTATTCTTCTATGTCTAACCTATGCTCAAATCTTATAGTTACACAAATGCCGATTTACAGCATTTACTCTGAGAGCTAGTAATTATTTTTCTGAATAAATTCACTCTCAAATTTAATATAACTCTAAAAACCGAGTTCTGGCCAACCACATTGTAAAGAATCTTCCAGACAAGTTTCTTAACATATTAAGAAGATATTCTCACAATAATATATAAATATTTCTCATTTACGTAGAATAGAGTTTATCTTTAAATATTTGAAGTTCAAGTAATATTATTAGTGTTTTAAAATTTTAACAATATTAGGAGTTTCAAAAGGAAGAAGATTGTTTTCATATAATGGTTGCAAAATTTGGTTGTCAAATTTTGGATTTATTGTAAGTAAGGGATAATCGGCAGTTGGGAAAGTTTCTCTCAATAACTTAAATTCTATAGGGGTAAAATTTCTACCTGTAAAACGCAATAACGTTCTAGTATAACCTTTAAAGACTGAATTTTTAATATGATTAATATCAAATTCTTCTTTTAGTAAATTAATTTCAATAACGTTCATCTGTAAAGCTTCCAGAATATGAAATTGTGCAGAAATTTTTTCTGAGTTGATTTCTATTAACGAACATCCTTTTGGTTCAATGATTTCAATAAAACTTGTTCGCTCAATTGAACCAGGATAAAGTATCAAATCATTAAGCAGTTTCTGTGATCGATGAATGTGTCCGGAAATGATCAATTCTATATTATTCGGTAATGGTAATGGATCTATTGCGCCATGTTGTAAACCAAATCGAAATTTCTTCGGACTAAACATCACACCATCAAACAATTGATGACAGAGAATAATCAAAGGTTTCCTAATATTTTGTTTGCATAATCGATTTAACTCATCCAAGAATGATTTTGTTATTTCTTTTTGAAAAGGAAATCCAATTAAAAAACAATCTTCTAAATCAAGTAATGTCAATTTTGTAAAGAAATGACTTTTTGGGTGATAATTTAATAATGTAACAGGTAGTGCAGAACGTTCATGATTACCTGGAGCGATCATAAAACCAATATCATCCTTCAAGAGATCCTCCAGAATTTGATAGGTTCTAGCAATTACTTTTTTTGGTGGATTACTTCTATTAAATAAATCACCACCATGTAAAACATAATCTACCTTTTCATATCTTGCTATATCTAAAACATTTTCAAAAGCATTAAACATATGTTCAAAAACAAATTTCCTAACCTTAGAGGTTGAGCCTGCTTCATAACCCAAATGTGTATCAGATATAGCTAAAAAGCGCATAATCTTTTTTAGTTTTTAATTAATTAAAATCTTTTTTGTGATTTCCAAGTGTATTGTATAGTTTTATATACTTGGTATACTATACTACGTATAGTATTCTCTTACTAGTGTGGGTAGAATACTAAAAAAATGAATGGTGATAGCTAAAAATGTTAAAGAAAATAAAGACATTTCGACCAGAAGCTCTCATTGCAGACGACCATTTTAGGACGTATGTTGAAGGGTTTGAATCAGAATTGTTGCGTGGAATTTCTACTGTAGCGATACTTCAAATCATCAAACGCTATCCCGAAAATGGCATCTATGGGTACCAGTTATTAAAAGCCCTAGAAACAGAAACCCAAAATTTACTTGTTGTAGAAGAAGGAACCGTTTATCCATTATTAAGAAATATGGAAAAGGATGGAGTACTTCGTTCAATCAAAAGAGAAATTAGTGGTCGTCCAAGAAAATACTACTTACTAACAGAAGATGGAAAGAAATTGTTAAATCATATGTCAGGTTTTTTTGGTAAATTGCTTGATGCAATGTCCCCCTTAATGGATTTTGAAATAAAGCTTCCTGAGGACCAATATATGTATTGCCCAAATTGTGCTAATAAAATTAAATTAGACGAAATGACTAAATTCTGTGAAGTCTGTGGTCTTTATGTTGAGGATCTAGAAAATAAGGATGTGAGTGCATGAATACTATTAGTAGTGATAACAGAACTAAAAAAGAAACTATTGATACTTTTCTTGAAGAAGTAGAGAAAAAACTTCCTTTTTGGTTAAAGAGTGAAAAAGAAGAACTCAAAGAAGTTCTTGATGAGCTAGAAACTCATATTTGGGATGGTGCTACAGAATTAGCTGGTGATGAAGAACCAACTCTTAATCATATACAGCAAGTTATCGATCATATGGGTTCCCCAAGTAAAATTGCTAGTGAGTATAAACATAGAGGAAAACCAAAATTATTCATAACTGAAGAACTATTCCCTATGTATACTAAAGTATTGATTATCATTGCAGGGGTAATATTTGGATTTAACTTACTTGGAACATTGATAGCCATTGCTGGAAATAGTACAGCCAGTGAATTAGCAGCAGGATTCTTTAGGGGACTTTTTATAGGTCTCGCAGTAGCAATAATACTTGTTACAATTCAATTTGTGATACTTTCAAAGGAAGGTTATCTACCTGATAACTTTGATCGAATTACATCAAGATTGCCTATAAGAATTCGTAAATATTTTGATTCAAAGAAAAATGAACCAACCTATAAAGAATACTCTAGTAATGCTAGTTTTGCTACTGAAGAAGCAAGCGTATATAAAAGGACTCTTAGTACTGAGGAACCTTTTGTGCAGACTGAAACAATGGCTTCAAAAGGTATAGCTATTGATGAACCTAAGGTAAAGATAATTTCTGAACAAGAAACACTTAAACAAACGAAACCACAATTCATTAAAGAAACAATAATTGTTAAGGAACCCCAAAGCATAACTGAAAGTACTCCTCAACCTAAACGAGTAGTCAAGTATCAATATTCGATCAGAAATGTTCTTTCTGAAGGCATCACAGGTATGGTTTTTGGTGCAGCCTTTGTTATTATTGCTTTCCTTCCGGTACTCGCTTTCATTGGTACATACTTTAGATATTGGATAGCAATATTTGGTGGAATAATAATTGTTGGCGGTTTTATAAAATTCCTTAGAGGAATAGTGGGAAGAATAGTACCATTACAACAAGGATTAATGTTCCTTGGAATGATCCCAACAGCAGCTACAATACCACTTTATCTAGCAGTACTTGGAAAAGGCGTATATCATAGCGATCTTATCTACAACGATATAATAAACCTATTAGATATAATTATATCAAAAATGGGTTTAGTGATGAGTGAACTTATAGCTCAACGATCTATAACAATTACTGTTTATGTTGTTGTAGGGGTTATCGCATTGACGCTTCTATCAGAATTTGGTAAAATAATAAGATTAGGAGCTGAAGGATTCCCTGAAAAAGAAGTAAGAATTTATCGATAGGAGAAATCTTTCATCTCCTTTCCCTCTCTTTTTTTAATTAATTATTAAAAGAATCAAGTAGATACCGCACGAGCAGTATCATTCTCGATCACTGAGTTTCCTCAGTATTCAAGCACTTTTAGAGACGATGTATGAAGTGATTAAATAACCACTTATGCAGTTTAAAGGTAATTATGGATTAACCAATACATCATTTGTTAATACGGATCAATGTACTATATACAAATTCAGCATTCATTAGTTCTAATTTTGTATTTAATTTATTTTTATAGGATTTCTTATTATTGGTCATTTTGCATACCTTTCTGAAATGTTTTTTCAAACTTCTATCGAAGTTCAGCTTAATATTATCTTATTCTGATAATACCAGGCATAGTTTTAAAGATGGAAATTATCCCAAAAGAGTTCACTTGTTTAAACATCCACTCTTTGGAGGATTTCCATTTTTGGAGCTTCAAGCACTTTCTTATACTCAAATTTCTTTGGGACGATATTTTTGTTCATACAAATCACCACACGAATCTCAAAGTCGTTTGTTCAATTTCGTAATCTCACAATCAACTTTTACTGATTAAACTCAAAAACGAGTTCTAGTTGAATTATTTTACATGCTCAGCGGATTCTCTCTCATGAGCAACGATGTAGTTAACAACATGCTATTTAAAGTCATCGTTATATAGAAGAGGAATTTTTACTATAGCAATATATAGAATGAAGAAGAAGTCTATAGAATTTTTTTTGTTTAAGGTAAATAAAATAAAAAAAAGAAAAAGAAAGGATTTTTTCTAAAAAAAAGGTGAAAAAAACTGATATAGATTAGTTTTTTCATCGTTCAGATAGCTTAGTAACAAGTATTCCTATGGTAAAAATAACAATACCAAAGGCAAAACTAATTCCAATATTTATCCAAGCTAAAGCTATATTTGGTGTTATCATTGATGACCGTAATGCATTTATTATATAGGTTAAAGGCAACATTTTTGAAATTATATTAAGCGCAGGTATATGTGCTACCTCAAAGAATGCACCACTAAGGAACATCATTGGAAATGCAAGAAAATTACCTACCGCTGTTGCTGCGCTAGGATTTTTGACAATTCGTGCTGCAATCATTCCAAATCCTGTAAAAGTAAGAACTGTTGCAATTGTTATAGGAATAATTTTCCAATCAAGCACATTGATGATCCACATATAATCTCCTTTACCTACTTTGAATACTAAATAGCCAATTAATAAAATCACTATTATAGAAATGAAACCTTGTAAGAGGACCCAAGTAGCTTCACCTATAACCACTTGATTTTTCTTCATTGGAGATGATGAGAGTTTTCTGAAAAAGCCTTTCTTGTCAAAGTAAGTATATCTATTAATTGTTCCAATGATTCCATTGTTCATAATTGCTATACCTATAATTCCTGGAATCAGAAAGTCAAAATAATCAATTCCTTCCTCAAGATAGATATTCGTTGTATCCATACCAATTTTAGTTTCATTGTATCCAGCAGTTTGATAATTTAAAGAATAAACAATACTATTAACAATTTCCAGAACTATACCAGCACTACCCGAGTTTTCATCCAATATTATAGTGAGATTGACTGGTGGATTAAATATTACTTGTTGGGTAAAATTCTTTGGGATAATTAAAGCTATATTTCCTTCAACTTCTTCAAGATATGTTCCAGGATCAATTATATTACTACTTTCATCTTGATGCGGTATGTGAATAAGATTGAATAGTGGAGTGCTATCATTACGCTTGAGAGAATCTAATATATTGATAAGATTATCAGTCATGTTCAAAAATTCTGTTGGACTTGTATAGAATCCTTCATCACCACCACTTTGATAATATAGTGTATATGTTGCTGATGAAATATTTGATTCGGAAAAAATCGCCCCAAATAATAGAATAAGTATCACTGGATATGCTACTGTAAAGAAAATTGTAAGAGGTGATCTTTTAAAATCAATAAATGATGCTGTTATATATGCCCCGATGCGTTTTAACGCTAAGTAAAATTTGGAGTCTTTAATTTTATTTGGGATTGTTTTATCTTTGCTCATAACATTTCCTCCTTATTCCTTCCTCCAAACTGTTATTAGCGATCCGATTACAAAGAATCCAATTCCCATAGCAATTGTTATTCCAAAAGGTAACCAAACATTATGAAATGTTGATTCTAACATAGTTGCTCGCATTGACTCTGCAATATAATGTAATGGGAAGAATTTGGCTATGATATTTAGATAATTTGGCATCATTTCTGCAGGAAATAATGCTCCAGATAGAAACATTTGTGGAAAAACAATTGACATAGTGGCAGCCATTGCTGCTTCAGGTCTTTTTACAAAGCGTGCAATGATTAATGCCATTCCAGCAAAAGTCATTGTTCCAAATATAAGTATTGGGATCATTAAAGGATGAATTGTTTTAAGATTAAAACCGAATGCTATCCAACCAGTTATAATTGTGAGGAAAGCTACTACAATACCAATAATTGCTTGCCAAGTTTCATGAGCTAACGCCCATTCCCATTTCTTTATGGGAGTAGAAGAAATTTTGAATATCATACCACTTTGACGTTCAGTAGTAATTATACTAACCATTCCCATCATACCTGAAGTTGAAATTGTGACCATAATAATTCCTGGAACATAAAAGTCAATATAGTCAAGTGATTCTCTTTCTGGAGTTGTTATAGTATCAATTTGTATTAGTGTGGGAATCCCAAATTCTACTAAATTCATTTCAGCTAACACATTTTGAACAATACTTTGAACCTCGAAGGAACTTGTATACGAGGGGTCAAAATAGTAATGAATATTTGCCACAGGTGCTGTAGCATTTAATTTTGACTCATTAACAGCTGCTGACCATCCAGACGGTATGACAATCATATAAGGAATTTCTTTCGATTTCATCCAGTTTTCAATAGATAAAGCAGATGAATTATATTCAGCATTTACTAATTTTAAATTTAATTCATCTCTAATTGACTCATTATCTAATCCTAAATTATGAAGTAAAAGATTAGTAGGATTATAAGAAAACTCTTGATCACCTATAACATAAGTATCTTCATTAAAATAATATAAGGAATAATAACTATCAGAAGGAGCTGCACCAAAAATATAGCCAAATAAAAGAATCATTATAATTGGATAAATGAAAGTGAAAAATACTGCAGGACCTGTTCTTAACCAATCTAGAGCTGTTCCTGAGATTATACTATACATTCGTTTAAAACTAAGTTTTATGCTTTTGAAGAAAGATTTTTCTTTCAATTTTCATTCCTCACTTCTTTTCCTTATCATTAGCTTCTTTTTCTATTACAAGTGCTTCTCCAGTTAATGAAAGAAAGACATCTTCTAATGTAGGTCTTTGGGTAACAATATCTGTATAAGGAATCTTATTATCATCTAGTAAATCCACAACTTTGGAAATACTACCCTTTTTACCAGATACAACTACGTCACCATCTTTGTTAACCATTGGACCCATATTAAATAATAAATCATGTATCTGATCACTCACAACTTGATCGCTACAACGGACAATTATTTTATTATCTCCACCATATTTATCAATCAATTCAGAAGGAGTTCCTAAATCACAGATTTTTCCTTTATGTATAATAGCTACATTATCCGAAAGTATTTGAGCTTCTTCCATAAAATGAGTTGTTAAAAAGACAGTTTTGCCTTGTTGTTTAAGATTTTCAATAACTTCCCAAGTTTCTCTTCGTGCTCGAGGGTCTAAACCTGTAGTTGGTTCATCTAAAAATACTAATTCCGGGTCATTTACTAAAGCTATTGCTATTCCTAACCGACGTTTTAATCCACCAGAGAGATTCTTATATTTTGTTTTACGTTTATCTTCTAATTTCACTAATTTTATTAAATCATCAATTGGTAGAGATTTTGGATACATTCTACTCCAAAACTTAAGATTTTCGTAAACAGTTAAATTGTCATGAGTACTAAATTCTTGTGGGAGGGTTCCAATAACAATCTTAATTTTCTCGAGTTCCTTTCTGTGATCTATATCCTTACCTAAAACATAGGCTTTACCACTTGTTTTTTTACGTATACCTTCGAGAATTTCCACTGTTGTAGTCTTTCCTGCACCATTTGGTCCAAGAAAACTAAAAATATCTCCTTTTTTTATTTTGAATGAGATATCATTTACTGCTATAACATCATCATACTCTTTTACTAAATGATCAATTATTATTGCATAATCATTAATCACCATATAATTAATCCACCAATAAAAAGAAGATAGATATTCTTCTTTTTAAAACTTTACAAATCTTTAGTGGTTTTTTCCTTTTTA
>Ga0307378_10006207_pt1 | contig 16435 bp, 13 predicted proteins | sample UN1MG_FD_202238 | JGI IMG/M metagenome (GOLD analysis project Ga0307378, IMG submission 202238) | Soil microbial communities from Risofladan, Vaasa, Finland - UN-1 | ecosystem: Environmental > Terrestrial > Soil > Coastal area > Acid sulfate soil | place: Finland: Risofladan, Vaasa | collected... | reverse complement strand
AAGGGGCGGGCCAGGGGGCGGGCGGCGACTGGGGGGCCCACGGCCGGTAGGGGTGCAGGGGACCGAAACGGGCCGCGAACTCGGGCCGAGGGAGAGAGAGGCTACTGGCCTGCGCCAGTGCCCGGAGCGCGGCGCGGGCGTCGGGATCGAGTGCGGCGAACGTCTCCGCCAGGTGGGCGTGGATGGCGGTGGACAAGTGCTGGGCCACCTGCTGCCTGGAGTGGCGATGATGGACAGGCAGGCGGTAGACAGCAGCCAGGGCCTTCAGCGTGCGCCAGGGATAGCGGCTCAGGCAAGCAGCGGCATTCACGTGGGGGCCTCCGATTTGACAAATGGCACCAGAAGTATACAATGGGTACGTACAGAAGGCAAGCAGTGCCGGACGTGGCACAAAGTGCCAGAATGACAGGATTTTGGTATGTACTTGAAAGGCTCTCGCGCCACCCCCACATATAGCCGTCGAGCGGGCTCGAAAAGGACCAAGAACCCGTACATCTGGTGGTGGCACAAAATGCGGTCCGAAAGACCCTAATCCCCGCCAGGGGACGGAAACGTAGAGCAGGGCGCGTTGGGAAAGGTGTGAATACCTGAGTCCGAAAGACCCTAATCCCCGCCAGGGGACGGAAACCAACCTCAGCCACCAGGATGGTGTAACTCTGCCCCGGTCCGAAAGACCCTAATCCCCGCCAGGGGACGGAAACTTCCCCGGGCGGGTGTCCAGGTACCACCCCGTCATCATGTCCGAAAGACCCTAATCCCCGCCAGGGGACGGAAACTTTTGGCTGGGCCTCTTGGCATTAGGTCGCTGCCCGAGTCCGAAAGACCCTAATCCCCGCCAGGGGACGGAAACCGACAAAGCAGGTCGGCAAAGGTATACGCCCTCATAAGGTCCGAAAGACCCTAATCCCCGCCAGGGGACGGAAACCCACGTCAATAGCCCAGTCGAGCTCACCATTGCAACCCGTCCGAAAGACCCTAATCCCCGCCAGGGGACGGAAACCGGCCACCGCCGCCTCATACCAGTTCTTGAGGTCATCGGTCCGAAAGACCCTAATCCCCGCCAGGGGACGGAAACTTGTAGACCAGCGGCAAAAGCTGATCGTCTACCTCGAGTCCGAAAGACCCTAATCCCCGCCAGGGGACGGAAACACGGGAAAGACGAGCATCCCGTAGGAATACTCGGTGTGTCCGAAAGACCCTAATCCCCGCCAGGGGACGGAAACTCACGCCCAATTTGAGCGTGATTGTCAAACATAACCAAGTCCGAAAGACCCTAATCCCCGCCAGGGGACGGAAACACATTCATCCCAGAAGGCAGCCCACATCTCATCCAGGTCCGAAAGACCCTAATCCCCGCCAGGGGACGGAAACCTGTCAAACCGGCGCGACGGGCCCGCTCTACGAGCCAGTCCGAAAGACCCTAATCCCCGCCAGGGGACGGAAACTCATAACCTCCTGTTACTTGCGATATACGGTCAAGTTGAGTCCGAAAGACCCTAATCCCCGCCAGGGGACGGAAACCAAAGTTGGGAAACCTGTGCGCGAACTGTTGCGCGAGTCCGAAAGACCCTAATCCCCGCCAGGGGACGGAAACTTACGAAACCGAATCCTTTCCCGTTCCAGAACTTGAGTCCGAAAGACCCTAATCCCCGCCAGGGGACGGAAACCCGTCAGAGCGCTCCAGGTACTCGACTCGATTCCTCTTGTCCGAAAGACCGTAATCCCCGCCAGGGGACGGAAACCTCATGCAACCAGGTCAGTTCATCAGGCACTTGCCATGTCCGAAAGACCGTAATCCCCGCCAGGGGACGGAAACATGAGCCAGTCGTGGTCGTCGTCAATATGCTCTGGCAGTCCGAAAGACCCTAATCCCCGCCAGGGGACGGAAACCATCCTCGATCATGTGCAGGGTGATGACCTTGTCGGCGTCCGAAAGACCCTAATCCCCGCCAGGGGACGGAAACCCGCGTCCAGGCCCAGTGTCCTCAGAATGGCGACCTGGTCCGAAAGACCCTAATCCCCGCCAGGGGACGGAAACGTGATCTCTTGTTCCCACCCGGTGATGTCGCTCTCAGTCCGAAAGACCCCAATCCCCGCCAGGGGACGGAAACCCCAGCAGGCGAGCAACGAGCGGGCCGCGTACCTCGTCAGTCCGAAAGACCCTAATCCCCGCCAGGGGACGGAAACCTACTGCGACGCGATTCACGATGTCCCCCTGCTCCGTCCGAAAGACCCTAATCCCCGCCAGGGGACGGAAACTACTGATAGTTACGCGGGGACGTAGACGTACTTTCCCGTCCGAAAGACCCTAATCCCCGCCAGGGGACGGAAACCTCATAATCCTCGCCGCGCCCGCTCCCATCCCCCAGTCCGAAAGACCGTAATCCCCGCCAGGGGACGGAAACTAACGGAAGCTGTAGTCCGACCCCTTCCCTGCCTGCCAGTCCGAAAGACCCTAATCCCCGCCAGGGGACGGAAACTTGAATTGCAGATGCTGGCCGCGGACTGGATAAACAAGTCCGAAAGACCCTAATCCCCGCCAGGGGACGGAAACTTATCGAAGTAATTGTCATGGATGTCGGCGTACCAGTCCGAAAGACCCTAATCCCCGCCAGGGGACGGAAACGGACCTTCTGGTCCTTAGCCCACGCCGCAACCGCAAAGTCCGAAAGACCGTAATCCCCACCAGGGGACGGAAACAGGTTTGGATCCGTTACCAGGAACGGATACACCTGGAAGTCCGAAAGACCCTAATCCCCGCCAGGGGACGGAAACGCGATGTCACCGTGGGAACCGTAGGCACTGGACCAGTTGTCCGAAAGACCGTAATCCCCGCCAGGGGACGGAAACTCGAACACGCCTGGCTCAGCCTCCAGGATCCGGAAGTCCGAAAGACCCTAATCCCCGCCAGGGGACGGAAACTCGGGCACACCGACGGGGCTGAGCACATCGAACCTCTGGTCCGAAAGACCCTAGTCCCCGCCAGGGGACGGAAACCAAAATACAAAGAAATCGAATACGACACACCTTCCGAAGTCCGAAAGACCCTAATCCCCGCCAGGGGACGCAAAGCAAGACCTCAAGGGTTTTCCGAAACCCTTGAGGTCTGTCCATAAGTTCTCCCGCGCTGAGGAGAGCTGACCTGGTTCGTAGGGTCAGTCCGTGATCTGCCGAAAGTAGAATCTGGAGCACGAATACCACGAAATCTCACGAAACGCGCGAAAGCAGCGTCCGTTTCGCGTTTTTCGCGAGATTTCGCGCATTTTCGTGGTCCAAATGCCCTCCCGACGGCAAAACGTGTGGGAGTGTCCCGGCCAGCGCAACGAGCCGGGTCAGAAGGCTGTCTGGGGGAGCCGTCCGTGTGGCCCTGGTGGTAGAGGGCGTCACGGAAGGCAGGGGCACCGGCCCTGGAGATGTGGCCGGTACGCTGGGGATAGCCGTGGGCTCATCACGCTTCCCAAGGCGCTGCGGAAGGTCTATAATATCCAGCCCGGTGACAGGTTGTCGTTGCTGGACCTGGGCGGTGTTTTCGTCTTGACCCGCAGCCTGCGGAGGTAGATGGTTTGGCCGGCCGGCTGGCCGCGCAGTCCCTACGCCCGCCTGGTCTGCCCCATGCCCTGCGCCGTCTTGTGCCCCGTGCCGCAGAAGGCAGCATAGTCCGCCAGCACGTTCAGCCGCCGCACCCACTCCTCCCCGATCATCCCGGCGCGGAGCACGTTATACTGCACCGTCCCCACGAACCCTACCACCTTCCGCTCCTCCCCCAGGTCCACCATCTCCGTGCGCAGTTCGTACCGCCCCACCCCCACGTGCGCCGCCACGACGTCCAGCAGCGCCACGTTGATGCGCACTTCCTCGGGCGCAAAGGCGTTCCACCGCGCCAGCCACGACTGGTAGGCCAGCCCGGGGTCGGGCAGAGGATAATGCATCTCGTGGGAGCGGAAACTGGTGGGGGAGAGAAAGCGCACCCCAATGCGCGTCTCCGCCCGCCCGCCCGCTGCCAGGTCGGCATACGAACACTGCTCGACCTGGGGGCCGCCGGCGGGGAGCGTCAACGGCCGGCCCATCAACTCGACTGTGGGGGTGAGGGCGATGCCCTGGGACAGCGCCGGCCAGAGGCCGTCCTCGAGCAAGGTGAGGCAGAGCGCCGGCTGCCCGTTCACGCGATGGAGTGGCGAGACGGTGAAGGGACGGGGGCCCTCGTCGTCGTGGACCTGGGTGGAGAGGGCATAATCGCCCAGGGCGAGCCACTGGTAAAACAACGCGTGGAGCGCGCGGCCGGGGTACGGAGAAAGCGCCCTGGCCTCGTCAGGGGGAAGAGGGAAGGTCAGTGCGTAGGGCATCAGTTGCTTCCGTCCACAAAATGCACGAAAGGTACCGTCACCAGATGATAATCCGGCGGCTGGAGCACCTCGCGCTGGCGTTCCGGAGGCAGATTGAGGAAGCGGGGGATCTGTCCATCCTCAAAAATGTCGTCTGGGACACTGATCTGGTAGAGCAGCGTCCCTTCTGGTGCTTCCAGTTGGGCTACCAGGGCCAACAGCGCCCCCATCACCGTGCGCCCACCGGCGATGCCGATGCAGACCTCGTCGCCATCTTCGCTGGCAATCATTAAATGGCGATGTACAGCGCCCTTGAACTCCTGGACATCGCCGTCGCTGGACATTTCAAGGGCGGTTATCGCCTGGTCCTGATAGGCCACGCCTTCCTTCTCCATTTCCTGACGCACGAAGCGCACAGCCCGCTTGACCTGGAAATCGGCCGTGGAGACGGTTAGCACACGGTCCACCGGTTTGCCCGTCGCTTTCAGGGCATGGCACAGGCCGGTCACCGTTCCGGGGGCGCGGCCCAGTGAGGCAATCAGCGTCCGCCTCCCACTGCGCGGACCGGGACGCGGCCTGGCCTCCGGCATGCGATCCCGGAAATCTCCTGCAAGCAGCGCAACGATGTCCTGTCGGACCCACTCAATGAGATGGCCTGGTACGTCGAGCGTAGTAAAGTCGCGGATGTAGTAGCCAGTATCAAAGTCCCCTATCCGTTCGATGAACGCCTCCTGCCTGCACTCCAACTCATCCTCTAGCACCTTCTTGCGGTAGAGCAGGATGGGCCTGCCAGCTTCCCGTGCCGTGTTGAACTCGAACTCGGTGGCCGATATGTCCTCGCGAAGGACGTAGCCATAGCGACTGCCCAGGATGCCCAGGTAGACGTCGCACTGTTGAGCCATGATGAGGCACGCCTCGCGGGGCGAGATGGACTGCGACCCCACCTTCTCCGAGCGCACCGTCTCCAGGCGCAGGCCGGCGATGGCCTGCTCCACGGCGTCTCGCTCGGCTTGCAGGTCTTGAGTGGTAGAACTGATGAAGATTCTAAGGCGTTGGAGCATGTCCGTTGTATCCTCGCAATAGCAGTACCTGCAACCGATCCAGATAGCCCTGAATTGCACATTGGTCTCTGTCGTTGCCTTGCTTTATTGCCCTTTGCAGATCTCCCCGATATTTCTGTGCAGCCTTTTCCAGTCGGTCCAGCACCTCGCCTTGAGCTTTCTCATCGCCCAGGGATTCAGCCAACTCCAGAACCATCTCATACTCGCCTATTGCCTGCTCTGGCTGTCTATTCTTCATAAGCAGACTGCCCAGGCAAAGTCGTGAGGCTATGATTGACCTCTGATCCTGCCTCTTTCGAGATAGGTTCAGCGCCCTTTGTACGCCTGCAATCGCCTCCTCTATCTGCCCGGCGATAAACAAATCATCCGATCTCTCACAAAGTTGGAGCACCGCGTAGTGGAATTCTCCCTCCCTCGCAAGTCGCCTAGTGATGATCTCATCGTGGGCGGAAAGGATAGTTTCGAAAGGGATCACGAAAATGTCGTCTGCGTTTGTGCGGTATTCCAGACATCTCTCAAAGCAGTTGAGCGCTTCCCGGCTTTTACGTTGTTCCTTCCTGATCTGCCCTAGCTCATACCAGATGAGCGCGATCTTTGCCGGATCCTCCAGCCCTGCGTAGAGGGCAAGAGCATCTCGGCAATGATCTGCTGCATCGGCCCATCGGTGAACCCCAGTACACGCTTTCGCCCACCTCTCGTAAGTCTCGGCCAAAGCGAAGTGGACCTCGCGGGTGTCTTGCCTCTCGCCTATCTCTTGGTAGACCTGCTCTGCCTCTCGATAGGAATCTACAGCCCCCTCATAGTCGGCGCTATCATAGTCATTTCTTGCTCGCAGACGGTAAATCCGGGCTAGCTCCTGGTACAACATTTTTCCGAACCCGCTCGACTCATCCGTGGGTAGGCCCATCAGGTGCAAGAGATCAACACTCCCATACACAGCATCAATGGCGTCTTCCCATGACCCTTGTACTATGCAGAGCGAACAGAGCTCGCGAAGTGTACGTGTATGCACCTCCAGGTTCCAGACGCCCCTTTGCAGGACCCACTGATAGTGACGTATAGCCTGTTCCCGTTGTCCCTGCTCGCTAGCCAGAAGAGCAAGATTGAGCCGGCACTTTACATAAATAAGATAGTCCCGCGTAATGGCTGAACCCTCGTCGGCATCCTCGGACAGATCCTCCATGAGGCGGATCAGGTCCTCTTTTACCCAAGCCACTAGCTGATCACGGTTCCCAAAGTCTGGCCTCTTGCTGTGGCCGAAGCAAAAGTCAGAAACACGAGCCAAGAACTGCCTCTGTCTGGGCCCCTTCCTGCCCCGACGGACGTAAACGATAGCAGGCTTGTCCATCTCCCGCGCAGCGTTGAACTCCCACTCTGTAACAGATATTTCCTCGCCCTTGGGCACACAGCCATAGCATCCGCCGTACAGACCCAGGTATATATCGCTTCCCTGAGCGGCCTGAATACACAGATCACGCGGGGGACGATACCGAGCTCCCCAGTCCTCAGCAGCGACAATCCTATAGAGCGGAGGGCCGATCTGTGCTCTGATCGCCTCGCGCTCTTCGCACAGATCTTGCATAGTCCCACTCAGGAAAATAGTCAACTCCAGCCCTGTCATGCCGCACCCTAACCCCACATGGGTCTCACCGCTCCTTCTGCCTACCCCGTGCATATCGTTGCCCGCTCTCCGTCTGATACTGCGTCATCAGCCGGAAGCCCCAGCCCAGCACGGCCAATGCCTGGCGGTCGTCTTCTACGCCCCTCAGGTGGCGCCGGCACGCCTCGGCAATGCGCTTGAGGTAATCGCGGGTGCGCTGGCTGCGCACGTACCCGGAGCGTGGCAACCGCTCCAGCAAGACGAACAGCTTCTTTCTACTCCGCGTACGTTGGAAGTAGGAGATGACCTTGCCCAGCTCGTTGCGGTCCACGTCGGGGGCCAGTTCACGGGCCAGCGCATCGGCCGCCGCCCACTCCTTTCGGCTCAACACGTTCGGCTCGTTCCATTCACCCATCCGTCGCCTCCACTTCCTCAGTACATTCCCACCGGGCACTCTCGCTCGTTCGGATACACCAGAATCTGGCGGAGTTTTTCGACCTGGCTCTTCAAGATCATCCTGCTCCTCACCGCTGCCTGCATCTGTTCCCCGACGTATGCCGTCATGCGGTCTCCTTCCAGGACCTCAAGCGATGGGTCGGGCCGTAGGAAGTGATCGCCGTCCAGCAACTCCAACCGCACAGGGGTGATTTGCAGCGACCCCAGGCAGGCCGGCTTGCCACCACCTAACTTGAGCATGAAACTACCGTCCAGTCCCAGGGCGAAACACAACAGTCCCAATTCGGCACAGGTCAGGTTCTCAAAACTCACGCTCCCGCGCACGACGCTGCCCGCCACGACGACCTCCACCGGCGGCTGCTCCGGATCCTGACGCGGCCGGCCGTGGAAGTAGAACTTGCGGCCCTTGAACTTGCCGTCCTTGGTCTGATAGGTAGCCCGGGCCTGGTGCGCACGCGGGCCATACAGCGCAGGCAGGCGGTACAGCGCCGTTCGGCCCGAGACGAGCAGGGCGTCGCCAAAGAAGACTTTGGACATGCGGCCCAACCGCCCAAACATAGAACAGGCCGGGCAGGCCTCTTCTGGCCTGCACTCGTCGCGGCGCTCAGGTTGGCTCGGAAACAATCGCCGGTCGAGGCGAGTGGCCGTCACGCACGAGGGGCTGATCGCCTCCGCAATACTGCGCACCACGCCTTTCAACGAGGAACCGGGGATCGCCGGGACGTCGTCTATGCGATAGCAAGCCCGCACCAACGGCGCATCGGGATGTTTGACGTCTTCCCCCAGGGCGTAAGCGCCGCTGGCGACGAATACAGGAGTAAGAGCGCGCAGTTCGTAGGCCAGCCGCCCCGAAGCGTAGCCTTCTGCCAGGATCCGTTCGTGGCCGACGGTTTTGCCTTTGACCGGCTTCGCAATGGGCACAAAGTCATAGGGCTTGGGCGCTATAGGTCGTTCATAATCTCTGCTCATCGCTCGTACCCTCCACATTCACCAGGCGGGTCAACACCGGTCGCCCAGAGACGCGATACACGACCACTCTCAGCCGAGCCCATCGCTTCGGATCCGGCATCTCGTCCAGGGGGTACACCAGCGGATGGGGAATGCGGGTCTCGATCCACTCGTTCGGTACTTGCTCACCCGCCTCGTACCTGTTATGCGTCGAGGCCAGGTGGCGCCGGTGCATCCCCACCAGCATCACCGCGCCTTCTTCGACCTCATCCACCTCCAGCGGCCGTTCATCTTCAGCCACAGGGAGAGACACCCAGCCCGGCGGGCAAGGCTCGCTCTCGGTGAGCATCAGGAGATCCACCTGCCCATCGCGCCGGCGAGACCAACGTATCTCCAGCACCTGGCCAAAGGCCCTTCCGTGGGCCCAGGTCACCTCCGGGCGGCGGTAGTGAGCCAGGTGCAGGCCGGCCGGTTCCTCGGCATAGATGAAACCTACCCTATCTTTGAACCCGTCTACCACATCTGCCCACGCATCGGCAGCCACACGGCGGTGATAGACTCGCGCTTGTTTAGCCATCCCCCTACCCTCCCGCCGATTGCGCCACGTAATCGGCCCAGGGTTGCACGGTGGCCTTGAGCAAGGCCTCAATGTCGGTAGCGTCCTCGTAGGTCAGGGTGGCACGCCCCCATTCGGCGTGTACCTGGCGCCGCGTTAGCAACTGCAACGGGCCTTCGGGGAAGAACCTGTACTCGTCCTCGATGCCGAAGGCAGTCACGCCGTACAGGTTGGCACCAAAATCCAGGCCATGCGCCTGGCCGAACTGGCCCGGGTAGGACACCTCCAACCCTTGATAGGTCAGCGCTACCTTCCCCAGCCCCCGTGATTTGCCGAAACCGAGGGGCACGTACCCATTGGCCACGTCGCGCAGTGCCACAGCCAATAGCCCCACCTGCCAGAGCTGAAAATTGCGCACCGTCAACTGGGCCTGGAAAGCCCCGCGTGTCACTACCTCCAGTTGAAATGGGCCTACCGCCACTGCACCGGAAACACGGTCAATGGCCACCCCGTCCCGTTCCCCCGTGTCGTTGGCGGCCTCGATGGTCCCTGGCGTGGGATAGGCGTCGGAGAACCAGACGTGGCTGGCCATCACGGTATGGCCGAACAGGCGGCAGATAGGACACAAGCCCTGGTAGATCTCCGCACCACTCATCCGCCTGGCCTTGTGCTCCAGGACGCGGCCGCAGGACGCATCGGTCAGGGGATTGCAGACTCTCAAACCCACCGTGCGGCCGATCTTTTCGCAATAACTGCGCACCGCCCCCTTGAGACTGGAGCCGGGCAGGTAGACCGTGCGACCCAGGTCGGCGTGGTCGGTGCGCACAAAGTTCATGTCCAGGAGTGTGGGATCGGCACCTGCTTCCTTGCCGGATTTGATCAGCAGCGGCCCCCTGGGCGCGATTATGAAATCCAGCCGCAGTTCGTTCACCAATCGCTTATGCATCGCGCTTTCCTCCCCTGTGCACCTCTTCCAGGAACTTCTCCCAGTACTGGCGGCGCACCTTCTCATCGGCCAGCGAAGTCGTTTCCCGGCTCAACAGGTACTCCCGCAGTCCTTCGTGGGTCACCAACCATGTCTCTACGCCGTTCTCCCAATCTACCTCAAGTGTCACTTGGCCCAACCCCCGCGAGCGCCCACCTCCCAAGGTGACCAGGCCATCCTCGAACTCGCGCAGTCCCAGCAGAGCCAGCCCCAATTCGGCCTCGGTGGCATTGTCCACCACCATCTCGAAGCGAAAGGCAGTCCCTGCGGGCACAGCCTCGTAGTCGAACTTGAGTCCTTCACCCACGGTCTCGGTGTCGCGGTCAATCGCAACTCCATCGCGGATCAGGTAGCGATCGAACCAGGTGGAAGCCACGACCGGCATATCGCGCACGGCCAGTTTAGAGCCCAGCCAGGGCGCGCCGCACAGCCGGCAAGTCCAACAAGAGCGCTCTAGAATTCGCTGGCTTAGCATGGCGGGCTTGGCGCGGTATTCCTCCTTCCATGCATCCACGTCACCTTGACTCACGCAGCCGGGCACCGCGCCCGGCTCGTCGCTGAAACGTGCAGCCGTATCGGTGCTGAGACAGGCTAGTCTCCCATTCATGCCCCGCAGCAATGACTCCAGATGTGCGCGATAGGCCCCTTTGAACGAACTACCGGGGATGTATGGCCTGTGCGCCAAATCCTTGAGCACCGGCAGGTCTTGCTCGGTGGCTCCCCCACCCCCTCCAGCGCCAATGCGCATGGCCGTCTCCAGGCGCAGCGTACCGGCCACTTTCAGGCGACTGTGGAAAGCGCTGAAATCTATTGATTCTTGGGCCATCGCACGGCCTCCTTTCGGTAGTAGAAGTAGCGGTTGAGTTGGCCCAGATATTGGCGCGCCATCTTAATCCACACTTCATCCACGTCTCCCGCCTCGGGCTCGCCCGACCGCGGTTGGCGGCCGAACTGGAGAGCGGCGCTCTCGGCCTCCATGTGCAGCGCGTCCAGCTCCGCGGCCAATTTCTCCCCAAAGTTCGCCTTTCGCCAGCTCGTGCCGGATACGTCACGACCAACCTGGTACAGGATAAAGTTCTTCACCAGTTCGACGCTGGGTGTCTCCAGGGCCACGGCCAGCACATTGCCGATTTGGTGTTTCTCCATCCGGCTACTGACGACGTCGGTGCTATCTACCAGTCGGCGCATGCGGCGTACGATTTCGTTGGTAAACCCCTCAACGCCCTGCTGGATCGCCATGCGCCGCCGTACTGCCTCTCGCCCCATCTGCCTTGTGGTTTCTGTCTCACTCATAGCGTCACCTCCGCCTGATAGTGAATGGGACTGGAGATCAACAGCCGGCCAAAGCCCCGGGCTCGCTCCTCCCCCAGCCCCTCATCCTCAAGTCTCTGCAACCTATCCTCCAGCGCCTCCAGCGCCAGTCCCTGTGTCCGGTACATGAACACGCTCCCCATCTCCGTAGCCAGTGCTGTCCGCCGCGGAAGTTGCCCCCCCATGTGCCAGCCCCCCATGATGGCCTGCTTACCGATCGCCCGCCACAACTCGATGGCCCCGTCCGGTAATTCCAGGTCAGCCAGGTCAGGCCGCGTGGCAGGCAAGCCACAGCGAGTCAGGAATGCCGGCGCCAACAAGTCAATGCTGAAAAAGTGCGTATCTTCAGCAAGAGGCACAACCCCGGCAACGCGTTGATAGAAGCGCCACTCCGTTAGCACAGTGGCATCGAATCGCTCCAATCTCTCCCTCAGATCGGGCAGTGAATCTTCTGTCTCGCTGGGGATTCGCACTGCGACGTGGCCCAATCCTCGCGAACGCCCAGCGCCGATCCCTTGCACCCGGAGTAACCAGCGCTCCAGGACCGGCACCTGAGATTCAGCACAGAGAATGTGGCCCCGGAACAAGAGGGGCGTGCGATCCTTCGCATGCGTCTCGACTGTCTCTAACGTGTACAGGAGTCGGTCGGCGGCCACGTGGCGCTGCCGCTCAATCGCCGTGCGTGAGATGCGCCGTACCGGGGTCGTCGTCTGCCCGTACTGTCCAGTCGCGAATTCATAGTACCCCGTCAACGCCTCGACCGCACTGTGGCACTCGGGACAGCGCGGCTCGTACAAAGAAGGTAGACTTGCCCTGGTCTGTAGGATCGCTTCAAACACGGCCTGCCGGACCAGGATGTCGCCTACGCCGTGCCGTTCACCTCCCGACGACTTGAAGCCACGGTGGTATTTGCAGGACCGCGCTGAGAGGGGCAACGGATACGTCGGCATACCACTGCGCGTCGGATACAGGTTCTCGAAAATGGGATCGAGCATCTCGCCACCGAACAGCATGCCAAACTCCCCCTCGGCCTCACGCGACAGCATCACCTCGGCCAACGCACCGCGCAGAGCAGACCCCGGAACATAGTCCCGGGTCTCGTTGTACAACGTGCTCTCCCCGTCGGTACCTACCATCAGCGAGGAGCGCAGTGAGATCTCGACCTCCACTCGTCTTTTGTTCATGACAGCCACCTCCGTCGCGCGTCATCTGCCGAGAGGACCGTCTCACTGCCATCGTCCTCAACCTGAAGGAGGTCGAATTCCAACTCACACCAACCCATCCCCCTGGTCTTCCCCCCCCCCAAGGCCAGTAGGTTCTCCAGTCCGGCCACCAGCAACCCCAAATCCTTCTCTTCAGCCCGGCCATTGATCTCACCTGCCAGCGTCACCGTACCGCCAGGAAGAAAGACCTCGGTCGTATAGAGCAGTTGGTCCTGCGCTACGCGGCGATGTCTCGACAACCCCACGCCGTAGCGCAGACTGGCGCGGGGCGGCGTGGGGGTCGTGGTCAGGAAGGCTGGCTCCACGAGGGTCAGGTCGGTGAACGTCAGAGAGGACTCTAACCAGGGCGACCCGAACAAGCGGCAAATCGGGCAGAACTCATGGCTCTTGTCCGGCTGGCACATCGCTTCGGCCACCGGGTCGTCACACGTCTTCTGGCCCATCGCCGTCGCCAATTGCCTGCAAGTGTGCCGCAGGCGCCCTTTGAAGGACGAGGCTGGGACCATCGGTAGCCCGCGCCAGTCCGTTAGCATTGGACGTTGAGCCAACGCCCCGCCTATGGCCCCTGAGCCGACGTTGAACGTGCCGTCAAAATGGACGCGAATCTCCGCTCGAAAGCGCATCGCTCACCTCCCCAATACCTCATCCCATCTATCGAGGCCGTCTTCGGAAGGAACAAAGTCGTACAGCTCGGCCAGGTCAGGCAAGATGCTGGTGTAAGCCACCTCAGCGTCTGGATCGTGTTCGGCATGTTTCCACGGAATGGGGTCCTTCTGGTCATCAAAGTGCCATGCTTTTTCAATCTCGCGCAGAATCATCCCAGCCTCACGTTCGTACAACCGAGCCTTTTGATACAGGAAGAAGAGAGACCCGCGCTCGCGTCCCTCGTACAGTGACTCAACCAGCCGCTGTAACTGGCTGGCGGGAAAGCCAACGCGACGCATTTGGCAAAGCAGGCGCAGCAGGGTCTTCATCTCCCCCAGAGTATAGGGGGCACCGGTCAATCTCAGCGCGCGGCGGGCTGAGTCACCCGGCAGTTTGACGGGGTAGGTAGCCCGCAGGTCGTCAATGTCACGGCGCAGCATGCTCTGCGACTTGAGCACCAGGAAATCCAGAGCGGGGTCTTTTGTGGCGTGCGTGCGCCGCTTGGCTCCTCGTTTGAGCAACTGCCTGGCCACATCGCGCAAAACACGCACTGGGTTGTGCGCATCCGCGATGACCACGCCAGCCGACATCGTCACAGGGCTTCCATCCGGCAGCGCCAACTCGCTCATCCCGCGACCGAACAACTCGCAGATGCGCATGGCTAACAGGAGGGCCACATCGCCGGGGACGATCAGAAGCACATCGTCACCGCCGACGGTGATGATCTCGAATGGGTGAACGACAACGTCCTCATGCCTTCCCCTATCCTGCTCCCGTTTCACCTCGACAGGCCGTATCAGTTCGGCCAAGGCCAGGTACACGGCGTTCTCAGTGACTTCTTTCAACGTCTGACTGGCCTCGCGGAACTCGGCTATCGTGCATCGTGTTTCCAGGAGCCTCCCGATGCTGTTGCCGTCGGCGTAGATGAGTCCAACGTAGCCCGGCCGTGCTGTGCAGGCCTGCCCGATCTCGCCCAGGTCGCTGGCTATGTACACCTCTCCCTGATCGTACCTGGCATAGTATGCCGACTGAAGGTCGGGGTGCTCCGCCAGAAAGCCACGATACTTATCCAACCAATGGCTGCGGACAACGTACCGTTCGTCTATCTTGCGCGCGCAAGGAGTGCACAGCGGCCACAATTCCTCGCGCCATCTGCCCATCAAGGCTGCCGGTCTTTGCCCACAGGAACGGCAGCGCTGAGCGTGGGGCAACGTCTCGTAGAAAGGGACCAGTGGGCGGCTATCCTTGCGGCGGCGCAGCGCTATCCCGGCCAGTTTGACCATCTGGCCAAACACCCGGTGCATGTGAAACGCATGTTCTGAGACCTGGCCGGGCGGCTTTCCGTCCTGCTGGTAGATCTCGTAGCCGGCAGCAATCCGGCTCCACTCAGATGGGTAAGCCTCCCGCAGTGCATTCACCTCCTCCAACGTGACCGCGCCGTAGCCATCGCGCAGCTCACCGGCAGTCGTACTGTAGGTAACGCACGTCGTCGTCGCTACTCCCGTACGCTTCGGGTAAAGTGCCTCGATCTCGAATTTGAGCCTGGCCAGCAGATCTGGGTCATCGGGCACGATGGCCAGGAGGCTTCCGCCACCAGCATAGATCACGCATTTCGGATCTACAGCCCGTCCCACGAACTCCTCAATCTCCTCATTGAGCTCCTGAAGCAACATACTTGCTCCGCGGATCTCAGGTAACCGTGCTGACTCGAACACGTAATCCATCACGTGGTCAGCATCAGCGCTGAGGATGGCCACCGGGGCCTTGCCGTCCACGTGGCCGGGCGGGCCGACTAGCAGCGGATCAAGTACACTCTGTCTCCAATCTGCCCATTCCTCGGTCATGCGCACCTCCAATCGGTTTGATCACATCCTAACACTATGCCAGCCCAGCGATAAAACGGACCAGCGCAGCGATCCCCATTCCGATCATCACCAACACAGTGCTAACCGCATAGATGACATAGAGGATCAAGAAGAGTGTTGGAAGCTTCTTCTCCATATCCGAGAAGTTTAGCTCCTTTCCCGGAATCATCCTACCCTCTTCGTCACGAGGGTATATGGCATCTTCGACGTGGTACATTCGTACGCTGCCTGCCATTTCTGGCAGATCCTCCAAAAGGCGGAGTGTATCGAGCCGCAGGCCAACGAGCCTCTTGTACTTGACCAACAACTGTTCCCAAAAACGGCAGATAGCGATCCCCCCGACCATCAAGGGTAGCGCCAGGACTAACCCCCACCACTGCCCGCTGACAGCATCCTTGATCAGGAACGATACCGCACCCAGAATCAGTGAGTTCACAGTGATGTAGATGTTGGTCACCGTCTGGCGCCTCTCAGATAGCTTCGCGGTATCTTCTACAAAGCACTTGTACTCTTCAAACTTGTTGACGTCGCTCATGGTGTCTGCCTCCACAGTCTTTGCCGGATCAAGCAACTCAATCTCTCTGGCCCCTCTGCGACATCGAATAGTACAATCTTGCCCCGCCGCACAGTCTCAGCGATACGGGGATCATCGAACTGCGACATCTCCCAGGCAGCAGCGATCACATCTGCCGCTCGACCACTGCCCTTGAGTACGATCAGTTCACGTCCCTGTTTCGCATTCCTCAGCACTTCGTCGTACACGATCGGCCCACCATTGACAACCAGGGCGACTGAAGGCATCTGCGCGCCTAAAGCGTCGGCCATCGCATAGATAGTCCCGCTCTCCGTACCGAATTCAGGGCCTTCCAGGAACACAAAGTGCGAATGATGTGGCTCCAACTCGGCTTCCGCCTCGGGGTTAGGATGGCCTGGCCAGGAAACCTTAGCAGCAGGGCACACGCCGATGAGCGGTGCCGTGAGACCATACCTGGCAGCCCCTTCCCCGGTGAGAGCCATCACTCCGGCACTCGTTCCACCGTCCAGGATGGCAATACGCTCCTGTGCCGCGAGGCGAGCCAAGCCATCTACGAAGAGCGGGCGTGCAGAGTTGATCTCATCTTCACTCATCCCGCCCGCACCGCCGCTGATCACGACGAGCGCCTTAGGTGAGCCTAAGAAAAGCGCCGAGAGAATTTCGTGAACGTCGGTATCGTGCGACGCGCGCACCACGTGAGCAGTACGTCCGTTGACGAAGCGGATTATCTCATCCACAGTCCCACCAGCCATGTAGCCATTACGCGCCACGACACCAACCCCAGCCTGGCCGAACAAACAAACAGAGCCGGCCCAGCAGCATACGCTGCCGGCACCGGCTCCGTCATCCCCATATCGCGCCTTTCGGGCTACCGCCACCCATCTCTTAGGCACCCCCGCCCGCATCCCGGGCGAACCTGCGTCAACCG
>Ga0307378_10006205_pt1 | contig 16437 bp, 19 predicted proteins | sample UN1MG_FD_202238 | JGI IMG/M metagenome (GOLD analysis project Ga0307378, IMG submission 202238) | Soil microbial communities from Risofladan, Vaasa, Finland - UN-1 | ecosystem: Environmental > Terrestrial > Soil > Coastal area > Acid sulfate soil | place: Finland: Risofladan, Vaasa | collected... | reverse complement strand
ATCTCCCTGAGGCGAATCAGCGGGCGGGTCTGTTTTGTCTCGTACCGGAACGTGTTTACGATCTGGTAATATTTTATGGGCAAATCTGCGTGAGAGCGGACCCAGAGGGCATACATCGGGTAGATAGCGGTCTCGCTTGTCGGACGCAGTGCCAGCTTTACTTCGAGAGGGGTCGTCCCGCCATGCGTCACCCAGTATACTTCATTTTCGAATCCTTTGATGTGCTCTGCCTCCTTCATGAATTCCTGTTCAGGAATCAGAAGGGGAAAAAGTGTTTCCTGGTGGTCGCGGTCAAGGAGATCGCGGAGTCTCTGGTACACGTATTTGCGTATCGCAAACCCGTAGGGGTACCAGACATACAATCCTTTGACAGGATAGCGTACATCCATGATCTCGGCCCGCCATAACAGGTCATTATACCATGCAGAAAACTCATATTTCGGTGGCAGGGCGCCCGTGTCATCGTCCATGAATCAGATCCTCTAAGCTACTAAATGTATGATAATTGGCGTAATAAAAGCCTCGACAAACGCGGCGATTACTACAAGTGGAATGACGTATACGGCAAACAGTCGTGTGTATCTTCTCGCCTCTTCGGCGGTGTCCCCCCTGTGATACCACTCAGTGATGAGTGACTGGGCGAGCAGGATACCGAGCGCCCCGGAAAGGATGAACGCAGGGATCTCAAAAATACCATGCGGCAGGATGGCCGCGACAACAAACGCGACAGAGTGATCTTTATGCACGATTTCCAGGATCGAGCCGATCAGGATACCATTCAGACTAATGATGAATATCGTGAGGATACCAAATGATGCCCCTCCTAAAAAGAGCAGGAGGCATGCCTCTAGATTGTTGAAAAAGAGCCTGACAAAGATATCCGGGGAATCTTTCCCCATGATCTGGCCTGCAACCTCTTTTTCAAAGAGTTTCATCAGGTTTTCACCAGTTGCCGGATTTTGCATTGTTCCGACCCAGCCAACCGTGATCGTAGCAAAAAAGAGGAGGGATATGATAATGATCGCATTTGCCAGCGGAGAATTAGACATACAGTACCATCCGCGTCATATCCCTGATTCCCGGAGCAAACCCGACTACTATCATGGCGAGCAGAACGAGATGCCAGAATGTGGGATTTGCCTCTTTGCGGTATAGTTCCATGACATAGATTGCCGGGAAGAGCACGACCAGTTTCAAGGGGAACATTACAAATGCGGTATGGGTCATCTCAATAAGGCCGGAACCTACCACATGTTGTTCTATATACCTGACTGACGGGTGAAGGTCAATCCCATAACTCGTCGCACTTGCATCCAGCAGCTGACCAAAAAGGAGTGTCAGGTAGAGTGGATCAGTTACATATTCCCAGTGGAGTATGTAGCGCATGCATGCCCAGACAAGCAGGGTTGCAGTGATTGCCATCAGAGGAATGATGGCAAACACAAAGAGGTCAATATGGGCATGGTTGATACCCCATGCAATCAGCACAAGCGAAACGACAAATGTCGACATAATGCCGGCAAAAGCGTAAAATGTGAGAAAATTCTGCGTTAGTCCCTGCAGGGTAATGTAGCCGGAGAGAAACAGCATTGCAATCGTATAAAAAAAGAGCACGAAGTAGATGAGTGGGGTCACAAGTAAAAACTGGAAGTCCCCCTGTATCATCCCGGTGTCCTGCACAACCCGCAACACCCCCCCGAGAATAACGTAGGGGAGTGTAGCAAGGATGAATCTGGCATCAATTTTGAATCCTGTATCGGAAAGCCAAGTCGATTTCGACATCCAGTGATACAACAAATACACCCCGAAGACCAGGATCATCGCGTAGGTGAGCGTATCTACTATGTTATAGGATTGGCCCATCCTGATAGGATCGATGTAGTATTTGTATATGAAATCACTAATCATCCATGATCAGAATGAGCGCAGATGCAATAAAATTACTCAAACCGAAGGTTTTTGACAAGTCCAAATGGATGCAGCTACCCCGTGACGTTGTTATCGGGCATGACGTGTTCGGCCAGATCCCGTCGGTCTGTGAAGATCTCAAACTTGGAAAGTCTGCGCTCCTTATATCCGGAAAGGGCACAATGAGTCTTGCCGGGAATACCGTCCGGAAGATCCTCAGTGACCACTATACCGTGAAGCCATTTCTTGCAGATGAGAACAGCCTGCCTGTCATTAAAAAGGCTGAAAAGGTTGCGGCAGGTATGGACTTTTTGATCGGTGTCGGGGGTGGGCGGGTGATCGATACCGCGAAGATCGTTTCATATAATCTTGACCTCCAGTTTATTTCCGTACCCACTGCGGCTTCACATGATGGTATAGCATCTTCCCGCGCTTCAGTGCCTACTGCTGATGGGCATGCATCGCTGGATGCCCAGCCACCCATTGCGATTGTCGCAGACACGGGCATCATTGCCTCCGCCCCGCACCGGCTCCTTGCCGCCGGGTGTGCCGATGTTATCTCCAACTACACCGCGATCCTTGACTGGGAGCTCGCACACCGGGTTAAAGGAGAACCAATGAGTGAGTATGCAATAGCGCTCTCAAAGATGACCGCTGAGATCCTGGTAAAGAATTCCCACCTGATCAAACCGCACCAGGAGCAGTCTGCGTGGTTTGTAACAAAAGCGCTCGTATCCAGTGGGGTTGCCATGAGCATCGCAGGATCGTCCCGCCCGGCAAGCGGTGGCGAACACAAGTTCTCCCATGCGCTTGATAAGCTCGCACCGGGTAAGGCGCTTCATGGTGAGAGCTGTGGGATTGGGACGATTATTTCCATGTACCTGCATGGGGGAGACTGGAGGAGTATCCGTGCATCGTTAAAAAGCATCGGTGCCCCGGTAACTCCCGCAGAAGTTGGGATTGATGATGCAATAGCCGTTGAGGCGCTTCTCATGGCAAAGACTATCCGTCCGGAACGCTTCACAATACTCGATATGGGTCTCACACGGGAATCAGCAGAGAATCTTGTACAGATGCTCTACAGGGAATAAGGAGTGACCGAATGGCAGATGTAAAAACAAAAGTGACACTGGTCGGGACGGTTCTGGCAAAACAGGGGGTTGAGTTCATCTACGAAGGTGAAGTTGCCGGGTGCGATACCTGCAAGGTAAAAAAGGCATGCAATAACCTCCAGGTAGGCAGACGGTACCGCATCAAATCCGTCAGGACAACGCATCATGAATGCACGGTTCATCTTAACGGCACAACCGCTGTCGAGGTTATGGAGGCGCCGATAACCGCGCTTATCAACGCTGATATGGCAATTATCAATTCAAAGATCAAGCTTGAACTCTCCTGCAATAAGAGTGATTGCCGGAGTTTCCCGCTTTGCCATCCCGACGGTGTAGTTGAAGGAGACAAGTATATCGTCTCCGATGTGTTGGGTAACGCTTCGGATATCTGCGAGAAAGGGCGGGCGCTGAAGCTTGTCGATATACGACCTTCGTAACATTTCTTTTAAAAAAAGAATTAAAATTCCGATATTCTGGCTTTTTTTTATCTTTGGAACGCGCACCGGGGTCTTAGGTGAACCCATGGCAGGTGCAATGCGGAGAACCAGTACCTCCGCTATTGATCGCGCCAATACAGAAATCCATGGTGATAATCCGGAACCGTAAATCAGGTATACAGGAATATTTTACCCGTAATGGTCTGCACAATACCAGAGCAGTTCTGCAGAGTGCAGGATATTTTTATAGCCATCGAGATCTCTTTTCCACCGATCCGGGATAGCTCCGGAGCCCCAGTATGCCCCCGCAAGTGCACCGCAGCAGGCACCTGCCGTGTCAGCATCCCCTCCAAGATTGATAGCTGAGAGGATTGCACCCTCAAGAGTGCGGGCGTTCATGAAGCAGGACAGGGCTGCGTGCGAGCAGAGCGCAGCGTCAAGTGAGGGTACCTGCGAATAATTCTGGTAATTTCCCAGAATTGTAAACACTTCATCATTCGTGCACAGTGAGCGTGCATGCCGGTAAGCCTCCCTACGGGAAACACCGCGGCACATATCACTCACCATTACGTTAAGCCATGCGGAGCAGTGGGCGGCGACTGGATCATAGTGCGTAAGGTGTGAACATGCAAGGCTCACTTCATAAACTTCGTTGACGGGAAAAAAAATACCGATTGGAAACCCGCGCATCACACTCCCATTACTCCGGCTGCCATGCCGTCGTTTGTGCACGAGCCACGCTGCCCGGTGCGGCAGGGTGCCGGATTTGATCAATTCAAAGAAGGCAGAAGATGTCGGGCCGTACCATTCCGGATGCGTATTGTACCCGAGAATTAACCTTGGAATAAGGTCAGTTGGACGAAATCCCCTGCATACAACGAGCGATTCTGCAACTGCCAATGCTTGTAATGTATCATCCGTGATTTCTCCTTTTTTCCGTAAATGCCGCCCACCGGGAAGCATTTCGGTCACCCACGCGTTGGATGGGGCAGATCCTTCCAGGGGCGCACCCAATGCATCTCCAATTGCCAGCGCAATGAGCGATCCGGTAGCATGAAGGTTTCCTGATATAAATCTCACCAAAAAGGTATATGTGCATCACAAGAAAAAGTATCAGCTTGCAGAAGGTGATAGTGTGCAAAAGGAAGAGTTGCTGCATTTACACATGTTAATGATTCACATTAAGAAGTACTATGAAGGCGTCACCAACGAAGAAATCGGCACTGGCCGTTATAATTCCCTTGATATTTCCCCGGTCCATATTCATAAGGATAAGAAAGCCCACAAAGATGCTCTTCTCACGCTGGGAGATGAGATTGTTACCCATATTCACGGGCATACTATGCCTGTGGTGAACTATTCTTCAGAGACTGCAACTGCATCCACAAAAATTGCAGCCGAACATTAAAAAGTCATGGATGAGGCACTGGCATTTCGGGAGATGATCTCCCGCATCCTCACCCTTCATCCCGGCGATGAAGCCATTGTTGCGGTAAAGATCGATATCTGCCGGAAGTACAGGCTGCCTGCGGTTCCTAAAAACTCAACAATTCTTGCGGTTGCCCGACCGGAGGATCGGGAAATCCTCCGGAAGATCCTGCTTGTGAAGCCCACCCGGACGTTATCAGGAGTAGCTCCTGTTGCGGTAATGACTTCTCCGGCACCATGCCCGCATGGCAAATGCCTGCCCTGCCCGGGAGGACCCGACCACCAGTACAAATCCCCCCAGAGTTACACGGGTGAAGAGCCGGCTGCGCTGCGTGCCCGGGAGCATAACTATGACCCGTTTGCCCAGGTACATGCCCGGCTCGGGCAGTTCGAGCTGCTCGGTCACCGCGTGGACAAGGTCGAGTTGATCGTCATGGGCGGGACGATGACTGCACGAACACCGGAATACCAGGAGCAGTTTGTGTCACGCTGCATTGAAGCGATGAACACCTACCCGGGCGGGGCAGCAGCAGCTGAAGCGCGTGATGTGTCAACCGTGGAAACTGAAAACGAAAATTCCGCCATCCGTTGCGTTGCGATCACGTTCGAAACCCGCCCGGACTGGTGCCGGAATGAGCATGTTGAGCGGATGCTGCGCCTTGGTGTGACCAAAGTGGAACTTGGCGTACAGCACGTTGATGATGCGATATTATCCTACAACCGCCGCGGGTGTACTGTGGCAGATACCGTTGCAGCAAATACCCTTCTCCGTAATGCCGGTATGAAAGTGGGTTTCCATATAATGCCTAACCTTCCCGGCTCGACCATTGATAAGGATAAAAAGATGTTTGAGACGATCTTTTCTGACCCCCGTTTCATGCCGGACTTCCTTAAAATCTATCCTACTCTTGTCACTCCGGGTTCTGAGATTGAAGAACTCTGGGAGCGGGGCGATTACTCACCATACAGCGAGGAAGAAATGATCGATCTCGTTGCATATGCCAAATCCCTCATCCCTGAGTACACCCGGCTCCAGCGGATCCAGCGTGACATACCAGCAAAACTGATCGTCGCCGGTTCCCGGCATTCAAACTTCCGGCAGCTTGCCCAGAACCGGCTGAAGAGATCCGGAAGACGTTGTCGCTGTATACGGTGCCGGGAGATTGGAAGACTTCCCTCGCTTGCAGAATCAGAAATCCAGGTATTGAAGTATACCTGCTGCGGTGGACATGAGCACTTCATATCTGCTGTGTCCGATGATTCATTAATCGGGTTTACCCGGCTCCGGTTCCCGTCACGTGTCTACCATGCCTGGCTTGAGAATGCTGCAGTCATGCGTGAGCTCCATGTGTATGGAAGTCTTGTCCCGGTGGGAAAAGAAGCGGCGTCCGAGGAATGGCAGCACAGGAATTACGGAAAAGTGCTGATTGCACGTGCAGAAGAGATCACGTCGGATGCCGGGTTCACCCGTCTGGCGATTATGAGTGGTATAGGTGTGCGCCCCTATTACCGGAGACAGGGCTATGAACGTAAAGGACCCTATATGATTAAGGAGCTGCCATGAACCCGGCGACGACTGAATTTCTCCGACAGAGGTTCTGCGATTATTACAAAAAAACCATTCTTGTTTCGCCATCATCCCTGGAACAGCGGGAGTGGGGCTTTGTGCTTTTCAATCCCAACTCACCTGCCATGCGGATGCGACGGCATGTCGGTTTTTCGGGACGGGATGAGCTCTTCCAGTACATCAAAAATCTCGTACCCCAGCATACCTACTACTCGACTGCATACTACGAAAAACCGGATGCCGGGACTATGGCAGATAAAGGCTGGTGTGGGGCAGATCTGATTTTCGATCTTGATGCCGACCACATCGTGCGGGGTCCCTATGATCAGATGCTGGAACGGGTAAAGGAGGAAACCGGGAAGCTCATCTCGATGCTCACTGTTGAGTTTGGTATGGATCCAAAGACCATCGAACTCGTCTTTTCCGGTGGCCGCGGTTACCATGTTCATGTCAAGGATATCGCATTCCGTGGATGGGGAAGTGCCGAACGCCGTGAACTTATTGACTACGTCTGCGGGATCGGAATCGACCCCTCTGTGATGCTTTCTATAAAAAAACCTGCATCTCCCGGCTGGCCGGTGCGATACCGTGAAACACTCCTTGAATATCTCCGCTGGATGGGAACCCTGAACGAAGAGGATGCAATAGTGCACCTGACCGCTATCGAGGGGATTGGCAAGGACTCGGCAACGGCATTTCTGAAAAAACGAGAGGAGATTATTGCCGAAATTGAACGCCATCCCACGAGTATGATCTTAAAAAATCGTGCTCTCCAGGCTATCCTCATCGGGCAGGAAGGAGAATTTAAAAAACGACTTCTTTCCCGTGCAGCTCTTGCTGATGAGCCGGTTACCACTGATACAAAACGGCTGATCCGGATGCCGACATCGTTGCATGGCGGGAGCGGGATGCGGGTGCAACCTCTTGAACTCCGGGATCTCCACGATTTTGAACCGCTTGTGGATGCAGTGGTCTTTTCAATGCGGGATGTCAGGGTGGACCTTCGCCATCCTGTTACGATCCCGATGCTCGGAAGTACTTATGAACTCCAAAAAGGCATCACTACAGTACCGGAAGCGGTGGCAGTATTCCTCTGCTGCCGTGGCATGGCGGAAATTAGCTGAGGGTGAAGATAATGGGTCCAATGAGGCTTGACGATCTGCGCAGCATCCTGCTGTCCGAGCGGGAGACGGGACGGCTCATAGCGGTCGCATCCGATCTCTTCGATCGCGGGCATGCAGAACTCGCTTCTCTTATCAGCAAAGTATACGCATTTGAAGACCCGCTTTCTGATGAGGCTCGTTCCTTTATCGAGGAAACTCTCGCGATTAAAGAGACACTCCGGGAGCTTTTTGCAATACGGTCCCGCAAGATTCTCGCGCTTACCATCATGCATGCAGAAGGTAATTATTATGACCGTGAAGAAGTGAAGCGGATGATCCCTGTTGAAAAAGAGATGTTTGAAACGGTTACTGCCAGTATTGAACAGTGCAAGGGCATCCTGCTTCATAATGTACCGCATTATGCAAAAAGTACAGGAACGGCAGATACGGATACAAGTGTCAAACCCGGGTTTGAGCAGGATGAAGACATGAGTGACGCAACGGTGTTGTATGCAACACCAGAAGCCAACACATCTCTATCACCACCGTGCGTGCTCGTACGGGTTCTCGAGGACATGGAATCCTTTATGGGAATTGATGGGAGGATTTATACCCTCTCAAAGGGAGATATAGTGACGCTTCCTGAGCGGAATGCTGCGGTCTTAAGTGAACGCAACATAGTCTTAAATATGAACCTTTGTAAATAATATTGGTATTCTATATCCAAATTATCGGTGAAAATTTTATGAAAATGCCAGCAAAATTTAACACCTATTGCCCTCACTGCAGGAATCACCAGATGCACGAGGTCGAGAAGGTAAAGAAAGGCAAGACAACCGGCCTCCACTGGATCGACCGCCAGAAGGCTCGCAGAGGAAAAGTAGGCAACATGGGAAAATTCTCAAAAGTGCCCGGAGGCGACAAGCCAACGAAAAAGATTAACGTGCGGTACCGCTGTGTAACCTGTGGAAACGCACACCTGCGAAAGGGCTTCCGGGTCGCAAAGTTTGAGCTGACGGAGTGAGCGCATAATGGTACGCGAGATTCGGGAAAACCGGAGTAAATTTTTCAAAGTAAAGTGTCCTGACTGTGAGAACGAACAGATGGTATTTGAAAAGGCAAGCACTGTCGTGAAGTGTGTTGTATGCGGGCACGATCTTGCGCTTCCCACTGGCGGAAAAGCAAACATCAAGGCTGAGATCATCTCAGAGTTCAAGTGATTCTTCCCATGCTGGACAGAGAGTGGCCACAGGAATCAGAACTGGTTGTCTGTACCGTACAAAACGTGAAGGACTTCGTAGCGTTTGTATCGCTGGATGAGTATGGTGGCCGCCAGGGGCTCATTCCCATCTCTGAAATTGCGAGGGGCTGGATCAAGTATATTCGTGATCACATCCGTGAGGGTCAGAAGATAGTCTGCAAGGTTCTCAACGTCGATCGGAACCGTGGGCACATTGATCTCTCCTTAAAAGACGTTAACGAACACCAGCGCCGTGAAAAGATTCGCGAGTGGAAGAATGAATCAAAAGCCCAGAAGTGGCTGGGTTTTGTTGCTGAACAAACCGGCGAATTACCAACCTCCTTAGAAGACCTGATTTACAATAAATACGGGGCTTTCTATCCCGTGTTTGAAGACCTTGTCACCGATAGCGAGACGACACTCAAAAAACTTGATCTCTCTATAAAGGTTGCTGATACGCTTCTTCATGTGGCACAGGAGAACGTGAAAGTTCCCAAAGTTGAAGTGACCGGGCACCTGTACCTTTCTTCTATGGAGCCTGATGGAATTACGGTCATTAAAAATGCCCTCAAGGAGGCAAATAAATCCAAGACTGCCGGTGCTGATATCGAACTTCTCTATCTTGGTGCACCCACCTATAGAATTAAAGTGACCGCTCCCGATTACAAAAAAGCGGAAAAAGCAATCGAAAAAGCGGCCAACGCGGCTATCGTTGTCGTGGAAAAGTCTGGTGGCGAGGGCAAACTCATCAAGAAACCGAAATCCGGGAAGAGTCAATGAGCGGGCGCATCCGTCACTGCAAAACAGATCTGACCTATACTCTTTCTACAACATGCCCGGTATGTGGCAAGCCGACTGGTATTGCCCATCCTGCACGTTTTTCCGTTGAGGACCGGTTCGGGAAATACCGGAGGATGGTAAAAAATGATTGAGGAGATCTCTATCCGGTTTCTCGATTGTATCAGGGAAAGGAAACCTGTCGATCCTATCCTGATTGAAGGCCTCCCCGGAATCGGGCAGGTTGGCAAGCTCGTTGCCGAATACATGATCCATATGCTGGGAGCCGAAAAGATCGGTGAGATCCATTCCATCTATTTCCCCCCTCAGGTAATTCTTGAAGAGAGCGGTCTTGCCCGGCTGGCTCGAAATGAACTATATCTTTACCATGCTGAGGGCAAAGATCTCATCTTTCTCGTCGGCGATCACCAGAGCACCTCGAACGAAGGGCATTACCTCCTTGCCGACCAGTACTGCATGATCGCTGAAGAACTAAAAGTACAGCGCATTTACACACTGGGCGGATTCGGTGTCGGGCACCTGGTAAATGAGCCCCGGGTTCTTGGAGCAGTGAACCGCGCGGAGCTCCGTCCGGAGATTGAATCTGTCGGAGTTACATTCAACCGCGCCGAACCCGGTGGAGGGATCATTGGGGCTGCCGGGCTTATACTTGGGCTTTCTGCAGAGCGTGGGATCGATGCAGTTTGCCTGATGGGTGAAACGAGCGGTTACCTTGTCGACCCGATGAGTGCGGCAAATGTGCTCGATAAACTTTCAAAACTGATTGATGTGCCGGTTGATCCTACTAAGCTCAATGACCGTGCTTCCGAAATGGAAAAGGTCATCGAAGGATTAGTCGAAGGCGACAAGATGCATAAGGATGAAGAGCTGAGCTACATCGGGTGAGTGATTTTTACCCGATCACGTTTTTTACTATATTGAAACGGTTTTTTATTCGTATGAGGGGACTGAGTATCCTGTTGGTGCTGTGAACGCTGAAGTCGTTCTGGCAGACGAAGGAACAATGATTTAAAATATTCTTTTTTTGATGACTTTGTTGCGGCTCTATGGGTCCCGGTTTTATGGACACCTTCACCCCGCTAACCATTCCCCGTATATTACTGGAGCGACATATATCAGATCAGGTGTTCCTTCAAAAATGATTGTTATCGGGATTGATCCAGGACTTGCACGACTGGGGTATGGTGTAATTGACGTTACCAGGGGGGAAATACGGCCGGTTTGTTATGGATGTATAGAAACCTCAGGAAAGGATCTCCGCCCACCAGAGCGATTATTGAAAATATATGAAGCAGTCGAAACACTTTTTGAGAAATATCAGCCTGCACACATTTCCCTTGAAAAGTTATTTTTTTCAAAAAATATCTCATCGGCCATGGCAGTAAGTGAAGTACGCGGGGTCATCCTTCTTGCAGCAGAAAAGCGAAATATCCCGATCGCGGAATACACGCCAAACCAGATCAAGCTGGGGATCGCCGGATCAGGTCGTGCAGACAAACGCCAGATGCAGGAGATGATAAAACGATTGCTCCGTCTGGACGAAATCCCCACACCCGATGATGCTGCGGATGCACTTTCGATTGCCTTATGTCATATCCATATCATGAGATAGTACAATGATAGCGCATCTCTGTGGGGAACCAGTCCTGACCGGGGACAAGTGGGTGGTAATCGATGTTCAGGGCATCGGGTATCAGGTACAGGTAACCCAGCCGGCACTCCAGCTGCTGATGCAAAATAAGGAACCTGTAAAGCTCTTCACGCATATGTCGGTCCGGGAGGATGCAGTCACGCTGTACGGTTTCATGCACCAGAGTGAACTGGAGATCTTCAGAATTCTTATCAGCGTTTCCGGGATTGGCCCGCAGATTGCCATGAATCTCCTCTCCCAGGTCGGGATCGAGGATTTCGCCATGGCAATCCTGAACGAGGATGAAAAAGCCCTGACCAGGATCTCCGGGATTGGCACCAAGAGTGCGAAACGGTTAATCTTAGAACTCAGGGACAAGATGAAGAAAGTCGGCAGGACGATAGTATCCGGTGAAACCGGCAGGAGCAGTCCTGCCGTGCACGATGCGGTAAGCGCACTGATATCGCTAGGGTTTGCAGAAAAAGAATCAAGAGATGCAGTCAATGCTGCGGCTCCCGCACTGAAATCTCCAACAGTGCAGGAACTCATTAAAGCTGCACTCTCGAGACTGAAGGAACGGTAAGGCCATGACCGAGAGGATTATATCCCCCAGGCTACTCACAGAGGAAGCAGACGATCTTACCATCAGGCCGGCCCGGCTGGATGAATTTGTCGGACAGGTCCAGGTAAAAGAGACGTTAGAGATCGCAATTGAATCTGCAAAAAAACGCGGTGAACCCTTAGACCACCTCCTGTTCTCCGGGCCACCGGGACTTGGCAAGACTACGCTTGCGCATATCATCGCCCACGAGATGGGTGCTGATATCAGGGCTACCACCGGCCCGGTACTTGAAAAACCGGGGGATATTGCTGCACTTCTCACCCCGTTAAAATCGGGAGATATCCTGTTTATCGATGAAATCCACCGGATAAACCCGGTTGTCGAAGAAATGCTGTACCCTGCTATGGAGGATTTCTTTATCGATGTAATGATAGGCGAAGGGCCGAGTGCACGCTCGATAAAGCTGAACCTCGAACATTTCACGCTTATCGGGGCAACCACAAAACAAGGGCTTTTAGGCTCCCCGTTCCGGGATCGCTTCGGGATTTTATCACGGCTTGACCTGTATTCTCCCGGCGAACTGGTAAAGATTGTGACGCGGAGCGCTTCCATCCTGAAGATCCCGATAACGGGCGATGGTGCTGAGGAGATAGCAAAGAGGAGCCGGGGGACACCTCGGATTGTCAACCGGCTGCTGCGGAGAGTGAGGGATTTTGCTATTGTCAAAGGGGATGGGACCATCACGCGGGAGATAACCTCCAACGCGCTTTCCATGATGCGGATCGATGAGCTCGGCCTGGATGAACTGGACCGGCGAATTCTCTCGATCATTGCCAAGGACTTTGATGGAGGCCCGGTCGGGGTGAAGACCATTGCGATCTCTGTGGGAGAAGAGGTTCGGACCATCGAGGATGTGTATGAACCTTACCTGATTCAGGTCGGGTTTATCAAACGCACTCCCCATGGAAGGGAGGTCACACCCGCTGCAAAAAAGCATCTCAATAATCCGCAAAAGACCCTGGTTTAACCGGGGTGAGGCGGGGGATCACTGGCTCTGATTATGGCACTCCGCACGCCATGCCCGCAATTTTTTAATATCGTATCTCACCGATCTCCTCTGGCGATGCCGGCAGGGCTTGGCTGAACCCTAAAAATCATTTCCGATGTTCTCTATCCCGTTACAAACGACGAAACGGGAAGGATCCTCCTTTGAAATCCTGTCTCCCATTGCTATGGTGGAGCAAGTCTTTCACTTTATATCCTGTCACAGGCAACCACATTGGTAACAATGTTCGCGAATGCCGACCTGCACATTCACTCCCCGTATTCGATTGCGGTCTCCCGCTTTATGCAACCGGAGCACCTGGTGTCAGCCTGCACGACAAAGGGCATCCAGGTGCTTGGCACCGGTGATGCCCTCCACCCAACATGGCGGAAGACATGGGAACCCTTTCTGGAGAACGAAGCGGGGATTGTCATTGTCCCGACCGCCGAAGTGGAGGATGAACGGCGGGTGCACCACCTGATCATGGCAGAGGATTTTTCTCAGTTCAATGAACTGCAGAGACTTTTTAAAGGAACGTGTAAAAGTTTTCTCACCAGTGGCCGGCCACATGTCTACCTGTCCGGTGAGAAAATCGCGCAATGTGCGCACGAAGTCGGTGCAATTGTTGGTCCTGCGCATGCGTTCACTCCCTGGACCTCGATGTACGCGTATTTTGATCGTGTTGCCGATTGTTACGGCAGCGAACCGATCGATTTCCTCGAGCTGGGTCTTTCAGCGGACAATTCGTACGGTGCGGCTATTGCGGATCTTGAGACCATTCCTTTCCTCACCAACTCCGATGCCCATAGCCCCCGGCCCGACAAGATCGGACGGGAGTTCAACAGGCTACGGCTCGCGCATCTCACGGTCAAAGATGTGCTCGCATGCGTGAGGAACGGAGCTATTGAGATGAACGCCGGGTTCTTCCCGGAAGAAGGGAAGTACAACCGCACAGCCTGCACCCGCTGCTTCACCCAATACTCCCTTGAGGAAGCAATACAGAACACATGGCGGTGCCCGGAAGACAGCGGGATCATAAAAAAAGGGGTATCCGATCGTGCCCGGGAACTTTCTTCTGTCGGTACGCATAGTCCGCGCCCACCCTACCTCCATATCATCCCGCTGGGCCAGATCATCCAGACAATGGAAGGTACATCCACGTCCCGAACGAAAAAGTGCACTTCTCTCTATGAGGGCTTCATCAGTACGTTTGGTAACGAAATCGAGGTGCTTATCAACGCTCCGGTTGCCGATATCCGCACCATCCATGCAAAAACCGCTGACGCAATTGAAGCCCTGAGGAGCGGGCATGTTACCCTGCATCCGGGTGGTGGTGGAAAGTATGGTACATTCTCGCTTGGATAAGCCTGTGTCAAAGCTGCATTTACGCGTACAATACTATGGGTTTTTCCATTTGGCAGGATAACCGCGAAAATTTTCGCACTTAACGCCATATTTAACCAGACCGGCTGACAAACGTTCTGCCATGGAACGAAACACTCTTGGCATAGGTACCCTTGCGGCAGTAATTCTGCTCTGTGTTATTGTCCTTGCAGGGTGCACCGGCAGTCCGGATTCGAAGGTAATCCCTGGCTCGACCCCCACACCGCAGGCAACCACAGGGACCCCGCAGGTGACTGTTACACCCGGCCTGGTTTCAAGCAATGAAAAGGATATCGCCGATGCAAACAACCGGTTTGCGACAGAACTGTATTTGCAGCTCACACAGGATCCGGATAACACGGGAAAGAACGTCTTCTTCTCACCGTTCTCCATCTCGTCGGCACTTGCAATAACATACGAAGGCGCCTGCGGCACGACTGCTGACGAGATCCAATCCGTATTCCACTTTCCCCGGGATGATGCCGGACGACAACAGGGGTTCGCCGGGATCATCACCGGCATCAACAGCGGCGATGCCAGTTACACCCTCCGGACAGCAAATGCTCTCTGGGCGGAGAAGACGTACCCGTTCCTCACGGATTACGCAGGTACTGCTGATCGGTGGTATTCTGCAAACACGACGAACCTCGATTTCATCAACAAGCCGGAGGACTCACGGATTACGATCAACCAGTGGGTGGAAGAAAAGACCAATAACAAGATTAAAGACCTGATACCTGCCGGCGTGATTGATCCGCTGACCCGGCTCGTGATCACCAATGCCGTCTATTTCAAAGGGACGTGGGTGAAACAGTTTGATACCAACAAGACCGCCGATGACGACTTCAGAGTAACCAGTGACAAAACGACGCGTGTCACCATGATGGAAAGGACCGATGAGAATGCCATATTCCGGTATGCAGAGACAGCTGACCTGCAGGTGCTGGAGATGCCGTACGAGCATACCAGCGGAAAGCAGCTTTCCATGATTGTCCTGCTCCCGAAGGGCAACAGCCTATCCCCGGCAGAAAGCGCCCTTGATCCCAAAGCGCTCCCGTTGATAACCGGGGAGCTGGAGTCGCAGCGCGTGAAGGTCTGGTTCCCGAAGTTTACGATGGAGACAGAATACCGGTTGCCCGAACCACTGGCTGCTATGGGGATGCCGATGGCGTTTTCCCCTGCGGCTGATTTCTCCGGAATGGACGGTACGAAAAACCTCTTGATCGGTGACGTAATCCACAAAGCGTTTGTGGATGTGAACGAAGAGGGGACTGAAGCTGCTGCCGCGACTGCCGTTGTCATGAGACTGAGTGCTGCTGTTCCGGAAAACCCCATCCCCGAATTCCGGGCTGACCACCCGTTCCTGTTCCTGATACAGGACAATGAGACCGGAACCATCCTGTTCATCGGGAGGGTTGTTAACCCGGCAGCAGCGTAATACCCCTGAACAGGCATAGAATCCCCCCAAAAAAGGTTCCCTGATCCGGTTCGGTTACTTATTGGAATTCGTGCGAATTATCTCACGTGTTCTTCCGGGGTTTGACGAAGCGATAACAGTGATCGTATGGTTAATAACGGGAGATGAAATCCGCTAATCGTAACTATTAATGAAGGAAAAAGCCAACATGATCATTCAATGCTTAAAATACATCGGGATATCTGTGGATATTGCGGATGTTGTGTATCAGTCTGCCCGGAAGGCACCCTTGAATTGATTGATGCATACCTCTGCGTAGAGAAGAGCTGCACGAGCTGCGGAATCTGTGCAAAAGTATGCCCCCTGGGTGCGCTGGAGGTCGTGCATGAAAAATAAGTACGATGTTTTAGTCATCGGGGGAGGTCCGGCAGGAGCGCTCACCGCAAAAACTGCAGTTGAGAAAGGTCTCTCTGCATGCATTATCGAAAAACGTCCGGCAATCGGTACACCCGTACGCTGTGCCGAGGGTATAGGAAGAGAAGCCCTTCATGAGTTCATGGATCCCGACCCACGGTGGATTTCTGCCGAAATGACCGGTGCGAGCATTGTCGCTCCTGATGGGTTTTTGATGAAACTCGAATCTGAGCTCGCAGGTAATAAGGTTGGTTATATCCTCGACCGAAAATTCTTCGACCGTGAGCTTGTCTGGAAGGCGGCAGAGGCCGGGGCAGATGTTGTAGTTAAGACCCGTGCATCATCGCCTATTATTGAGAAAGGATTTGTCAAAGGGGCAAAGATTGAGCGCTG
>Ga0307378_10006202_pt1 | contig 16451 bp, 13 predicted proteins | sample UN1MG_FD_202238 | JGI IMG/M metagenome (GOLD analysis project Ga0307378, IMG submission 202238) | Soil microbial communities from Risofladan, Vaasa, Finland - UN-1 | ecosystem: Environmental > Terrestrial > Soil > Coastal area > Acid sulfate soil | place: Finland: Risofladan, Vaasa | collected... | reverse complement strand
GCGTCCCGTTCACCTTGCCGTCGTAGGAATAGCCGGCGATGTGGGGTGTTGCGATGTCCACAGCCTTCAGAAGTTCGAGGTCGATGTTGGGCTCGTTTTCCCAAACGTCGAGCACCAGCGCACCGAAGCGGCCTGCCGCGCAAATTGCCTTCAACGCTGCCGTGTCCGCCACGCTGCCGCGCGACGTGTTGAGGAGAATCACGTCCCGCCGGAGGCGGCGGAGCAGGCCTTCGCCGATCATGTGGTATGTCGCATCGGGGCCTTCGCGCGTCAGGGGCACGTGGAATGTCACGATGTCGGCGTCGAAAAGAGTTTGAATCGGCACGTATATCGGGTCCCTGGTCTCGCAAGCGAGGGGCGGGTCGTTCCTGAGGACGGTCATGCCGAGCCCCTCGGCGATGCGGGCGACGCGGGCCCCGATGTTGCCGACGCCGACGATGCCGAGCGCCTTGCCGGCCAAGCGCCAACCGCCGCGCTCAGCCAGCACCGCAAGGGCCGTGAAGACGTACTCGGCGACGCTCTGGGCGTTGGAGCCCTCGGCACTCGCGAAGGCGATCCCGTGCCGCCGAAGGTACTCCTGGTCCACGTGGTCCACGCCGATGGTGGCGGTGGCGACGAAGCGCACAGCCGAGCCGTCCAGAAGGGCGGGACCCACGGGCGTTACGCTGCGGACGAGCAGGGCCTGGGCGTCGCGCACGAGCAGAGGCCGGATGGTGTCGGCGGGCACCGCCACGACCTCGCCCATCGGACCAAAGGCTTCCCCCACGAGGGGAATGTTTTCGTCGGCGACGATCTTCATGGCCACACTCGGGGCGCGCTTCGCGTCAGATCGCGGTGAAGCAAGGCGCCTCGCTTTAGTATTTGGTCCACTGCGTGTGGAACGTGCCTTCCTTGTCCACACGCTGGTAGGTGTGCGCGCCGAAATAGTCGCGCTGGGCCTGGGTGAGGTTCTGGGGCAGGCACGCGGTGCGGTACGCGTCGATGTAACTGAGGGCCGAGGCCAAGCCCAGGACCGGGACGCCGGCGCGCACGGCCTCGCAGACGACGGTCCGCAGGGCGGTTGCCTTCTCGTTCACATTCGCTGCAAAGAAGCCGTCCACGAGGAGATTTGCGAGGTCCGGCTTCTTGCGATAGGCCGCGGTGATCGGGTCGAGGAGTTTGGAACGGATGATGCAGCCGCCTTTCCAGATCCGCGCGATCTCGGGGAACTTGAGGTCATACTGGTATTCCTTCGACGCCTCACGCATCAGGGCGAAGCCTTGCGCGTAGCAGGCGACGACGGAGACGTACAGGGCGTCGCGCAGGGCCTTCAGGATCGCCGCCTTGTCGGCCGAGGGCTTGGCCGCCGGCCCTTTCAGGATCTTGGACGCCGCGACGCGCTCCTGCTTGAAGGCCGAGAGGATGCGGCCCTCGACGGCCATGTCGATCGTCGGGACGGCGACGCCCAGATCCAGCGCGTTCTGGCTGGCCCACTTGCCGGTGCCTTTCTGGCCGGCCTGGTCGAGGATGAGGTCCACGAGGGGCTTGCCGGTGTCGGGATCCTTCGTCGCGAGGTTGACGACGGTAATCTCCATCAGGTAGCCGCCCAATTCGGCGGCGTTCCACTCGGCGAAGACCTTGCTCATCTCGTCGGCCTTCATGCCGAGGACCGACCGCATGATGTCGTACCCCTCGGCAATGCACTGCATGATGCCGTACTCGATGCCGTTGTGGACCATCTTGACGTAGTGGCCGGCGCCGCGCGGGCCGATGTAGGTACAGCAGGGTCCGTCGACCTGGGCGGCGCACGTTTCGAAGATCTCGCGGACCAGGGCGTAGGCCTCTTCGGAGCCGCCCGGCATGATCGAGGGACCCTTCAGCGCGCCTTCCTCGCCGCCGGAGACGCCCGTGCCGATGTAAAGGATGCCCTGCTTCGCGAGTTCCTGAACTCGTCGCTCGGTGTCCGCGAAGAACGAGTTGCCGCCGTCGATCAGCAGGTCGCTCTTATCCAGGTAGGGGAAGAACTGCTCGATCATGGCATCGACGGCCGCGCCTGCCTTGACCATCATCATGATCTTGCGAGGCTTCTGGATGGCGGCGCAGAACTCCTTCGGGTCGTAGGTGGCGTGGATGTTTTTGCCGGCGGCGGGCCCTTCGACGAAGTCTTTGGTCTTCGATCCGGTGCGGTTGAAGATGGCCACGGAGAAGCCCTTGCTCGCCAGGTTCAGGACGAGGTTCTGGCCCATGACGGCCAGCCCGGCGAGCCCGATCTGCTGCCTGGCCATTTGTGCTGCCTCCCGTCAGTTTGGGTTTCCCGAATCAAGGCGGGCATTTTACCAGGGAAGCCGGACGTGTCAAGGCGACGTGCCCGGCCGGCGAATCTCAGCCTTTGCACCTTGGGGGGTCTTCTCGGTATACTGGACCCGCCGACCGGCGAATGGGGACCGTCCATGCTTGCAGCCGCGACAGGCGAATTGAACCTCGTGATTCCTCTCTGGGGCAGCGTCCTTGTGGCGCTGGTGGGCGTGGTCTATCTGGTTTTCGGCAGCCGCTGGCCGAGGCTCTTTGACGTCCTCAGCATGACCGTGTTTGGGTGCGCGGTGGGGCTCCAGGCTTCCCAATGGGTGCCCGTCTGGCAGCCGCTCGTCATCGTCGCGGGAGGCATCGCGTTGGGGGGTCTGACGGCGTTCTTCCGCACCGTCGCCCATGCTGTGCTCGCGGGATTGGTGTTGGCGGCAATCTTCGCGCACTTGGCCGCCTTGGCCTTGGGGCCTGGAGGCTTCGCCTCGTATCTCGTCTTCGCCGTCCCCGACCGCAGTTACTCGATGCAGATGAGCGGCCCGAACCTCGGCGAGGACGCGGTGCTGGCGGCCTCGCTCGTGGGCCTGGCACTGGGGGCCGGTGTGGCCGTCACCCGCTTCGGCTTCAGCGAGCGGCTGGTCACGAGCGCTCAGGGTGCCGCGCTTCTGGTTCTGGCGGCTATCCATGTAGCCGGGCTCTATCGCGAACCGGCGCCGCCCTCGCTCGCGCAAACGTTTCCGCTGACGCTGGCGGCCGGCTGGGTGTGTCTCGTGGGAATCGGACTGGTGGCCCAGCGCGCCGTGGCCGGCGCGGCCGGCGAAGAGGAACCGCCGATCGAGCCCCGGCCGCGCGGCAGACGGCACCCCGAGGGGTGAGCCCATGCTTGCCGAAAACGCCGTGCACTCCGCCTGGGTGGGCGCTCCCGACGCCGTCGATGCCTCCGTCCAGGCCTTTCCGGAGTTTCTCGCCGGGATTCCGATCTGGCAACTGGTCTTCTTCGTCGTCCTCGGCTTGGTCAGCCTCCTGTACGGGCTGAAACTTTTCAAGGGGATGGTAGTCATCTACGCGGCGATGGCGGGGGTCGTGGTCGGCGGCGCCGTCGCGCTCCGGTTCGGAGCCCCCGGGCCTCTCGGCTCGGTTGTGGGCGCGGTTGTTCTCGCCGCGCTCGCCTGGCCGCTTTTGAAGGTCGCGGTCAGTGTGCTCGGCGGCATCGCCGGCGGCTTGCTCGGAGCGATGTGCGCCCTCTGGCTGAACGATCCCGTGTACGTTCTCATCGCGGGCATCGCCGGCGGCGTCCTTGGATTCATTCTGGGATTCGTGGTGTTCCGCGGCGTCATCGTCTTCACCACGGCTGTGCTCGGGGCGCTGCTCGTGGTCCTGGGGATCGTTGGGCTCGTCATGGCGGCACCGAGCGCCCGCGAAGCGGTCATCGCAGGCATCCACGCGCATCGCCATTGGCTGCCCGTACTCGTAGGCGTGCCAGCGGCGATTGGGGCTGTCTACCAAGCGGTCCAGACGCGGAAGGAAAGAGAAAAAAAGGAATAGCCGTAGGGCGCTTCGTACAACGCTTAACCCATGCGGCACACGGGGATAATCGCGGTTTGACGTACGTCTCGGCGTACGTCCGAAGTCAGGAAGCCCCCAGAGACAAAGGAGATGGCCATGTCATGGAAGCCGACTCGCAGGAAGTTCCTGAAGACTACGATGGCGGGGGGAGTGATTTACCTGGCTGCAGCCGGGTGCGAATCGCCCGCCACGCGCGCCGGCCGCCTGGACCTCGTGAGCCCGGGTTGCCGGAAGTCCAAGGTTCGTGTGGCCAAGGTTTACCTGGGCAAACCCAATGCGCACTGGCCCATGCCCACGCTCGACCTTAAGGCGGAGATGGCCCGCTACGAGGCCCAGTTTGCCGCCATGAAGGGCCAACTGGCGGACGTGGACTTCGTCGTCAACGAACTGGTCACGGCGCCCGAGCAGGTCCGGGCGCTCAAGGACAAACTGGCCGGCGCCGACGGCATCCTGGTGATTCACCTCTCCATGGGCATTATGCCGATCCTCAAGGAAGTTCTGAGTGTCGGTCGGCCGACGGTCCTATTTGCCGCGCCGTACTCCGGGCATGAGTGGACCGGCTTTGGCGCCCTGCGGAAGCAGAAGGAGGGATTACTCCTGGAGTGCCTGCTGACGAGCGACACCGCCCAGTTGGCCGCCGCCATCCGCCCCTTCCGCGCCATCCACCACCTGCGCGAGGCCCGCATCCTGAACGTAACCACGCGCAACTTCGACGCCTACGCCGCGGCGGTTAAGCAGAAGTTCGGAACGGAGATCGTCCGCGTCGAAAAGGACCGCGTGCTGGCTGCTTACAATGCCGTGCCCGACGCTGCGGCGGAAGCGGAGGCCCAACGATGGATCCGCGGGGCCGAAAAGGTCGTCGAGCCCTCACGCGACGAGATCTTCAGGTCCTGCAAACTGGCGCTTGCCCTCGAGAAGATCATGAATGACGAGGGCGGCACGGTCATGACGATTGACTGTTACGGCAGCATGTGGCGCCAACTGCCGGCGTATCCGTGCATCAGCCACGCGCGCCTCAACAGCATGGGCCTCGGCGGCGTGTGCGAGTCGGACCTCCAGTCCTGCATGACGCATGTTCTGCTCCAGGCCCTCTCCGGCAAGCCCGGCTTCGTGAGCGACCCCACGATGGATCTGTCTGCCCCCGGCATCATCTCGGCCCACTGCATGGGTTCGCCCGGCATGGATGGGCCGGATAAGCCCTTCGCCCCCTACCGGCTGCGCTCCGTGATGGAGCGGCAGGAGGGGGCCACGCCGCAGGTCCGCATGCGCCTCGGCGAGAAGGTGACGCTGGCGGAACTCATCGTCGGCCCCGACCGCCTCATCTTCTTCACGGGCACGATCCTCGACGTGCCCGACTTGCCGCGCGGGTGCCGGACCAAGATCACCGTCAAGGTGGACGGCGACCCGGAGAAACTCTGGCAGAATTGGTCGCACGGGCTTCATCGCGTGACGTGCTACGGCAACCTGCGGGAGGACCTCCGACGCTTCTGCCGCTTCACGGCCGTCGAACTGATTGACGAGGCGGCGGCCCCGCCTGCGCCGAAGGTGTAAACGCGAAATTCCGGGAAGCGCCTCGGCACGGAAGGGCTACGCGAACTCCTTGGTAGCATCCGTGTTGCCGTACGAACCGATCCAGACGTCCTTCAGGTGAAGTTCCACTTCGGGCGACCCGTGGAAGTCCGAGACGCGGCAGGTGAATGCGGCGCCGCACGAGCCCGCCCGCGTGAGGGCCTCCGCCAAGTCGCCCATGTTCCAGCCGAGCACGCGGCGCGCCCGGCCGGCCTGCGTCAGGTGCATTTCCAGATGGCTGCCGCGCCGGCCGAGGCGGCGCGCCGAACCGACCAGTCGTAAGTGCTTCGCCGCAAAGACAGGCCGCGGGTTTCCCGATCCGAACGGCCCGAAACGCTCGAGCGTCTGGGCGGTCGCCAGGTCGAGGTCCGCCAGATCCGCCTCAGCATCCACGAGGACCTGCGGCGCGAGGTCGTCCGGCGTAAGGCGTTCGCGCGCCCAAGCGAGGAAGGCCTCGCGGAAGGCGGGGACGTCGGCGGCAGCGAGTTGGAGCCCCGCCGCCATCGCGTGGCCGCCGAACGTCCGCAGGTGCTTCCCGCACGCCGCAATGCCTTCGAACAGGTTGAACCGGGGGATGCTGCGGCCGGAGCCTTGGGCGTCCGGGCCGTCGACGGCGATGAGGACCGTCGGCCGCCAGTGCTGTTCCACGAGTCGCGAGGCGACGATGCCGATGACGCCGGCGTGCCAGCCCTCGGCCGCCAGGACGATCGCCGCGTCGCGCTCGGGCACGAAGGTCTCGGCGATCTGGGCCTCGGCCTGGTCGAGGATTTCCTTTTCGGTTTCCTGGCGCCGCCGATTCAGGCGGTCGAGCCCCTGGGCGATGGTGAGGGCGGCCTCGGGCCCCGCCGTGGTCAGGAGTTCCACAGCCTCGGCCGCGCTGCCCATCCGGCCGGCGGCGTTCAGGCGCGGGGCCAGCATGAAACCCACGTGCCCGGCATCGAGGCGCTTGTCCTCGAGCCCGGCAACCTGGAGGAGGGCGGCAATCCCCGGCAGTCGGCTGGCAGCCAGCGCCCTGAGGCCGAAACTCGCCAGGACATGGTTTTCCCCGACCAGAGGCACGACGTCGGCGATGGTACCGAGGGCCGCCAGGCCCGTCGCGGCAATGAGAAACGCGCGGAACTCCTCGCTCACCCGGTCGCGCCGGCTCAGGCGCTGGCCGAGCGCCCACGCCAGTTTAAGCGCCAGCCCCGCGCCCGAAAGTTCGCGAAACGGATACACCGACCCCGGCAGTTTCGGGTCCACGACGACGAGCGCCTCCGGGACGCGGTCGGGGTCCGGCTCGTGATGGTCGGTGATGATGGTGTCGAGGCCGAGGCCCTTGGCCTTTGCTACCTCGTCGGCGCTCGTGATGCCGCAGTCCACAGTCACGAGAACGCGGGCGCCCTCGGCGGCGAGGCGCTCGATGGCCTCGCCGTTCAGCCCGTAGCCTTCTTCGAGGCGGTGCGGGATGTAAACGCGGACGTTGGCGTCGGCCAGGCGCAGCGCGTGCCAGAGGATCGCCGAGGCCGTAATGCCGTCGGCGTCGTAGTCGCCGTAGATGACGATGGGTTCACCGTCGCGGGCGGCTTGGGCGAGACGGTCGGCGGCCGCCAGCAGCGCGGGATCCGCCTCCGGAGGATGAAGTTGCGAAAGGGCAGGGGCGAGAAACTCCCGCGCGGCCTTGGGGTCCGCGAGGTCGCGATTTGCGAGGACCGCCGCCACAAGCGGCGGGACGCCGAGGTCACGGGCCAGCAGGCCGGCCTCGGGTGCCGGCGGGCGGATCGTCCACGGTTTAGCCATCGCGGCCGCCCTCGTCGGGAGTGTCGAAACCGATGCGCCGTAGAAAAGCGTCGGACTCGCGCCGGATGCCGATCCGGTCGATGCGGCGGCGCATGGCCTTGAGAAACGCCCGGTTCCCCTCGTGGGCGGTTTCGCGCGGGTTGACGTGATGGAAATCGGCGCGGTTCGTCACGCCGCCACGGAACCCCATTCGCACGAGGGCCTGGGGAAACTCGAAGAACCCCTCGGCGGCCGGCTCGCCGCGGGTGTTCCACGTCCAAAGGTCGATCTTGCCGAAGAGTTCGCGCGTCGCAGGGCGGACGGGGGCGAGGCCCTTGCCGGACAGCCCAGGCCCGACGACCATCACGGCAAGGTCCGCGCGGCGAGCCCAGAGAAAAGCGTTGCCCTCAACCAGGATGTTGGCGTCCTGGGGCAGGGCGGCCAGGAGCGCATCGAGTCCCGCTTCCAGTCCGCGCGCTTCGGCTAGGAGCACCGCCGTGGAGACGGCGCCGGCGTCGTGGAGCCGGCGGACCTCGGCATCGTCGGCCTCCATGACGACCCGGGATCCTTCGTCGCCGATGCGAGCGGCGTCGGCGTCGGGGATCTCGTCGGCCACGCGGACGCGGGCGGCATGCCAGCCCTCGAGGCGCGTAAGCAGAAACTCGGCGACGGCCGTTTTCCCGATCCCCCGCCCGACGCCGGCGATACAGACGATTGCCATGTGAACCCCGCAGATTGTCACCACGGCGGCATTGTAGCATAGGGCGGCGGGCGGGGAAAGACTGGACGACATTTCCCTTTCAGGTGCTGGACAGGGCCATGCCGATGTCGTAGAGTAGGGGGTGTCTTGGGGCCAATCGAGGCACGCTAGCAATGATCGCGGTTACGGACGAAGTGCTCGAGCGGATGGTGGAGGCGATTGTCCGCGAAGTGGACCCGGAGGCGATTTGGCTGTTCGGGTCGCGGTCGCGGGGCGGCGAGGTTCGGCCGGATTCCGACGTGGACCTGCTGGTCATTGAGCGTGAGCCGTTCGGCCTGAACCGAAGCCGGCTCGATGAGATCAACCGCGTGCGAGAGGCTGTGTCGGCCTTTCGCGTGCCCAAGGATATCCTTGTTTTTGCCGTTGAGGATGTCGCGTACTGGCAAGATTCCATCAATCATGTTATCTCCAAGTGCTTTCGAGAGGGTCGTTTGCTCTATGCGCGACCGTAAGAATGCCATCATGATGCTGGCGCTTGCGAAGGAAGACCTGGCGCTGCTGGAGGTCCTCCGGGACGACGACAGAATCAGCAACCGCCTCTTTGGCTTTCACGCCCAGCAAGCGGTGGAGAAGGCACTGAAGGCATGGCTTGCGCTGGCGGGCGTTGATTACCCCAAAATCCACGATTTACAGGAGTTGTTGGCGATTCTGGCTGGGCGAGGCGAGGCTGTGTCCGAAGGATTCATGGACCTGAGGTTTCTGACGCCTTTCGCGGTCTTGTTCCGCTACGGGGGCGCGGAGGAGCCCGATCCACACCTTGAACGGGCCACTCTGATAGAGGCCGTTGCGGCGGTGGTGGAACACGTCGAGCGGCTCATTGGTGCGGCCGGATCATCGTCCTGAAGGCGGCACATTTTCTGGGGGCGGTAACTTGCGAAGCCCCGGATACTTTTACTCAGCCCTTATTCCTCGCAGGCAAGACTGGCAAACCACTTGGCCGCTTTCGATCTTGGTGAGAAGGTCAATCTTCCCACACCCTTCGCAGGGGCCAATATCCATCCGGTCGGCAGGAGACAATAGAGATACGGACACCTTGAAAGGTTCCGCCAAGTAGGGTATTTTCGCGTCGGGGTTCACTTCACGCCATCTTCCGAGCATCAACCTTCCGAGGTGGGAGGGTACTGCAGATAGGTCATCCTTGACAGCCTTAATGAGTTCTGACTCCGGATAGACCCGGATTGCCCTAAACGCTTCGCCCGTTCGCGGTGAGGCGACATTACATGCCTCCAACCCAGCCCCTTCCGATTTAGTCAGTTCTACGCCATGCAGAAAGATTTCTCCGGCCTGAACAGAATAATGCACGTCAACGCACACTGTGAGGATTGTAATTCGGCTCCCCAATGGAGTTCTGAGGGGCTTTGCCAGCCTAACCGCAGAATGACACCAATACTCCCTAATAGTGCATATGTTTGACCGGGGAGGCATCTCAAGCATTCCTCCTTCATCACTGCGAGTTCCGGCGACGCAGTACTTATCTCCGGAGCGCGGGGGTGCTCCTACTTGAAATAGGCAACGGCGCGCTGGAAGACGCGGAAACCGTCGCCCGCCTCGGCGGGTGGGTGTCGCGTCCATTGCGGGTGGTGCCAGGGCAGGAGGTGCCGCTCGGGGTGCGGCATCAGGCCGAGGATGCGGCCCGTGGGGTCACAAAGGCCGGCCACATCGCCGACCGACCCATTGGGATTCCACGGGTAGCCGGCGCCGGGCTGGCCGTCGGGTCCGACGTAGCGGAGGGCGACCTGGCCGGCGGCCTCGAGTTTATCAACCGGGGCCGAGTCGGCGGGGACGAATTTTCCCTCCGCGTGGGCGACGGGCAGGTAAAGCGATTCGCCCTTCTCGAGAAAGACGCAGCGGTCGGTGTCCGCGCGAAGACGAGTCCACCGGTCCTCGAAGAGACCGGAATCGTTGCTCGTCAGGGTCGCCTGCTGGATGAGCGAGACGCGGCCGTTGTCGGAACCCGGGAGCAGTCCGCACTTGACGAGGACCTGGAAGCCGTTGCAGATGCCGAGGACGAGCCGATCGGCCTCTAAAAAGGTGTGGAGGACGTCGGCCAAGTGGTGGACGAGTTGGTTGGCGAAGATCTTTCCGGCCGAGATGTCGTCGCCGTAGGAAAAGCCGCCGGGGATCGTAAGGATTTGATACCGGGCGAGGCGCTTGGGCTCTTCGATGAGGCGGTTGATGTGGACGCGTTCGGCCTTGGCGCCGGCCTTTTCCCAGGCGAACTGGGTCTCGGCGTCGCAGTTGGTTCCGGCGGTCCGTAAAACTAACGCGCGAACGGACATTAGCGCTCCCGAATCATTCACGCCGCGCAAGCGCGGCGGCTAAACTTACCACGCCAACGGCGCTTTCCACGCCTCTTGCAAGCGATCACAGGCGGCTTCGACAACCGTTTTGCCGCCCAAACCGCGGATGACAAAACGGCCGTTCTTCGTCACCTCCCCGACACGGGCGCACGGCACGCCGGCCAGGGTCTTCTCGAAATCGGCGGCGCGGTCGGCGGCGACCTCGACCAGAAACCGCGTCTGGGACTCGCTGAAGAGCATGCGGCCGTTGTCCTGCAAACCATCCTCTCGCGGCACGGCCGCGAGGTCGAGTTCCAGACCTAGACGAGCGGCGAAGGCCATCTCGGCCGCGGCGACAGCAAGGCCCCCCTCCGAAAGGTCGTGGCAGGCCCGGACGCAGCCAGCCGCAATGGCGGCGTGGACGGCCGCAAAGATTCTCGGCGCGAGTTTCAAATCGACGCGCGGCACGTGGCGGCCGACCGCCTTCTCGAGCGCGTACCAGTGTGAGCCGCCGAGTTCGTCCTTCGTCACGCCCACCAGGTACACGGGGTTGCCGGGCGCTTTGAGGTCCATCGTCACGCACCGGCGGATGTCGTCCACCAGGCCGAGCGCGCTGATGAGGAGAGTCGGCGGAATGGCGATGGTTTCGGAATCGGTCGCGAACTCGTTGTTCAGGCTGTCCTTGCCGCTGATGAAGGGCGTGCCGAAGGCGACAGCCACGTCGTAACACGCTTTGGCCGCGAGGACGAGCGATCCCAGGCGGTCGGGCTTCTCGCAGTTGCCCCAGCAAAAATTGTCCAGCAGAGCAATGCGGTCGGGTCGGGCGCCGACGGCGACGACGTTGCGCACCGCTTCGTCTATGCCGGCGGCGGCCATCCAATAGGGGTCCACGTCGCCGTACTTCGGGTTCATCCCGCAACTGATGGCCAGACCCTTCGTGGAGCCGAGGACGGGCGTGATGACGCACGCATCGCCGGGACCGTCTTCGCGGACGCCCTGAAGGGGCTTGATGATGGTCTGGCCCTGGACCTCGTGGTCGTACTGGCGGATGACCCATTCCTTGGAGCAGACGTTCCAACTGGAGAGGATGGCCAGCAAGTCGGCGGTGTAGTCGGCCTTCGGTTGCGTCTTCGGTTCGGGATGCTCGGGCGGGACCCACTCGGCGGACCGTTCGTAGCGCGGAACGCCGTCGTGGAGGAACCTTAGGTCGAGGTCGCAGACGAGGTGGCCCTCGTAGCGGAGGCGCAGGAGGCCGGTGTCGGTGAACTCGCCGATGACGGTGGCCTCGACGTCTTCGGAGGCGAAGAGGGCCAGGAGTTCGTCGGCTTTTTCCGGTTCGACGGCAAGGACCATCCGTTCCTGGGCCTCGGAGATCCAGATTTCGGTGTACGACAGGCCGTCGTACTTAAGGGGGACGCGGTCGAGGAAGACCTCGGCCCCGAGTTCAGCGCCCATTTCGCCGACGGCGCTCGACAGGCCCCCGGCCCCGCAGTCGGTGACCGCCGAGTAAAGACCGCGGTCGCGGGCCACCAGGAGCGTATCGACCATTTTCTTTTCGACAATGGGGTTGCCGATCTGGACGGCGTGGCTGAATTCGGAGCCGGTGGTGTGCGTCAACTCGCCGCTGGAGAAGGTCGCGCCATGGATGCCGTCGCGTCCTGTGCGGCCGCCGACGACGACGATCTTGTGGCCGGCCTTGGGATGCTTGAAGCACTTGTCGCGCGGCATGAGGCCCAGGTTGCCGCAGTACACAAGGCAGTTGCCGAGGTACCTTTCGTCGAAATAGAGGGCGCCGTTGGCGGTGGGGATGCCCATGCGGTTGCCGTAATCGCGGACGCCGGCCACGACCCCGCGCATGATCCGCCTGGGATGAAGCACGCCGGGCGGCAATTGGTCGGCAGGGTAATCGGGCGGAGCGAAACAGAAGATGTCGGTGTTCAAGATGGGCTTGGCGCCGAGGCCCGTGCCGAGCGGATCGCGGATGACGCCGCCGATCCCCGTGGCCGCTCCGCCGTAAGGCTCGAGCGCGCTCGGATGGTTGTGCGTCTCGACCTTGAAGCAGACGCACCACGGATCGTCGAACTCGATGATGCCGGCGTTGTCCTGAAAGACGGAAATGCACCAGGGCCTCGCAAGTTCTTTTGTGGCGCGGAAGACGGTGTTCTTCAGCAGGTTGTCGATCATTTCGTCGCGTTTTCCGGGGCGGCGGAAACGGATGATGCCGCGCAGCGTCTTGTGGACACAGTGCTCGGACCATGTCTGGGCGAGCGTCTCGAGTTCCACGTCGGTGGGGTCGCGGCCAAGGGATTTGAAATGCTCCTGGATGGCGCGCATCTCGCGGACGTTCAGGAACAGACCGCCCTCGCGGCTGATTTTCTGAAGGCGTTCGTCGTCGGCCTCGGCCAGCGGAACCGTGATGACCCGGAAACGGTAGGGGGGCGCATCGCGGAAGACGCCGGACGCATCGTCCTTGAACTCGACGTCCTCAATGCAGGCGTTCGCGAGGACGGCCCGGGCGATGGTTTCGAGTTCGGCCCGCTTCGGCTTGCCGGCGAAATAGTACTTGCGTGCGGTGCGGCACCGGCGGGCCTGGATGCCCATGTCGGCGATGGCTTGGAGGGTGCTCGTCGCCACGGGGTCCATGACGCCGGGCTTACGCCGGACCACGACGGTGGGGCGGGGGTCTTTGCCCTTGCGTTTTCCGTCGGCGAGGCGATAGCGCTCGACGACCGGATCGGTCAGCAGTTCACCGGCAATGCGTTCGACGTCCTTCGCCGGCGCCGCCGTATCGAGGTAAAAGAGCCGGGCGGATTCCACCGCCGTCACGGACCGGATGCCGAGGTCGCGGATCTGACGGAGCACTTCCTGGCCTTGCACGTCGCGGGCATGGTCCGTCAGTTGGACTTCGATCTCCCAGACCATGGTCACGGACCCCTCTTCGGTTCGGACGGGCCGGGGGTTCCCCGGACCCGGACGATGCGGTCGCGTTGCTGCTTGGCTTGGTCGAGAAGCGCCTCGATGTGGCGGGTGTCGCGCTTGCGGAGTGCGGCGCGGAAGGCGGCCAAGGCGCCCAGGGCCCGGTCGATTGCCGCGGCCACCTCGTCGGCGTTGCTCATGAGGATGTCGCGCCAGAGGGACGGGGTGCCCGAGGCCACGCGGGTCGTGTCCGCCCAGCCGGGACCGACCAGCGGTTCCGCCTCGCCGGAAACGGCCTGCACGAGGACCGATGCGACGACGTGCGGGAGGTGGCTCACCTCGGCCAGGAGGCGGTCGTGGACTTCGGGCGAAAGCGTCCGGACGACCATGCCGACGCCTTCCCAGGTGGCGACGACGCGCTTCAGGGTCTCGGCGGGGGTGCGTTCGGTCGGCGTGACGACGCAGGTGGCGCCCCGGAAAAGGTCTTCGCGGGCATGAACGATGCCGCGCTGCTCGCTGCCTGCGATGGGGTGGCACCCGACAAATGCGATTGGCGCCCGAACCAGGGGCTCGAGCAACGCGACGACCTCTCGCTTGGTGCTGCCGACGTCGATGACCACGGCCCCAGGCTCGAGGGCGGGAACAGCACGCTGCAGGATCTCGGCGAACTTGCCCACCGGTGTGGCCAGGACGACCAGGTCGCTCCCGGCAACGCCGGCGCGGGGGTCCAGCGAGGTTTCGTCGGCGGCGCCGCAGTCGCGGGCGGCCTGGAGGCTGGGCTCACGGTGGCCGACGCCGACCACGCGGCGGGCGAGCCCGCACTTCTTCAAGGCCAGGCCGAGGCTACCGCCGACCAAGCCCACTCCGATAATAGTCACCTGGTTCCAGGGCGTCATGTGCGAGAGCAAGGGTTGGGGTCCCGACGGCTTGGACCACGACACGTTGCCCCACTCTAGAGGTGGGCATGCGGCGGGTCAATAGATTTTTGGGTTGCCGATACCGGGGGCCGGCCGATAGACTCATGGTTCAAAAGAGGGGCGGGAATTGCGTGCGGCCACCGCGTGGGTGGGTTTTCGCTGCGCCCGCGAACGCAGTTCACGTCAACCGTGCAGGTTGCCATGTCGCAAATCATCGGCGGGTTCCAACTCGTGCGCAAGGTGGCGGAATCGCACGGCGCCGAGATCTTCCTGGCGATCCGGCTCGCGGGGAAGGGGCGCGGCGGCGAGTATGCGCTGAAGGCCCTACGACCGCAGTTCGCTCACGACCAGCTGTACCGCGGGTACATCGAGACGGAGTACCGCGTTTGCTCCGGGCTGGAGCACCCGAACCTGGTGCGAATTCTCGAACTGGAACTGAACGACGTTCGGCCGCACCTGATCATGGATTTTGTTCCAGGGCGGAGCCTCCAGATGCTTCTGAGGCGAGGCCGGCCGAGCCTCCTGCAATCGCTCGTGTGGCTTGGGCAGGTGGCCGACGGGTTGGCGTACTTCCACGAACTCGGGTATCTCCATCGCGACGTCAAGCCGCAGAACATCATCGTCGCCGACGAGAGCCCGGTGCGGGTGATTGATTTCGCACTGGCCTGCCGGCAGGATGCGACGCTCCTGCGCCACGTGATGCGAAAGTGGTTCGATCGCCGCCGGCCGGGTACGTGGTCCTACATGTCGCCGGAGCAGATTCAGAACGACCGGCTGACGGGACAGTCGGACGTCTACGGCCTAGGCGTGACGCTGTACGAGTGCCTCACCGGGCGGGTACCCTATGCCGGCCATAGGCCGCAGGACCTCCTGGAACAGCACGTGCGGGCGCCTGTGCCGACCGTGCGGTCGCTGAATCCTGACATACCGCTTCAGGTGGACGACTTCGTTCAGGCGATGCTGGCCAAAGACCCTCTTGACCGCCCGCAGGGGATGGGGTATGTGAGTGCGATGCTGCGGGCCCTGGCAGAGACCTACGGCCGGAAGGGATAAGGGTGCAGGGCGCATGGCCCGGATGAGCCTGGAATTCGAGAAACCGTTCGCCAAACTCGAGGAGCAGATCCGCGAGTTGGAGGAGCAGCAGCGCACTCGGGGTATGGACCTGAGCGCGGAAATCCGCGACATCCGCAAGAGCCTCGTGGCGATGATTCGCAAGAAGTACGAGTCGCTGACCCCGTGGGAGGTCGTCCAGGTGGCGCGCCATCCGGATCGGCCTCAGACGATCGACTATGTCGAAGCCTTCGTTAAGGACTTCAAGGAGTTGCACGGGGACCGGCTGTTCCGGGACGACCGGGCGATCCTATGCGGCCTGGGTCGGATCGGCGGCGAGCGGGTGATGGTCGTCGGCCATCACAAGGGGCGTGACACGCGCGAGAAGGTGGCGTGCTTTTTCGGCTGCGCCCATCCCGAGGGGTACCGCAAGGCCCTGAGGTGCATGCGGCTGGCGGAGAAGTTCCACGTGCCGATCATCATCTTTATCGACACGCAGGGCGCGTATCCGGGGATCGGCGCGGAGGAGCGCGGCGTCGCTGAGGCCATTGCCGTCAACCTCCGCGAGATGGCGTACCTGCGGGTCCCGATCGTCGGCATCGTCATCGGCGAAGGCGCCTCGGGCGGATACGTCGGCATCGGCGTCGCGGACCGTCTGTTGATGCTCGAGTACGCCTATTGCAGCGTCATTACGCCGGAGGGGTGCGCGGCTATTCTGTGGCGGACGTCGGCCAAGGCGCCTGAGGCCGCCGAGGCGCTTCGGTTGACGGCCGCGGACCTGAAGCAGTTCGGCGTCATCGAGGAGATCGTTCCGGAACCGCTCGGCGGGGCGCATCGTAACCCGCGCGAGATGGCTATCACGCTGGAGCGGCGAATCGGCCGGCATCTGAGGGAACTGAAGCAGCGGCCTCTCGATGAACTTCTGGCGGAACGCTATGAGAAACTTCGCCGCGTCGGCGTTGTGGCCGAGGCGGCGGCCGGGGCTGTCGCCTCGGGCCAGGAGGGGGTCGCCCAAGGGCCGTCGGCCTCGTGATCCTCGATTCACTCAGCGTGGGAGGCTTTCGGGTGGGCCGTGCCCTGGAAGGCTGGTTGGGCTTGGCGGTGTTGGCGGTTGCCATCGCCGCCCCGGCGGCTGAGGCGCCCAGACCTGAGGACCCGCCGAAGGCCGAAACGCCCGCCATCCAACCCGATTGGCGGAAAGACCTCGACTCGGCTTTGAAAGAAGCCGCCGCCTCAGACCGCGTCGTCCTCATCTACTTTTACGCCGACTGGTGCCAGCCCTGCGAATGGATGAACCGCGGCTGCTTCGGCAACAAGCCGATGGTGACGTTCATTTCCCGGCACTTCATCCCGCTG
>Ga0307378_10006201_pt1 | contig 16453 bp, 15 predicted proteins | sample UN1MG_FD_202238 | JGI IMG/M metagenome (GOLD analysis project Ga0307378, IMG submission 202238) | Soil microbial communities from Risofladan, Vaasa, Finland - UN-1 | ecosystem: Environmental > Terrestrial > Soil > Coastal area > Acid sulfate soil | place: Finland: Risofladan, Vaasa | collected... | reverse complement strand
TTGGAAAGTCGGCCCTTGAGGGTGGGGGAAGTTGTTGAAGACGTCGGCGTATTCAGGCGGTAAGTGGTCTTGAAATATGATTAAGCCTTGCTCGGTCCTGTCCCACCAGTCCACGGGCCGCCTTATGGCGTTGACCGTCTTAGCCCATGCGATGTGGGGAGTGGGGGGGATAGCGTAGATCGCAAGTTCTTCTTTTGTGATTATCACGTTGTAAACGTACTTGATGAGCGGGTCTTGGTTGGTCAGAAGGATTGGCTCGTGTCCTTTCTTACCCAGCCAGTCGTTCGGGTCCCACTGGTATCTTTCTGGGCGGTAGGTGGTGTGCGTCCCCGGAGGGCCTTCAACTTTACTGAGTGAATAGCGCCAAACCTGCTCGATATCCTCCGAGCCTATCAGCCTCTTGATTACGGTGCATTTGATGAAGGTGGGGGGACCCTGGGGAAAGAGGTCGTTGTTGACCCGGACCTTGGGCCGGATACGGTATTCCGCAGGTCGGAGAATCTCTTCCGGGCTCACAATCCTCCTTTAACCTCTACCTTAAGTTTATCCTTTCTTTATCAGAAAGTCAATTTGAAATCAGGGCGACGTTCCCGTTTTTTTCGTCGTGTGTCCTACGCCGAGCCGCGGCGGCGGAAGCCGTAGCCCATCACCTCGTGCACGTCGGTGATGACCACGAAGGCCTTCGAATCCGCCACCTTCACCAGCCGCTTGAGCCGCTCCACCTCCCGCTTCTCTATCACGCAGTAGATGACGCTCTTGTCCACGTCGGTGTACATGCCCCGGCCCTTCGTGAGGGTGGCCCCCCGGTTGAGCCCCGCCATTATCTGGTAGTACACGATGTCGGGGACGTCGGTGACGATGATGGCCGCCCGGGCGTAGCTGAAGCCGTCCAGCACGACGTCTATCACCTTTATCGAGACGCCCAGGGCCAGGAATCCGTAGAGGATGAGGTCCACCTCGCCGAAAATCGCGCCGGCGAAGGCGATTATGGCCGTGTCGAAGAAGAGGAAGCTGACCCCGGTGGAGAGCCCGGTGTAGCGGGAGAGGATGCGGGCGGGGATGTCGGTGCCGCCGGTGGAGCCTCCGCCCCGGAGGACCAGCCCCAGGCCGGCCCCCAGGAGCACCGCCCCGTACACGAGGGCCATGACGATGTTATCGGTGAGGACGGGGATGCGCAGAATCTCGCCGTACAGGTCGGCGAAAATGGAGTAGAGAACGATGCCGAAGATGGTGCGCAGGCCGAAGCTGCCGCCGAGGAACTTCAGACCGACGAGGAACAACGGGATGTTGAATACGAGCATCGTCACGCCCACCGGGACGTGCCAGAGGAAGTGCAGCACCGTGGCCAGTCCGCCGATGCCCCCCGGGGCGATGCGGTAGGGGACCAGGAACACCACGAGACCGAAGCTCCCCACGGCGGCGCCCACCAGGATCAAGGCGTAGTCCCGGAGCGCCGACTTCCAGTCGGGCAACAGGAGCTTGGGGAACCGCTGTTTGAGCGAGGAGAGGAAGAATCGCTTGCCCATGACGACCTCCGAACAGGGCAAAAAAATAGGGCCCACCCAGTACCTCGGCGGGGCGCAGTCTAGTAAAGGGGGTCGGAGCTGTCAACCCCCATTTTCATCCAGCAGGTCCGCCAGCTCGGCGGGCTCGAACGTCCGGGGCACCGTCAGCCGGTGGGCCGGGACGCGGCGGGACAGCTCCGCGGCGAAGGGGAGGACGAGGTCGGCGAACCAGGGCGGCGGCTCGTAGCTGGTGACCGATGCGACGAGGAGCGCCGTCCCGTCCCGGGCGGTCAGCGGCTCCAGCCCCGCGGTATCCCCCTTTTCCAGGACGCAGATTCCGGTCAACCCGGCCCGGGTCACCGCCGGCATCCGGGGCTCCAGGTCACCCCAAAAGGGTGTGAATTCGATGGTCCAGCCTCCGTCTCTCCGCCGCACGGCGGGCATCTCGTCGGAGAGCACGTGCCATCCCGGCCTCCCGATGAGATTCCCGGCGAGGGTGCTCTTCCCGCTGCCCGACCGGCCGCAGATGAGAAACCCTTTTCCCCGTGGCGTGACGACCCCCGCGGCGTGGAAGAGGAAACCCCCCGGCGGCAGGAGACACATGGCCGCCCACACCCGCAGCACGAAGTCCACATCCTGATAGCCGCTCAGGCGGTACTTGACCCTGGCCCCCGCCTCGGTGGGAATCAGCTCGAACCGGGGTTCGCGAATCAAGCGCCGCCCGCCCGCCTCGGGGTAGATTAACCGGAGACCGAGCTCGATGTTGTAGTCCACCGACGGCTGCACGTCGAAGGTGACGGTGAGCGTTATCGGTCCGTCGGTGAGGAAGGGTCGGTAGATCTCCGCGAGCCCGGTGTACAGCGTCCGCGGCAGCTCGAGGGCCAGCGGTCCGCCGATGAAGTGGATTATCAGCCGTTCGAGGGGATCTTTCATCTTCGGCGGGTGCGTTGATTCCCCGTCCGGTCGAGCGCCTCGAGGAGCTTCAAGGTTTCTTCCACCGGCAGGCCGATGACGTTGGTCACCGAACCCTCGACCCGTTCCACGAGGTTCCACCGCTCATCCTGGACGGCGTAGGCGCCGGCCTTGTCGAGGGACGAGCCGGTGGCGACGTAATCGTCAATCTCATCGGGGGTCAGCCGGCGGATCCGCACCCGGCTGTCCACCCGGACGGTGAGCGGGTTTCCATCGGGCGCCAGCATGGCCGCCACGCCGGTCGTCACGGTGTGCTCCGCGCCGGCCAGGGCGGTGAGCATGGCGCGCGCCTCCGCCTCGTCGCGGGGCTTCCCCAGCACCCTCCCCCGGAGGCGGACGATGGTGTCGGCGGCCAGGACGACCTCGCCGGTCAGACGCGACTTTGCGACCGCCCGCGCCTTGCACACCGCCAGCTCCACGGCCTGGACCGGGTCCGAGTCGGGCCAGAACTCATCCACCGCCGGCACGACGACGGTGAAGGAAACCCCGGCCTCTTCCAGGAGCTTCTTGCGCCGGGGGCTTCCGCTGGCCAGCACCAGGGGGTGGATCATCGGCCTCGCTTCAGTCTTCGTCGGATTCCTCGGTCTTCGGCCTGGGAGCCAGGAGGACGCTTTTTATCCGCCGCGGAGTCGCCTCGATCACCTCCAGCCGGTACACGCCGTTCTCCACGACCTCGCCCGGCTTGGGGATGTGACCCAACTCGGCGATGATGAAGCCGCCCAGGCTCTCGTAATCCTCGTCGGGGAGTTGACAGCCCACCGTCTCGTTGACCTCCTCGATGTCGCACCGGGCGTCCACCAGGAAGGTGCCGTCTCCGAGCTTGTGGATGAGCTCCTCGTCGTCGTCGAACTCGTCCTCTATCTCCCCCACGATTTCCTCGAGGATGTCCTCGATGGTCACGATGCCGGCGGTCCCTCCGTACTCGTCCACCACGACGGCTATCTGATTCTTCGTGGCCTGGAACTCGGCGAGGAGCCGGCCGATGAGCTTGGTTTCCGGGACGAAGATTGGCTCGTGGAGGAGCTCCACGGGGAGGGGCTCCTCGGCTTTTGTCGTGTCGAGGGTCAGGAGCTCCTTGACGAAGAGGATGCCCCGGATGTCGTCTATGGTTTCGGAGTAGACCGGGACGCGGGAATGCCCGCGTTGGGTGACCGCCTCGAGGACCTCGCGCCGCGGCGCCTCGAGGTCCAGGCAGAAGACGTCTATCCGGGGGACCATCACCTCCTTGACCGTTTTTTCCGGGAAGTCGGCGAGCTGGCGGGCCATCTCCCTCGCCTGCTCGACCACCTCGTCCCCCGCGGTCGCGGGTGAGGGGTGGGGCGTCACCCAGCCGAAGGGGTCTTCCCGGTCCGGCCTCCGACCGGACAGGCGGACGAAGGGCCACGAGATGAGGTAGATGACGAACCACACCGGCGCGACCGCCAGGGCCGGCGGCCAGAGCAGGCCGCGCAGGACCCGGTTCGGTTTCGCCCCCCGCCCCAGGGCCCGGGGGAGGAGAATGACGACGACCGAGACGAGGACGGCCGCCGCGGGCCAGGCGACCCAGACGGCCCACGTCTCGGCCGTCAGACCGCTCAGAAAGGACTGACCGGTGATGACCGCGCCCACCCCGACCAGGGTCAAGAGGACCGGGAACAGGCGGAGCGTCCACGGGGATGAGCCGCGCTCTTCATCCTCCCGGTGCGGCCGGGGGCTCAGCTGGGAGAGGGAGTAGCTGACGAGGAAGCCGACCAGGAGAAAAATCCCGCACAGGACGCCTTCCAGCCACACGACGCCGGTCATCGGCCCCCCTCCTCGACCGGAGCGGACCGATCCGTCGGATGCGTGGTGGATGGGGGGGGGGGTGGGGGGGGGGTCGTCGCTGGGCTCCCGCCCGTAGGTACTGGGAGGGTACTCCGCTTCCATCGCTGGGAAGCCTCCTCGAGGGGGCGTTTGGAGGGAAACCTGGGGAAGTGAAAGCCGGCGTCCACTTCCCTCATCAACATAGCACAAGAGGCTGGACGGCGTCAATTCGCGAAACTTACGTCCGCCTCCCTTCGGGCGTCGAGCTCACGCCGGAGCGCGTTCAAGAGGGGGGCCAGCGTCTCGGAGGGCGCCCGTATTCCGTCCGCCAGCCGATGCGCCTCCCCAGAATCCCCCAGACCGAACTCGAACAGCGCCAGGAGGAAGTCCGACTCCGGCGTCGTTCCGTACCGGCGGGCCGCCCGCGCCGCCTCGATACCGACCTTGAGATACTCCTCGACGACCCCGGCCCGCGGGTCCTCGGGCAGCCTCTCCCGGAAGGCGATGGCCCCGCCGGTGGGGTTGAACCAGGGGGGGAGGATTACGGGCAGATCGGCGGCCGAAGCCCCCGTCTCCAGGGCGCAGAGCCCCCACACCGCGCCGCGGTATGCCGCCTGGGCCACCCGGGACAGGCTGACCAGGCTCGCCGGCGCCAGGTCGAGCGCCCGCCGCAGGAGCCCGGGTCCCAGGGGCGAGAGCGGGTCAGCGGCCAGCGCGCCCACGGCCCGGAAGGTGAGCCGGTCCGAGGCCAGGCCCCGCAACCGGGCGGTGAACCCCATCCCGTTCTCCAGGTACGTGTCGTCGGTTTCCAACTCAACCAGGCGGTGGAAACCGCCCAGCCGCTGGTAGCGCCACGGCTCGTCGGGGAGGACCGGACGGTTGACCGCGTCCAGCCCGGGCGCGTCGGGGTAGGCCAGCCGAAGGGTCAGCCCGAGAGGCCGCTGGGCCCCGATGCCGAACAGAGGGTGAATGGCGTTGATCGAGAGATGGGTGGCGCCGCCCCCCTCGGCCCAGCGACGGGCGAAGGCATCCCGGGCGTCCCGGCGTACCTGGCCGTAGAGGGTGGGGTAAACGGGCCCCAACGGTCCCCGGTTGAGGTTGCCCAGCTCGTCGAGGACCTGGGCGTCGGGGCGGAGACCCTCCGCGGTGAGTTCCAGGGGTCCGAAGAGGACGTCGTCGCCCTCGCCGAAGTAGAGCGCCCCGGGGGTCAGCTCCCGCAGGGTGTCCTGGGCGCCGGCCCTGGCGATGTCGCCCGAAAGCGGCCGCTCGGCGGTCGCCGCCGAGAAGGCCCACCAGCCGAGGCCCAGAGCCAGAGCGACACCGACCAGCGCCGCCCCGAGTTTCTTTTTCTCGCCGAGACGCCCCTTCAGCCACTCGGCGCCGAAGGCCACCCAGACCGCCGCGAGCATCACCAGGGGGGAGAGGTAGTCCAGGGGGTCCACGATGCGGTAGAAGAAGAGGACCGCCGCGACGAGGACGGGGGTGAGGAGACCGGCGACCGCCAGCCCCTTACTCCTCTTGAAGAGCCCGGCCAGCCCCAGGGGGACCAGCGCCCACAGGGGCCAGGGGATGGAATCGAAGAGCATTCCCCCCGCCGCGGGGAACGCCGCCGCGAATCGGCTTCCCTCCACGTAGCTGTAGGCGTAGCTCTTTCCGGTGAGGTGGGCCCAGAGGTTGGGCAGGTTGCCCGCCATGCCGTAGTCGTAAGCCTGATCGGCCCCCGCCCTCAGCGGCAGGTACAGGTAAGCCGAGAGCGGAATGATAAAGGCCGCGACGGCCAGGCCGATCCAAAGCGCTTTTCGACCGCTCTCCGCCCCACGGAAGGAGCGCCAGAGGCACCAGCCTATGACGGGGAGCAGCACCGCGGCGGAGTAATGATTCGTGAAGAGCAGCCCCGTGACGAGGCAGAGCGCCAATCCGTCCCTCGGGGAAGGTCCGCCGTCCCGTCCTCCGACCGCCCGCGCGGCGAAGAAAAAGGCCGCGCCCAGGAGCAGATGTTGGAGGGCGTGGACCTCGTAGGTGAGCGCCTGCCCGGTGACCAGGGGCCCGCAGACCCAGGCCAGGGTGCCGATGAGGGCGGGGATGCGTGAAAGGCCGAAACTCCGGAGCCCGAGCCAGAGGAGGGCCGCCCCGAGCGCCGCCGCCAGCAGGGCGAGGACGTTCCCGGCCAGGGCGGGGGGAACGCTAAAGACCCGCCCCAATCCGAGGAACAGATGGGACACCAGGGTGAAGGAGGGGTAGCCGGGCGGGTGGGCGACGCCGAGGTTCGCCGCCGCGCCCGCCAGCTCCGTCGAGTCGCCGATGTAGAAATCCCGTGCGGCGAACGACCCCCAGACGACCAGGGAAGCGAGGGCGATGGCCGCGGCCCAGCCGAGGTCCCGCCGGCTCATCGCTCGTCGGCGGATTGGAGCCGGGCCAGTTCCGCGTAGCGGCCGTTTTTCTCCATCAGCTCACCGTGGGTGCCCGCCTCGACCACGAGACCGCCTTCGAGGAAGATTATCCGATCCGCGTCTCGAACCGTGGCGAGCCGGTGCGCGACGATCAGGACGGTGCGCCCCGGGAGGACGCGCGACAGGGCCGCGTTTATCCGGTCCTCGCTCTCCGAGTCCAGGTTGGCCGTGGGCTCGTCCAGGGCCAGGATGCGCGGGTCGCGCAACAGGGCGCGGGCGATGGCCAGCCGCTGCCCCTCGCCGCCGGAAAGCTGGCAGCCCCGCTCGCCGATCTCGCTCTCCAACCCGTCGGGGAGTCGTCGGATCGCGTCGTCCACCTGGGCCAGTTCGAGCTTTTCCCACAGTTCGCCCTCGCCGGCCCCCGGTTTGGCCAGGCGCAGGTTCTCCGCCACGGTGCCCGCGGTCAGGGTAATCTCCTGGGGGACCAGCGCCTGGAGCCGGGCCAGAGCGGCCCGGTCGTAGCCGTCTCGGGGTTTCCCGTCGAGGAGGACACGCCCTTCGGTCGGTTCCAGGAGGCCGAGGGCGAAGTTCAGCAGGGTGGACTTCCCGGCGCCGCTGGGTCCCACGATGGCCGTCACCTTCCCCCGGGGCGCGGTGAAGCCGACACCGTCCAGGATGCGCTCCCCCCCGATTTCGTACGCCACATCCTCGAAGGAGAGCTCCCCCTCGATTTCGACGACCTCCGCCGGCTCGCCGGTTTCCGCCGGTTCGTCGAGGAGCCGGGGGTTCGGCAGCTCCCTGAGCTTCCCCTTCCCCAGTGTCAGCTCCTCTGGTGCGCTTCCCCCGGGCCACGCAAGGACCGCCGTCGTCCGGCCGATTTGAATCCCCGCCGGTACGAGCGCCAGCCGGGCCCGGGAGAGGTTTTTCAGCGGCTCGAAGGCGATGGCCACCAGGCCGAGGAACTCGAAGAGGGAGCCGGTGGTCATCGCCCCGCCCCGCACCAGCCCGGCGCCGTAGATGAGCATTCCCATGAGACCGGCGCCGGCCAGGAGCTGGACCAGTCCACGGAAGGCGCTGGTTATCATCTCACCCTTGAGGCGGTTCTTGAAGTAGCGGCGGGCCAGCTCGGTGAATTTCACCGATTCCCGTCCCGCGGCGCCGAAGGAGGCCACGACCTCGATGGCGGACAACCGCTCCCCGGCGTATCCCAGGATGCGGGCCGAGGTGTCGGCCACCCGTTCGGAATACCGGCGCTGGTGGCGGTTGACGAGGACGACAGCGACGGCCAGAAGCGCGAATATGCCCGCCAGGTACAGCCCGAGCTGCCAGTGGCGGAGTATGACCACCGTCCCCACGATAGCGACGGTCAAAGCGTTTTGGACCGCATCGCGCAGGGTGACCGTAGCCTCGAGGAACCCCTGGGTGTTCTCGTGGATCCGGGAGAGGAGCTCGCCGGTCCTGGAGCGGGTGAAATCTGTGTAGGGGACGGCCAGCACCTTCCTCAGGCAGGCCCGGCGGACGCAGGCCTTCAGGTCCAGCCCGATGCGGGCGGAGGCGTAGATGCCCAGGAAGGAGAAGAACCCGGCGGCGAACATCACCACGGCCATCGCCGTCGGCAGGAGCCAGAGCGCCGTGGAGTGCGGGTCGGCGAATCCCCAGGATTCCAGTGTCCCGAGCACCTCCGGGGCCTTCCCGCCCAGGGTGTCCACCAGCCAGCCCAACAGAATCGGGAAGAAGGTCTCCAGCCCGGCGGCCAGTATCGAGCCGATGACGGTGACCGCCGCCGGCAGCTTGTACCGCCGCAGGTAGCGCCCGAGGGCCCGACCCAGGGGCAGAAGAACTGGCTCGTCTTTATTCACGTTAAAAAAGCGGTGCTCCGCTCAACGTCCGGTCTTGGCGGAGGCAAGGGGTTTAAACCCCTCATCTTCCTTTTCCAGAAGGATACCATCAAACCGGGGTAAAAAAAAGGAGCCCGGCCCCGGGCTCCGTCAGCGTCAGATTCCTCAGCCGCCGCTACTTATGGAGCAGGCCCGGCTCGAGTCATGGGCGACACCGATCGTCCCCAGACCACCCGTGATCACCCTGCGCACCTCTCCGCCGCATTCGGGGCACTCCCGGAGCGGCTCGGCGGTCATCCGCTGGCGGACCTCGAACCGGTGGCCGCAGGCGTCGCATCTGTAGGCGTAGGTGATCACGGCCGCCCCCCGGCGGGTGATTATCAACAAATTCGCATGATAGCACACAAAGGGGCGGTCTTTCAAGTTCATTGATACCGCGGCTTAGTGTGACTGATTGAAAAAAGTGGGCACCTCCCGATTTTTTCCAACACCTATCTTGACAACCGATTAACTGTGTTGTACAGTTAAAGTAGTATTTACCATTTGTTACAACCTTAAAGGAGGTGCTGAAGATGCATAAGGTTCTGTTTTTCATCCTCTTGACGGCCACCCTCGCCGCGGCCACCATTGACGTAGCTTTCATGTTGAGCGAGCCTAGAGCTGATTGGGAGGAAGTCCTGGGCTTCTTTGAAGACGATGGGCGTTTCGGGGAAATAGATTACTACGACTGTTCTAGCGACACGCCGCCCGTCGGGGTTTTTGTCCTGTACGATGTGGTTGTCGTCGGGGGCGTGGCGGAATACGGGGACTACATGGTCTTCGGGGACCGTCTGGCCGATTACGTGGACCAGGGCGGCTGGGTGGTCGTTGAAGGCGGGAAGTTGGCGCACCGGTCTTACGGCGGTATCGGCGGACGCTGGTTCGACGCCGGTTACAGCCCCTACTACTCGATCCTGCGGTACCCGCTCGAAGACCCCGAGGATTTAATCATCGACCAGTCGGATCACTACATCTTCACCGGTGTGGAGAGGCTTTGGGACTGCTGCTGGCGCATAGATACGACTATGCGTGAAGGGGCGACCGAGCTGGCCCATTTCGCAGACGCCGGCGGTGTGGCGGTAAATGCTGCGGAGAGTGTCGTCGGATTGAACTTCTTAAGCTCCGATGAGTGGATCGGTGAAGGCTACCTGATCATGGCCAACGCCGCGTGCTTCCTGGCCGGCTACGCCGACGTGCAGGAAACCTCCTGGGGGCAAATTAAGGCTACATTCTGACCCAACCAGTGCGTTAAAAAAGCCGGCGCGGGCCGGCTTTTTGTTGGGCGGAAGCTCGGGGTCTATTCGACCTCGACCTTGATCTCGCGGGGCTTGGCCTCCTCGGCCTTGGGGATGGTAACGAAGAGGATGCCGTCCTTGTACCGGGCCTTGACCGCGTCGGCCTTGAGCCTGGAGGGGAGGCTGAAGCTGCGCATGAACTTGCCGTAGATGCGCTCGACGCGGTAGAAGTTCTCGCCCTCGGCGCTGTCGTCCTTCGTCTTCTCGCCCTGGATGGTCAGGGTGTTGTTGGTGAGGTCCACGCTGATGGATTCGGGGTTGACGCCGGGCAGCTCGGCCCGGACGAGGATGTCGCCGGAAGTTTCGCTGATGTCCACCCGGGGGGCCCAGATGATGTCGTTGGAGCTTGTGGACGGCCCGACGAAGTCCTCGAAGAGCCGGTTCATCTCTTCCTGGAGGGTCATCCAGTGTCGGTCGGGGGTCCAGCGGACGATGGCCATTTCCTCTCTCCTTGTCTGGTTCGGCGTGGGGGATCGCCGACTGGTTTTTTGTATTCCGCCGGTTAAAAAAGCAAGGGGCGTGCCAGGCCGCCCCAAGCGCATAAAGTATTTAATCTCAATCTGTTGGTGTTTTTCGAATCGTTCATCCGCCCCCACGCATTCGGGCCATTCTGGCACACTTTTCATTTTCTATGTCATTGCGCGGGCGTCTTGCCCCGGCGGTCGGTGTATGGTAACCTCCACACTCGGAAATCGGGTGAGCCCACAGGAGAGGCTTTGATCACCACCGCCAACTTCCGCAACGGGCTGAAGATGCTCTTCGACGGCGTACCCCACATCGTCGTCGAGTTCCAGCACGTGAAGCCCGGCAAGGGGCCGGCCTTCGTCCGGACGAAGCTGAAAAACCTCGTCTCGGGCGCCATCTTCGATCACAAGTTCCGCGGCGGCGAGAAGGTCCAGGACATCACCCTCGACGACAAGGACGTCACCTTCACCTACCGGGAAGGGGAGCTCTACGTCTTCATGGACTCCGAGACCTACGAGGAGCTCCGCCTGGGCGCCGACGCACTCGGCGACGCGACCCGGTGGCTCACCGAGGGGCTGGAGCTCTCCATACAGTTCTACGAAGGCCGGCCGCTGACGGTGGATCTCCCCTCGGCGGTGGACCTCCTGGTCGTCAAGGCCGACCCCGGTCTCAAGGGCGACACCGCCACCGGCGGCACCAAGCCCGCCACCGTGGAGACCGGCGCCATAGTTTCCGTGCCCCTCTTCATCAACGAGGGGGACAGAGTCCGCATTGACACCCGCACCGGCGAATACGTGACCCGGGTGAAGGAGTAGCGGTGATGCGTTTTTTCTTTTCCCTTCTGGCCCTCGTCGCCCTCGCCGCCCACGGTGAGGTGCTCTTCGAGGATGACTTCGATTCCTACCCCGACGGCTTCGATCTGGGTGACGACCCGGCCTGGGAGTACTTCGACGGAGACGGGATCACCGTGACCGCCGGCGAGGCGACCACCGACTCGGGGAACGAGGCGATGATAAAGGCCGTCGGCGCCTTCGAGGGCGAGGACTACTCCGTGGGCTGCGAGTTCACCGGCATCACCGAGGCGGACGGGGGCAAGGTGCAGCTCTGTCTGCGTGCCAGCGTCCACTCCCGGGCCCGCGAGCTCTACTACCTGGACGTCCACCCCAATCCCGGCGGGTACTGCATTAGCCTGATGTACGAGCTGGACGGCGCTTCCGTTGAGCTCAACGGTGCCTGCCTGCAGGCCGACGAGGACGCCTGGCACAGGCTCGACTTCTCCGCCGCCGGCTCCGGACCGGTGGACTTCGAGGTATACTTCGACGGCGACCTGATCTTCCTCCACACCGAGGACACGCACATCGCCCCGGCGGGCCTCCCCGGCTTCGGCCTCGCCTGCGGGGAAGCCGAGACGAGGGTGGACGGTTTCGTCCAGACCGACGGCGGGGCGACGGTGCTCGAAGTCTCGTTCGGTAAAATCAAGACCCTTTTCTGACACACCGCGTCGTGTGGGCGCGTCCCTAGCGCGGTTCCGACGATACGCCCCGTTTTTGTATAATCACCCGCGCGGGGGGATGCGAGAGGGAGAGCCGATGGATCTGGAAAAGCTCAGGAAAATCATCGAACTGTTCAACGAGGGCGGCCTGACCGGGCTCGTAATCAAGGGCGACGAGGACGGCTTCGAAGAGCTCGAGATCAAGAAAGAGCTCCCCATCGCGCCCGCCGCCGTCCCGGCCGCCCCGCTGTCGGCCGCCGCCCAAGAACCTGAGGCCTCCGCGCCGGTCGAGCCAACCCCCGTTCCCGAGAGCGGAGAGGAGCTCGTGTACGTCGTGGCCCCTCTTGTCGGCACCTTCTACTCCGCCCCCAGCCCGGAATCCCCGCCCTACGTCAATGTGGGCGATCGCGTCGGCAAGGGGAGCATCGTCTGCATCGTCGAGGCGATGAAGGTGATGAACGAGATCGAGAGCGATTACGCCGGCACCGTCGTCCAGGCGCTGGTGGAGAACGCCCAGCCGGTGGAGTACGGGCAGAAGATGTTCGCCATCAAGCCGGGTTAGCCTCGGCTTTTCTCGATGGGGGTCGTGGCTCCCGATCGGGGAGGCGACCCCGTTTTTCTAGGGTTCCATAAAGAGCGTCCAAACCGATGGCCAGACGACCGCTGCCGGACCTCCTCAACGGACCGTTGACCTCCACCCTGGTCCGGCTGTCATTTCCCCAGGCCGGGGCGATGCTTTTGAACTCAGGCCTCGGGGTCGTGGACCTCATCTACGTCGGGTTACTGGGTAAGCACGCCCTGGCCGCGGTGGCCCTCTGCTTCCCGCTGCACTTCCTCATCATCACCGCCGGAGCGGGGACGAACACCGCCGTGAGCGCGGTGCTCGCCCGTTACTTCGGCTCCGGTGACGCCGAGCACACCGACCGCATCGTGCTCTACTCCTTCTTCGCCTGGTTCGGTCTGACGGCGCTCATGATGCCGCTGGGGCTGCTCATCGCCCGTCCGCTCCTCGAATCCACCGGTGCGGATCCCGGCGTCGTGGAAATGGCCCACCGGTACGCCAGTACCCTCTACTGGGGGGTGGGCGCCATCCTGGGTCAGATGATTCTGGGCGGTCTCTACCGCGGTGCCGGGGACACCAGGTTCCCCTTCTGGGTCCTGACGCTGACGGTGGGGATCAACGCGGTGCTGGACCCGTTATTAATATTCGGTCTGGGTCCCTTCCCCCGTCTGGGTGTCTACGGGGCCGCGCTGGCCACGGTGCTGAGCCGGGTCGTCGGGCTCGGGGTCATTTCCTTCCACCTCTTCACGCGTCGGGGACCCGTCAAATTCAACCCAAAGTCCCTTCGGTGGGACCCGGAGGCCTACAGGCGCCTCTGGCGCCTGGCGGTGCCCGGTTTCATCCAGCGGGCCGTCGTTCCAGTCGCCATCCAGATCGTTCTCTACATCATCACCCCTCTGGGGGTGGCGGTGGTGGGCGCCTACGGGGTGGCTCAGCGCCTGTTCAATCTGGTCCAACTGCCCGCCATCGGCTTCAGCACCGGAGCGATGGTGATGATCGGGCAATGTCACGCCGCCGGATTGACGGACCGGGTGCGTCGTACCTCGATGGATTCGGTGTGGATAACCACCCTCATCACCGGTGGGTTGTCCTTGCTCATCTGGGTCTTCGCCCCCTTCTTCGTCTCCCTCTTCTCCGACTCCCCGGAGGTGACCCGTGCCGGAACGGTGCTGGTGCGTTGGCTGGCCGTCGCCCAGCCCGCGGCGGGCCTGATCCTGTTGGTCAACGGTTACTTCAACGCCATGGGGCAGGGGCTGTACGCCATGCTCCCCACCATCGGGCAGCGGCTGCTGTTGGAACCGGGCGGTCTCGTTCTGGGGCTGCTTTTGGGCGGCCTGACCGGCGCCTGGGCCGGGATGATGGCCGGCGGCCTGGTGGCTGGTGGAATCAGCCTCCTGGTGCTCTTTTACCGCTGGCGGGCGCTCCGGCGCGAGGCGGTGGGGGGGTAGCGCCGTGGGCCGGTTGCCGGAGGACGCGGAACGGGTGCTCGCCGGGATCGCCTCGGACACCGCACATGGAGCGGCGGAGCTCCACGCCCGGGCCCTGGGGTTGGCCTCCGGGCTTTCCGCCGAGCTCCTCCCCGCTTTCGGTGAGGCGCTTCTCCGCGGTCGGCGGGACATGGCTCCGCTCAAGAATCTCGCCCTGGCCTTGATCCGTTCCCCGGACCCCGCCGGGGAGTTGGGCCGGCAGATAACCTCCGCCCGGCGCGCACCGGGTGTCATCGCCTCGAAGGTGAGGGCGCTCGTCGGTTCCGGGCGCAGGGTCATCACCATCTCGCGCTCGAGCACGGTCCTCGCCGTCCTGGGGGCCCTGGAGCCCGAGCGGGTCCTTTGCCTCGAATCGTCGCCCGGCGGCGAGGGGCGCCGGTTCGCCGCCCTGCTCTATGAAAGGGGCATACCCGCCGAGACGGTCCCCGATGGCGACCTGGACGTGGCGGTGAAACGGGTCGAACTGGGCCTCTGCGGGGCAGACACGGTGACCGAACTGGTGTTCGTGAACAAAATAGGCACACGGCGCCTCGCCGAGGGGCTCCGGGCTCTGGGAAAACCGCTCTACGTCGCCGCCGACCGGACCAAGTACCTTCCCGCCGGTTACTATGAGCCTCCGGTGCCGGGCGGTCCCTTCGAGGAGATTCCCCGCTCTTTGGTCGCGGGGTTGATTGACGATTCCGATGATACCGGGCACGCTTCTGGGTAAACTACTGGACCGCTACCTCTTCCGGCGGGTTCAGCCGAGCCTTTTGGACCGGCGGACGCCCCCGGAGGAGCTCGCCGCCCAGCGGCGCCGCGACCTCACCACCGAGCTTCGGGCGGCCGTCGGCACACCGGCTCCCCGGTCGGCCGACCTCGGCGGGGAACTGAATGACCTCCGGGTGGGCCTCGCCTACCGCCCCGCGGCCCTCTCCTCGCCCGAGGTCGTCGGTCGGCTCTACGGGGAGACCGATCCCGACAACCCCGCCGTTCTCTTCGTCCACGGCTGGCTCCAGCCCAGTTACCTCTCCCTGTCGGAGACGGCGGCGCTCCTGGTGCGCCGGGGCCTGGCCGTCTTCGTCCTCGAGCTGCCCCATCACCTGAGCCGCAGGCCCCCGGGCGAGGCCCACGGCGCGCGCCTCGTCTCCGGCGACCTGAAGCTCACGCTGGACTCCTTAGTTCAGGCGACGGCGGAGGTGTCCGCCGCGGCGGCCTGGCTGCGGAATCGAGCGGGCGGTCTTTTTACCATGGGCTTCAGCCTGGGGGGCCTAATCGCCGGGCTCCACGCCTGTCTGGCGGAGGAGCCGCCGGACGAGGTCGTGTTAATTGCCCCGGCGGCCCGACCGGCGGATATTCTCATCCGCTCGCCGCTCGCCGACCGGGTGAGGCGGACCGTCTTCGCCCAGGGCGTCACGCCGCGGGAAATCCGCCGCGTGCTGTCCCCGTTGGACTTGACCCGGCTCCGGCCGCGGACCCCTCCGGAGCGCGTTTACCTCGTCGCCGGGCGGGGGGATCGGGCGGTGCCGGTGGCCGTTCTGCGGGGGCTGCGGGACCGCTGGGGCTGTCGGTACGAAGAGGTGTCGGGGGGGCACATCAGCCTCTGGCTGCCGCTGGTGGCGGGCGAGGGACTGGGGTTCGATCGCGGGCTGTCCTGGTGCCGGAGGGTGGCCGATTTCCTCGAAGGGCGGGGTGGAGGGGCCTGAGCCGATGGGTCGGTGGGATTAACGTCCAGTCCGCACCGTCCACCGGCGTATTTTTTATTATTGACTCCCGGTCACAACAAAAAACCGGCCCGGAAGCCGGTCCACCCTCGCCAACATCTCTGGATCGCGTTGAATAACCGGCCCCGAAAGCCGGTTCGCCGCGTTCGCTCCGGCTACCTTTTCAGCAACTCCCGGGCGTGCTCCACGGCGCTCTCCCCGCCCCCCAGCATGGCCGACAGCTCCCCCACCTGTTCCTCGCCCTCCAGCCGCTCGATGTCGGTGAAGGTCCGGCCCTCGGCGGAGTCCTTCTTCACGCGGTAGTGGGCGTCGGCGTCGGCGGCAATCTGGGGCAGGTGTGTGATTGCGACGACCTGCCGGGAGCGCCCCAGGTCACGGAGGAGCTCGGACACCACCCCGGCGATGTGCCCCCCGATGCCGGCGTCCACCTCGTCGAAGACCATGGTTGGTACGCCGTAGCGCTCGCCGGTGACCCCCTTGAGGGCCAGCATCACGCGGGATATTTCGCCGCCCGAGGCCACCTTGGCCAGGGGACGCGGAGGTTCGCCGGGATTGGCGGCGAGCTGGAACTCCACGGCGTCGAGACCGGTGGAGATCGCCCGCGCGCCGGACCAGCCGTCGTCGCCGGGTCGGTTGCCCATCTCGACGGCGAACGAATCCTCGGGGAAGCCGAGGCGCTTTAAAATCTGATTGACCCGCGGCGCCAGCCGGTTCACCGCCTCCCGCCGTTTCTGGGAAATTTCCCTCGCCGCCCAGAGGTACTCCTCCCGGGCCCCATCGAGGATCTCCTTGCGCTGGGCCAGAGCGGTCCCGCGGTCCTCGTGGTCGGCTAGCCTCCGCGCCGCCCACTCCCGGTACTCGAGCACCTCGGTCAGGGTAGGTCCGAACTTCCGCTTGAGGTGCTCGAGGAGCGCCAGGCGGGT
>Ga0307378_10006199_pt1 | contig 16460 bp, 30 predicted proteins | sample UN1MG_FD_202238 | JGI IMG/M metagenome (GOLD analysis project Ga0307378, IMG submission 202238) | Soil microbial communities from Risofladan, Vaasa, Finland - UN-1 | ecosystem: Environmental > Terrestrial > Soil > Coastal area > Acid sulfate soil | place: Finland: Risofladan, Vaasa | collected... | reverse complement strand
GTATATGGTAAATCAATACCGGTAACACAAGACGGAGATACTAAGACCTTAGGCGTATGGGATAATTTTAATTGCTTAATCGCGCTACTTACTAACCCCGGTCGGTGCGTTATCATCATATGTTTAAATTCACTATGACGTAAAATGTCTTGACATCTCTGATAACTTACCGTATGAATAACTGCCTTCTTATCTGTTCGCTGTCTTATTATCTGATCAGTACGATTCAACCACAGTTTAATAAGACTTTGATCCATGCCGTAACGCATGGCTGCTGTGGGGATATGAATAACCGGACGGGATTCTACGGGAAAATAACTATCGTACTCAAAGAAATCATAGCGATCTTTTACTGCCCCCAGTAACGACAGTATCTTAGCAGTTAACGTGGCTGAAGTCAAGAATATTTTATTAATACCGCGAAATAGATGAGATTCAGCGAACTCACTAGGCCATAAAGGATCAAAGTCAACGCCCTTAGAGTGAGATTCGACTATCCAGGTAACATCGGCTTTTAACTTATCCAGTTTGTGTTTTAATTTTGTAGCTGTTTTATATTCTTGGCTCTCCGATAATTCTCTGGTTGACCCGTCAGCCCTGGCGTCTTTTATTTGTTCTTCCAGCGACGCGCTAAGTAATACGCCGTATCTTTTAGCTGTTTCTATATCGCTATCCGTACCGGTTAATCCTATACGAGCTTGTTCATTAGGGTTAAACGTGATGCTTAATGTTGATAGTAATTGTTGTGGTGTATCATGGCCTTCATCGCAGACAAGAAAATCAAAATCACCTATAATATCTTTCTTATTATGACACCAGAACGCATAATTAGTCACGACAATCTTAGCTTGTTTAGCTCGACTGATCATGAGGTAGAATTCACAATCAGTTCTTCTGTGTGGGCAAAAATGACCAACTCTACACGGTCCCATGTCGGCTGTCAGTGTGTTGTGATAGAGTTTACATTTATAGTTTGATCTACCTTTGGCCACGACTACATCAAAGTCGTTCTGTAATTGGTCCTGGAGGATCTTAGTCGAAGTTAAGATTAGTGTCCGACACGATAATAATTTAGCAGCGGCGACATAGCATATGGATTTACCACTACCGGTGGGTTGAACTTGTGCGATGAACCGTTTTGGTGATGATATACAGTCGATGATTGCCTGTTCTTGAAAAGGTCGCCAGGATAGGAATTTATCCGGCAGGCTTAGTTCTGGTGGTGATGGTAATAATTGTCGCATTTAAAACCCCCTAAAGTTATATTAACCCTTCTTGTATAGCGGTGGTGGATCTGGCGGTAAGTAATGCTTTCTTGGTTGTGATAATTCTTCATGTCTACTTCCATACGTAGGCATTCCGTGTCTGCCTCCGGAATAAAACTTCTTCACGTCCTTAAACATTACCGTGCATCTCATACAGTAATACAATCCTTCACCCTCTTTTTCGTACTGGCTGCACCCGCACATCGGGCAACTTAATCTCATAATTCTTCTCCTTCTTCTTCTTCACTCTCTTCATCTTCTTCATTAGCCGCATTTATAATTCCTAGCACCATATCAACCTTCTGAGCAGACTCTAATAACGCTCCATGCTCGTTCAATATCGCCGTCAAGTGCGTGTTCCTCCAATACCCATCGGACATCTGTTTCAATATCTGTACGGCGTTTAATATATGTCTGACGGCTTCAGTAGGCGCGTCAAGTTTCATAAAGGTGTTTACTCGTTCACGCAACGATGTCAGTATTGCGGCGAACCCTTGTTGGTATCTATCTTGCTCGAAAGAATTCAACGTCAATCTTATCTTACCCCATAGAGATCCGTATATTTCTTCGTTATGATCTCTAATCCATGTTTCTATCCATTGAAAATGCCGCCTTATCGCGTCTCTTATAAAATCACCACGATTACAATATTCAAGGCCGTGGTGTTTGATTGTCATATCTATTTCCCTTAACCAATCAGGCTGAACTCTCACTGTTACTTTCGCGCTGTGTCCTTGGTCATCCGCTGGTGGTATAATTGCCGGGTTCATCAAGTCATATGACATATGTTTTAATCTCCTCTTGTCCTGTATTGTTAAGCCGGATGACCCGGTTAATAATATCGATGTTCTTCTTATGTTTTACTTGCATGTCGCGCAGTGGGTTAGTGGAACGTGCGTGTTTCCATGGTGATTGGGGTAGTGATTGTGGTGATACAAGTTTCGCTGCTAAGATATCAAGATAGTCATATTCAGGATTGTGGTTTTGCGTTGGCATTTGGTAGTATCCTTGATTTATAAATTAATGCCTGTACTACACGGGCTGCGTACCTGCCGGTAAGTTTATAAGAACGCTCAGGATCTTCTAAATCGGTATTATTATCACCCCTAAGTGTGTAATTTAATGTCTTTGCCTTGGGGTAATAAACAGCTCCGGTAATACTATCGATATCTAAAAAACAAGTACAACCTATTTCATTTGTAAATCTCACAAGATCCATCTAGGTATCTCCCTTAATAATAAAGCAAGCGTTGCACCAAAGAAACCACCGATGCACACGTATACTTTATCTATTTTAGTTTTTGTATCTAGTTTAGCCGTTAACGCGTCCAGTTTATCTTCAATGTTGCAGATAGAATCGAACAGTAAGTTCATCTTAGTTTTTGTTGGTGATTCATCGAACGTATCTCTGTTGATGTCTTTCATATTATTCCTCTCTTCGCTACAGCTCTAAGTGTGTGCCATTTGCGGTCATTGTACGGCGTAATAACTATCCCATTAAATCCCCCGGCACATAATAGTGCAATCATACCATCGGGTAATATCCTCCAATAATCAGGACAGTGATGTTCCGGTCCCGTTGATGGTCCAATAACACATATCTGACCGCCCGGTTTTAATACCCTGTATAGTTCAGCAGACCATCTGAAAGGGTTTTCCACATGTTCGATTGTTTGACCGGATATAATTACATCGAACGTTTTAGCTGCATACGGGTAATCATACGGACTATCCGGTACGATATCTACATTTAGTCCGGCTATGATATCTAATCCTGTGTAATTCCAATGTTCAGGTATAAGGTCTACGTAGGACTGTTGCCCTTCTACTCTAAGAGATCCGACATCGAGTATCTTGTATGATTTAAAAAACAATAAGGTACTCAGGAAATCTTTCATCGCCTTCATCGATTCATCATGCATTATTTATATGGCTCCATGTTAATTGACAGCAGCCTACCTGCCCAATTCTCCCACCAATAAGATATCCGGCACCTGCGTTGGAGTGTTATCAGTTTTTGTTGATCATGGCATTTATCTTTAATTTCTTCTACGTAATCCGCCTTTACATTAGGCCGACCTTTTGAATGATGGGCATAAAGCTCTAATAGCTCCTCACCCCCATACATATACGTCGCGATGAATCTATTCCGTATCATATCGCTGGCGTCCGACGAATAACCACGCTTTTCTTTACCTTCATGGTATAACGGTGCCCCTGGGAATATTACTTTATTATATCCGAGAATTGCAAGGGTGAAGTTCATAAAGTGTTCTCCACCTGAATATATACCCAGTTCTAATGGCCAACCACCTAAACATGAGAAGATCTCCTTCGATAACATCATACCGCACGTTGACATGCACGGTACTGTATATGGATTAAATTCATACCGGTACCTGGTGAAGGAATAATGATACTCCCCTTTTTCCGGCGTCATAACCGGTTTATATATCAGACTTTGACCCGCATTTGCGCCAAGATAGGCTATTGGCAGATGAAGTGAGCCACATATGGTTTGCTCATTTTCTCGATAGCACTTGAACATAGCCCGCAGTCTTCCTTGAGTAACCATACAATGGGCGTCGATGAAGAACAGTACATCTCCTGTTGACGCTCTGACTCCTGCGTTTTTGGCATTCCAATGAGAAAGCTTTTCGGTAAACGGTACATAGATTGTATTCTCCCTGACCGCACAGAGACCTTGCATCTTCTGGCCCCAACGGTCATCGGTTTTGAATATAAATTGATTGAGTTCTTTACGCGTTCTCGGTGGTTCTGAGTTGATTATTTGGTTTGCGACACGCTCACACCAGTTGTTGATACAGATTATTTCCCACGGGAAGTCGGCGCGTTCGAGTTCGAGGATGAGAGATTGAAGCGTGTATGCTGCCCAAGCTTCGTTGACGAACGGCATTATCACTGATAGTTTATTTAACATATTCTTATCCTAATACTTGCCTATCTTGCGTTATTGATCTTAATTAAAACATATCCATGTTTTATCATTGTCTTGGTATACATTAAGTGGTTCTATTCTTTTCTGTGAAACATCTATCTTCTCTATTTTATCAACATCCTTGATTCCTTTTTCTTCCATTTCTTTTTTAAATTCACCCCAAGTCGTCCAAGTCATAATACCTTATCCCTTTAACCAATCATGATTATTGGCGTTACTTGTTATCATGATACATACTCCCTCGGTAGTTCACTAGTACCATAAAAAGCTTAATAATACTATATGTACCGCATAAACAGTAAATAGTAAACCCGATACCCCATTTAAACGCACTGAAGGTATCTGATACGGGGGTTATGTTGATGCTGTCGTGTTCAATTGCGTTTACAACAACAAAAGCCATAACAGCTCCGATGATGCTAAGTAATAATATAATACCGGATGTTAATAATTCACTACTCAAGATTGTACTCCCGCGTATACGTGGTTGTTGTAGACCAACAGGCCCAGGACCCCGTAACCCTACTGTTAAATGTAAGTTTATCACTATACGTTAATTTTGTTAGGCATTTATTAGTTCTTACTCTATGTTCTTTTCCATTAACGTCGGTAGCTATAAGTGTTCTCGGTAAATCAGTCTCCCCATCAGCATATCTGAGAACTACAAGAATGCCCCTAATGGGGTGCTTAATATATAGAGAAGTTAACAGCATCCAACGTAAGTTACGCGTAAGTATTGTAGTCCTTTCTGTGTTAGTCATTACGATACATATTCCCTCTTTGATATTGATCCATCATAAAGTCCTTTGGTTTCCATTATGTTAAGCCAAGTACCAATTTCAACAACTCTGTGGTTATTTAATAATTGTAAGTGGCTATACAGTGTTGCATTCGTAACAATAGATTCATAAATCTTAGACAGTAAATCCGGATTACCTTGGCAGTTTTTTAGATAGATCTCTGCCTCTACTGCTTTACCAGTAATCATATACATAGCAATAGCACGATTACGGATGAAATCATCATAGTTATAATAATATCCCCTCGGCGCTGCGTAATGGGATAGCGGCCCAACCGGACATACCCATTTACTCTTACCCATGGTGGCGAGGACAAAATTCATATAATTTTCACCACCACCATAAATACCAAGTTCTTCCGGCCAACCGCCCATCTGATCGAATAACTCTCTTGTCATCATCATCCCACACGTAGACATACACGCTACCTCTTCCGGTACCAGGCCATCTTCATACCCCGCAAAGGTATATCCGTAATACGAACGTGAGGGATCAACGTCTAATCGATATTTGAGCTGTTTTTTGAGGTCTAGGATATACGTTAAGGGTAAATGGTATGTACCGTTTGGGTACTTAATATTACAGAATAACCTAAACATACTCCGTATGCTGTTTTGGTAGGGTATTACATGCGCGTCTAAGAACAACAGCACATCACCGGTAGACCGCTTGACTCCGTGGTTCTTCGCGTTCCAATGAGATAGCTTCTTCGTATAGGTTTCGTAGATAAGGTTTGGAATCTTTTCAGCGTACTGTTTAACTTGAAAGCCACCACAATCCCTTGTACGGTACGCGTCGAGAGGCTCGAAGCAGAACGGGCAAACGTTTGTTGGGGTTTCATATTTTTGCTCCAATATTTCCGGGCAGAAGTTATCAACTGCGACGATTTCCGCGTCTAACCCTCGGATCTCATTAAATACCGATTGAAGAGTGAAGATGATCTGAGGGTATTCATTAACGAAAGGTATTATGATTGACAGCTTCATAACTTAATCCCCTCCGGTACCCATACATAACAACTAAAATCATTAAACATATCAGAAGCCGTACATATACTAACACCGTCAAACTCCCCCTTATAACTAACTTTTCTTGTCGGCTTAAAGTATGCACAATTTTTACAAGGAGGTTCAATTATTTCTGCTATGGCTAGTGCCCGCTCTACAGCGGTAGTGTCTTTGTAAGTTTCCCAAGGCATCCATTTCATTTTGCTGTCTCCTGCTCTACGGATTGAAGAGTGAAAATAATTTGAGGGTATTCGTTAACAAAGGGTATTATGATTGAGAGTCTCATGATATGTACCTATGAGTGTCGTATAAGAGTTTCATGTATGATCGTTGTTCTAATGATGCTAGGTGGGGATGCTCACTCATAGTCCAGAATAATTTATCTAACTCACACATTTCTTCTGAGGTATTTACCTTGATTACTAATTCTCTAGGTGCAAATAATTCCTTAGTGTTAATTGGTCTTACTTCTATTTTAGGGACTATTTTCATTTTGCTGTCTCCTGCTCTGTTGTTTGTGGCATATCAATTACCTTCCGAGGATCGACTTCAAATTTCTTAGCTTTTCTTATCGCGGCTTCCTGCATCTGATACTGCTTAACTAAGAAAACTTTAACTTCTTCATTATTCATCCTTCTTAACCCGATTTTTTTACCACCGTTTTTTATCTTATAAACTTTATACAGTACGCCGTCAAAATTAATAATATCACCTATCAAGCGAGTTCTCAGTTTACGCTGTATTCGTTGTGTGGGTACGGGTTGATCGGATTGAGGTATTGTTCCTTCTTGCGCTGGAACACTTGCGTTCGTAGATTTATTATCTTCTTCAACATTCTCAATTAGCTTCTGTGCCTCTTCCTGTGCCGGTGTTTTCATTAATTCACTGTTACTCATTGTATATACCCCCATTCTGTAAACCAGGCCTTGTTGCCTAGTTTGTTAAAGTTGCTTTTAATCATCCAATCACGTCCGATGTCACGGATATTTGCTGGTAGTCCCGGAGTGTTATAAACACCGAAACGATACTCATTAATGATTGGTCCTATGTGCGGATGTCCCTCTGCTAATTGTTTCTCCGGATTTTTATCCGGATCTATATAAGGAAGTACCCGATGGATGAATTCCGGGTTAATCAATGATGGGTGTCCGGATACTCTTAGTTTAGCGCGATCCGTTGACGGTATCTCGTAATACTTACCGTTCCAGAAGAACACATGACCCCATTGCTTCATAAAATTACCTTCCGTGCCAACTGTCGATAGCCTTAACATGGCTAATCCGGTAAAAGACATACAATCAATCATATCATATAAATTAACGGTCCTTAAACACTCCCAATCATCTTCTAAATGAAACACATAATCAGGTCTCCAGTCAAAACTCTGACGGTGATCAGCCAATGACCATACACGGTGAAAAGCTCTGCCGAAGTGCGCCGTTGGTTGTGTAACTATTATAGGATTAGGAAAGTATTCAGCGCATAAATCATGAACGTAACTAATGGGTACTAGTTCTCCTATCGGATCTATGTTGATTATTAATTGATAATCTATATGTAGGTTCGGCCTGAATAAGTTTAGTCTAAAGCTGCGTAACGTAAGGTCGAGGATCTTTGGGCGTTTGGTGGCCGTCATTGTAATATCAATTTTCAACTTTCCATCCCCCTACCTACTACATCGTCTAAAGTATTGTATAATTTCCATCCAATACCTATGGTAGTATAGATTACGTTAGCCGCGAACCCTAACGCTTGAAATGGTATAGTGATTAGTATAACACTACCGCCTAAAATAAACCACAAAAGTTTCATTTATTAATCCCCCTCCTCAAGTAACTCTACCAGTAATAATAATACAATACTACCAATAAAACCTCCAAGAATCCACCACCAAGATACAGGCTTAAGACCCCATCCATGAATTAATACCGTTACCCCTAGTACGAATGAACTTAAATATACGAATCCCAATGATATTACTCTTGATACCATTATTACTCCCCCTTTACATAGATTTAAAACACATTAAATTCTGGTACCAGGCCTTGATACCTTTAACCTGCGACTTACCGGATAACTCCAATAGATACTTTATCATAGAAATCGAATCATAATCAAACACGTATTTATATTTACCGAACTTCCCTATCCACCACTCACGCGATTTTAGATTCACATGATGATTTCCTTCTTGTCCTGGAGGTGCTGCGGTGAATACAATCTTATCAGACACTAGAATATTCTTAATTAATATGTCTGAATATTCTTCTTCTAAGTGTTCAGCTACTTCTAGGCATAATACTAAATCCACATCAGTGATCATACCAAAGTCATCAAAAGAAAACAATTTCCTAATTGGCGTTCTTAGATCGTGAATGATAACCCTGTTCATTGATCCTAATAGCCCACCGGAGGCGGCGTTTACTCCTAAATACTCTATACAGTTTTCGGTACCTTCGATACCGAAAGCGTTAATTCCCTGACCGATAAATCCACGAACAAGATCACCGTCACCACAACCGAAATCTATTACCGTGCGCGGGGAATATACTTGAGTAAGGGCATGTATAAATATCGGTACGCGCCAGGATAATGATCTGCGGCGCGCAAAGAATTTTTTACCGTAAGCTTCATTTAGATCGTACAATATTTACAATACCTCCTTCGTTATCTGTTGTTTCTTCTATTCTTTCTGACCGTTCAGCTTCTCTACCGAGCGCGAATGCTGTACGAAGTAGGGTTAGGATACCTGCGTGTACGGCGGTCGATGAGCCGGCATTAACTACGGTATTTATTTCCTCACCCGGTATGAATACATCATACTTCTTAATTAATCTCATATCTACATTCCCCAACTCCAAGGTTCTTTGTCCCTTGGGTTATTCATCTTTGGCCTAACAGGTCCGGAGAATCTGTTTATCCAGTCAATTAACTTAATCATTTTCGGTATACAAACTTCATTGAGGCCATTATACCCTTGATAGTACCTCTTTATCTCCACCGGATCAGTAGGACTCATCTGTACGGCGTGTATCCAATGAGCTATATCTACAAAGTCAGGCTGCGCTTTAACATTAGGAGTATATGATACGAATTCACTAAAACGATCAGGCGACGTTAATATAACAGGCAATCCACAACACATAGCTTCCAGCACACCGCGATCGTTTTGTCCCCCAGGGCCGGCATGGATAAATATCTTAGAACGGTTAAACAATTCGCACAACATCTGACGCGACATATGTGTAGTTACGTCTACTATACCGTTATCTCTGGCGGTGAGTATCTCCTTATTATACATACATTTAATAAACCCGCCAGGAACTACGGCAGACAGTTTGTGTTCGTAGTAATCCATATACCAACGTAAAGCTCTTACACCTAAAAACTGGCCCTTTTTTCTATGCACGTGGCTTGCACCAATGCAAACGTCGTAATGCTTACCATAAGATTTTGATATTTCCGGATCGTATTTAAATATCTGTTCGTTGACCGGCTTAGAGAAATTAAACCAGTAACGATTAAGGTGTTTTACTGGCCCTCCAAGCATAAGGTCATCCAAGATAATATCCCAGAACGGCCACGGATTACGGTTTGTGTTAGCGCGGTAGAATAGTATCCAGTTCTTCCTAGCTTCATAGATCTTTGTTAATGTCGCATACCATGGTTTAAAGCCGCCGCGAACGATAACAATATCTCTCGGCGATATAAAGTCACGCGCGATGTCTATGTTCGGTACGACATACAAGTGAACTTTAGGCGATAGCATCTTAATCCCGCAGCCGATGTGGGAGTCGATGAAAATATCAACCTGACTTACGATATCACGATCGGCCAGTTCGCACCACATTTTAATCATACCATCTGTCGGAGCTTCAGTGGCGAATTTACTCTTCGCCGGTGTGGTTATTATTTCACGTTTAGCGTCATTTGCTGGACGGTCTGAGGTATAAAGATAGATTAATTTCTGCTTAGTCATCCCGATGTTACCTTATTCCTTAAGTGAATAGAACCTGTAAATGCCGTAAAGCAGTTCATATCCCATGTGGATTCCCGTTCACCTAACGAATATACGGCATTATCAGCGTCTGAACAGTGTACAATAGCGCCTACTCCGTGACTCGTAAAAAGAACAATCACACCGCGCGTTGTAATGCCTAGAAACGGATAATTATTTATAACTTTAACTCCATCCATTGTTAGCTTACTTTCAATCATCTTTATCCCCCTTTATTGGCCTTTCAGGTTTAGTTTCGGCTGTTAGAATATCCATATATTCACTACATACTACCATATTAGTCATGCCCCTGGACATAACAGGATTGCCATCCGCTTTACATAGTAGTTCTCCATGACCGCCGATACCGAATACACAAGTATGGCATATTACTTCTTTACCTAGTTCATCTCTTCTTATCATAATAATTGCCCTCCTAATAAATTAGATATTTTTATCCGTCTCCGTGTCCGTATCCGTTTCCGTCTTCGTCTCCGTCTCCGTTTCCGTCTCCGTCTCCGTCTCCGTCTCCGTTTCCGTATCCGTATCCGTCTCCGTCTCCGTATCCGTTTCCGTCTCCGTTTCCGTCTCCGTCTCCGTCTCCGTCTCCGTTTCCGTATCCGTCTCCGTTTCCGTTTCCGTTTCCGCATCCGTATCCGTCTCCGTCTCCGTTTCCGCATCCGTATCCGTCTTTATTACCTATATAATCTACGTCTAAGCTGACCATATCGGCACCCCTCGTATGCTATCTACCGCCCTCTGAGCACATGGTATTATTTCTATCCACTGTAGTCTAATCTCGTTTACCTCACAGGGAAATTTACACTTATCGGGGTTACGCACTCCTTCCATAGCCAACTGGGATAACGTAGCAGCCCCAGACCAATAATATAATCTGCGAGCGTTACGTAATACTGCTTCTGTTCCCTCTTTACTAACAAGTTCCCCAGCGTGACAACCAGCCGAGTACGTACGTATAATTACATAATCTTTGGTAATTTCCTGCTTAGTGGTTTTTGGTACATAAATAACACCGTTGACAATTAATTCTTTTGCGTCTAAATTCATTTAATTACCCCTATTTAAAATTATTATTATACTGCTATTTTATATCCAGGATTTAGACTCCGCTAATATCGGAGCGTAATAATGATGATAGATCCTGTCCATGTTATATTTCTGTCTCATCCAAGTCTTAGTCTGTATAGCTGAATTGTGATTGTACTCGCCTAACACAATCTTACTGACATCGTCTAAGAACGCCGATATCATCTCTACCGGACGATCCACTTTCTGCGTATAAGATCCGAAATCAAAGAATAATCCATTATATCCGGCTATCTCCGGCATCATAGACAAAGATCTGTTCAACACTGTAATAGGACATCCGGTAAGACTGGCTTCCGGTAATACTAATCCAAACGTCTCATGATCAGTAGGAAAGATGAACAAATTAGAACATAGATGTAATTCCCTGATGACTCTGCGGTCAACACCAACGGCGAATCTCTTAGGATCTCCCGGATAATCCGGCGTGAAGATGATGTCAGTGCCAATATCAAGTCCTTGTTTAGTCGCAAGGACCTTGTATTGCTCTAATGTTGCTCGTTGCTTATCACCCGTACACCATTGAGGTATAACAACAAGACATACCGACCGCATTTGTTTTTTAATACCGGCGATAATGCCGATAACTTGATCAAGACGCTTTGCGTGTAAACGATCCACACTACACGGATATATCTGTACGATGTCTGCTTGCATTATCTGTGGGCACCAATCGATAATATCACGGGAATCCTTACCGAATTCAAACCAGGTCCTAAGATCTTTAATATGCGGAATAACTCTTACGTCTTCAAGCCAACCTTTATACATCTCAGCTACTCGTAACGCGTCTGTCTTATTCGGATATACCAACTTGTGTCTGTTACCATAATTACGAATGTTCCACCATTCCGTCATAACTGTCGGTACGGAATGAATACGATGCAACCAGCGGACATTAGGTAAGTCTTTCGTAGCGTCTTGAATGGCTAATCCGTAAGGTTTATTCCAATTTTGAAATACAAAATCTTCAGTTATCGCTAAATCATACCCATCGGACAGTTCTTTCCTATACATCTGGGCTGTGTTGTTCCTTAGCATTGTATGGTCAGCGGTTAGCTCCGTGCTTTGCGGTTCATAATCTTTTAAATGTCCGAACGGTACTTTCTTTTCGAGTATAACTCCCGGTGCGAATTGATCTTCAGAATCTCTCCATTTGTCACTCACGAACAGATGTACTTCATGTCCGAAACGGGTTAGCATTTCCGCTGTGTCTTTTACGACATAAGTAAGGCTGTAATAGGGTTGAAATTTACTGAAGTTGGTCATTAATGCTATTTTCATTTTCATACAGTAGCCCTCTCTATTTGATTGTTATTTACTCGTTTACGCCCCTGAACGGTTTGAACGGTCTGTAATTAGTCTTCAAGAATTCCTCCTTCTCCTTTCTTGATTTTTTGTTTTTCATATATTGTTTAAAGCCAATGATACCACTATAGCTCACGAATGTCGGTATTAACTCCGAAGCCGGTACCGGTCTAACTAAATTACGTATCTTTTCGTTTAGTGTTAGCGTATCCATATTATTTACTTTTTAGATAGTATGATTAGGATTATGATTATCCGTGATTAAACTCAATATAGTATCCGGTACTGTAATAGTTAATTCGTTATACGGTTCGCCTCGACGGTTAACACCCATGTAACGCTGTTCCGGTGTATCACCGAGGCAGTATTCCCAATCGGTATTCTCAAAAGCTGCATTACATAGGCCGTCGAATAATTTCCAATACGCGTAATAGTCAATGTTATCACAACCTATTGTTAACGCGGCAAAATGATTAGCGGATAACCCCCGGTCTGAATTAACGAGTATATAATTACGGTTTACGACCTGCGGCGTCTTATCGTAGATGGCTTTCGGATCTTTTTTACCTACGATAATATCTTTATCACCGGCGATGGTCAATAACAATGTATCCGGAGCTAATTGCTCTAAATTCCTAAGTCTGAACATAGGAGATTTACCGGGAGCGACACACATTACCGCTAAGGGTATTGGTAACCCATAGTAATCAGCGTTAGCCGCCATGTTTACAGCGAGGAATCCACCAGCAGAGTGACCTACGAAAGCTACTTTACCCAGTAGGGGTCTGGTTTGTGATTTAACAATAGCGTCCCGTATCGCAACCGCGGCGTTATCCGCGAATGCTCGATCATTAATGCCACTGAATAACGATTGATATACCGGGAAGACGACAATGTTACCCTTTCGTACTATGTGCTTTATCCATTTACCATATACTCCGGGCATGGTGCCAAATAGTCCGTGAAGAAACACCACCATGGGGGCCGATTCAACACTAGGATTAGCCGGTTCGTATAAATGGTAACTTTGGGCTCCGCGGCCATGCTCTGTGTGCTTTACTTCTTCATGAGCATACATAGCACTCCCTGGCCCGGTTTCCGGTTGTCCCGCAAACGTAACACTAGACAAAAGTAAAGCGAAGATACTACATGTGGTTATTAATGCGATCTCGATAGTTCTGAACATTTAAGATCTCCCTTTTATAATATGGAATACGCTAAACGTGAAAAGTATACCAAATAGGTTTTAAAGTTGTCAATATAAAAATAGCGATTAGAGTATTTAGATGCTCTAATCGCTATTAGTAAGCGGTTACGGGTTATTCCGGTGGATACGTGGAGCTTGTTGTTGACATAGTAGAGCATGTAGAGCATGATGTCGATGTTGATGATGCCGTACTGAGAGTTGAGCAGGTAGAGGAGGAAGTTGATTGTGTTGAGAGTGTTGAGAGCGTTGAGCAGGTTGAACATGTGGACGAGGATGATGATGAAGTAGTTGAGAGTGTACTGATAGTAGATGATGTTGAACATGTCGAACATGTGGAACATGAAGAAGATGTAGTTGACGCCGTGGATAATGTACTGCAAGTAGAACAAGTGGAACACGAAGAAGATGTAGTTGACGCCGTGGATAATGTTGATTGCGTAGAGCAGGTGGATGAAGACGACGATGAAGTAGATATAGTTGATTGTGTTGATTGAGTAGAGCATGTGGAGGATGAAGATGATGTTGTAGACGTAGTGGATATTGTTGAACATGTTGAGCAAGAAGAAGAGGAAGTGGATTGAGTGCTGATTGTCGAACAAGTAGAACATGTCGAACAAGTTGAGCGTGTAGAGGATGAAGTTGTTTGTGTGCTAAAAGTAGAATACGTTGAACACGTTGAACAAGACGTAGTGGATATTGTTGAACACGTCGAACATGTCGAACATGTTGAACAAGATGAAGATGAAGTAGATTGCGTTGAACAAGTAGAACAGGAAGAAGATGAAGTTGAAGCTGTTGACTGCGTTGAACACGTCGAACAGGTAGAACAAGAAGAAGACGAAGTTGAAATTGTCGATAGCGTCGAACATGTCGAACACGTCGAACATGTTGAACATGTCGAACAGCTCGTAGTAGATACCGTACTCATAGTCGAACAGGTAGAGCATGTAGAGCAAGAGGTTGAAGCTGTTGATGCAGTTGAACAGGTAGAACAGGAAGAGGATGAAGTTGATGCAGTTGAACATGTCGAGCACGATGAAGAGGAAGTTGATGCAGTCGAACACGTAGTACAGCTTGTTGAAGACGATGACATTGTAGAACACGTCGAACATGTTGTGCTACTCGTTGTTGTTGTCGATGTACTGGTCAACCCGGCTAACTCTAATATTTGTTCTATCTCACACTTTTTAACCTTCCCGTCAGTCTGATCATAGAATAAAACATAATCTAACCAATGGGGATTGCCACTAGGATAATCGTTAAATTTCGGCATTCATATCCCCTCCTTTAATTCACATAACCGAATGATATCGGTTGCGATGTTAATTCCATAGTTCCGTAAGCTTCGGAATCCCAAACGGTTATTTGAGATACACGGTAAGGTACGGTATCGATGAGCATGAATTCACCGATGTTGATGTTATTGTTTAAGGCACACCGGACACCGGTGGATATAGATTGTCTGATATAGTTGTAGTTTGTTATTATTACCTGGCGTGTAGGGAGTGTTGTTATGGTAAACGGGTAAGTGACCTGTTCACCGTTTAATGTTATTGAATTTGATTTAGATCCTTGGTCGAGTCGTGGGTCTGTGATTGGGACAATGAGTAATGTTGTCGGTTGATTGTTTATCCATTTAACTACCGTGATATAACCATCGGTTATGCGAGCCGCGATGGGTGTGAGGTAGTTAAATGACGGAATAACGATTGACAGTGCGGTTGTGACGACTGGCTTCATGTAAGTTGACCATACGGCGGCGGATACGCCGGGTTGATATACACGGGTTGATCTCGGTTGAGCGCTGAGAGTTGTGCGAGCAGAGAAGGAGGAGATTGGGATAGTGAGATTTCCTTGGGAGGCAGAACGGATTTGGGCTGTGAATTTTACTTTTAGGATTGACATTATACCGGAGGCTCCGTTGAAAGTGTTGAACACGTACTACATGTCGTTGAACTGGTTGTTGTAGTTGACCACTGACTACCGTCCGGACATTGAGACTTATTAAACTTCAAGTTATCAAAATCTACCGTACCACCGGCACCATATTCTTCTAACCTCAAAGACACTCTATCTATAAGAGCCGCATTAGCATGGGTATAACTGCCTAGATAAACCCAGTTATTACTCGCAACTGAGATTGTGTAGTATGTGTAGAATTTTGTTCCTACTCGTTTTATTCTTAGCCTACAGTTTGTATAATTACCTACACCATAATCTGATGCTACATGTGTCCAACTGCCACCATCAACTACCCGGAACATACGAAAGTCATCTGCGGCATCGTCATCGTATGAGAAATAAATTTCTACATAATTATTAAAATGATAATCATTAACAAACAAACTAATATCAAGATCACCAGAACCATCTACAGTATAACCAGTCATATCTACCTGAACATCAAAGTCCCCCGCTGGCAACTCATAAACATAAGTAGCTGCTATACGCGCATTAGACTCAGCGGGTATTGTTAATCTAATTTCGTTACCTTCAACAGTCATCGTCTCTGTACCTACACCTTTATTAGTTACCCGCCAGTCACCTATACCGGAGTCAAAATCTTCGTCATATTCACAAGTCGGGTAAGTGGAGGTTGTTGAAAGTGATGAGCATGTTGAACAAGTCGAAGACGAAGTAGAAGCTGTTGAGAGTGATGAGCAGGTTGAGCAGGATGAAGACGAAGTAGAAGCTGTTGACAGTGTCGAATACGTTGAGCAGGATGAAGACGAAGTAGAAGCTGTTGATAATGTAGAACAAGTAGAACATGTGGAGCAGGTAGAACAAGTCGAACAATTAGAACAAGAAGT
>Ga0307378_10006195_pt1 | contig 16466 bp, 21 predicted proteins | sample UN1MG_FD_202238 | JGI IMG/M metagenome (GOLD analysis project Ga0307378, IMG submission 202238) | Soil microbial communities from Risofladan, Vaasa, Finland - UN-1 | ecosystem: Environmental > Terrestrial > Soil > Coastal area > Acid sulfate soil | place: Finland: Risofladan, Vaasa | collected... | reverse complement strand
ACTCGAGAAAAACTTGTTAACTGTAGTATGGGAGCCAGTTCGATTTCGAGGGATGAGAGAGCCTGCGAAGCAAGCTCAGCTTCTGATTCATCAAAGAATCTTGTGCGGAGGTTTGTGGCAGAAAATTGGAGAAGATCCACGCGTCTGTCTTTAGCTGCTTGTCTAGCGACGTCTTTCGTGTTGCACCTCACGGCTATGATTTCGAATTTTCTTCTGAATCGGCGCAGATCATGGAGTAGCTCGTTGGAGTTTCTTGGAGAAAAATTTGCTCTTGATGCAAAATCTACCTTGGCGTCTTTACAGATGTGCTTTAGTTGGCTGATCTGTTCTTGCGTGGCGTGGGATGGAAAAGGTATTCCGACTAGGCTGTAACCTAGCTCAGAGGCTTTCCAAATCATTTTTTCTGCCTTCGTTTGCTCTTTGAGGGGTACCCTGAGATGCAGGTCAGCAAATCGTTTCATGTTAACATCCCGATTTCTCTGCAAACCTCGATTATTTCCTCGATTTTAGATTTCCTGAATCTTATGCGTATGCGGATTGGGTCTGATGTGACGAGTTTGATTTTGCCTTGGAACGCAGCTTGCTTGTCCAGTCTGATGTATAGGTTTCCCTTCTCAACGCACCGGCGTATCTCTCTGTCCAACTCCTCCTTATCCAAGGAGCTGAGATTGGCTGAAAGATTCTCGACTAATGCTCTAACCGTTTCTTTGTCCTTGATTCTCGTTTCGAAAATGGTTATGGGGTTGCCATAGTGCCCCTCTAATTTGCTTCTGTTAAATGTTATGTCTTCCACATGGTCGCTTGGCAAAATGTTCTGAACTGCCTCGACAACCTTGTCCAAGTCTTCGGTGGCATGGGCAAAGAATCGAATATCAACGTAAGCTATAGATAGCTGAGACAAAACCTATCTCACACTCTCTGAAACTTTATTGCAGTCACTTGATATAAATATGTCAAGTAACATGAAACAGAAATCAACATAAAAGAAGTTTGTTGGGTGCCCTTTCAAAAACTGTGGCTACACCCTTGCTTATTTGCGTTGATGTTTGTTTCTTCGTTTTAGGATTGCTTTTTTGCTTGGTCTTGCTTTCTCTGCGCCTAATCCTCTGTGGTGTAGTCCACGCACTTCTTTGCCTGCGCTGGTTAAGCCACGGAACACGCGTCTCGTCTGGCTTGCTATTGGATGATCAGGCAAAAGCACTGGATCAACCAGTATAACTTCGTACCATTTGAAGCGTCCATCTTCCCAGATCCAGTAGGAGTTCAGAACCTCCAAGTTCGGAAACTTACGGGCAACACGTTCCTCGGCAATCAGTCTCGTGCTTTTGGCAACTTTGAATTTGTTGACACCCATCCGCTTCGGTCTGCGTCCTGAAACAGGTCTTGTTTTTCTGAATCCTGAACGTCTAACGCGAACCCGAGCCATGACGATGCCCTGTTTAGCCTTGTATCCAAGGTTTCTTGCTCTGTCTAGTCGGGTTGGTCTTTCGATTCTTACTATGGCGTCTTGTTTGCGCCATGTTATGGCTCTCTGCCACATTAAGTCCTTAACAAAGGATTCTTTCGGCTTTTTCCAAGCCTTTGCAATATATTTGTATGCCACCTTCTATTCCTCGCATTCTTTCGGTTCAACCCTAAGCGGGTCACATCCCATAGGAACTGTAGCTAAGAAACAAAGAACAGTTAATAAACCTTTTTCAGTCTTTGTCCACGAGTTTTGCTTCTTTGATGACAAGAACGCCGCTAAGGTTCTCATATGTTGCCTCGGCTTGGACTATTTCGATGCGTTTTTTGAAGAATGGGGCATCCAGAACTAGGGATTCGTATTCTCCGCCTTCGCCCACCAAAGAAATCTGATACTTTTCATGGAGCTCCACAAGCTTTTCTAGCGTTTCAGGGTTGATTTCTCGTCCCAGCCAAGTTTGGTCCAAACCGTAAGCGTACACTCCAATGATTATCGCCTTGAATTTTAGGTCAATCAGTTCTCTCATGATGCCCAGAGGCTCTTCGTGCCAAAGCGGTGTAACAGATTTGATACCCAGATCATTGCATATCCGGTCGATTCGTTCCTTCTGATAAGACGATTGTATCGCCCCTGACACTACTCCATCCACGTCGAGGGACGCAAGCAACTTCTTGAGGTCCTCAAGTTCCTTCTCTTTTATTCCAGAAGTTTCAGCTTTCACCAACGGAATTTCGAGCGCTCTGGAGATGTGGTCTGTCAGGTGAATGTTGGGAAAATGGAACATGTAGCTGTCAGAGCGTTTGGGTATCATTGTGGCTAAAACTTCGATGGTGTGCCCCATCTGTTGGGCTCGATAAAGAGCTAAAATAGAATCCTTTCCGCCAGTAACTAATGCTGCCAAACGCATATTCTACGCACTCGACTGTAGATTTTGTTAAGGTCTACTCACAGCTTCTTCGCTTTCTCAAATAAAGCCTGCGTCTTCTCTTCCCACTCCCTCAACCCCTCAGGAGAAGAAGGATAATTCCTATACAACGCCTTAATTTCCTTCATGATCTTGGCAGTATCATTCAACTTCCTGAGAAGAGACAGACTTCCGAGTCCCTTGAAGAGTCGACTGGTCTTTTCGGATATGTTAAGCTTCAGGTCCTCACCCATACTCGTCTTAAGCAAGTCATCGTCCGTGATTAGATGGTGCCGCATACCATAATTCATTTCCTTGTTTGTCAACCGCTGAAGAAGCATACGGAAAATGTCAAGTCCAGCCTGTTTAGCGCCATACAACTCCATGAACATTCCCGTGTATGGCCAAAGGGCTTCTCGGCTCACATCCCCCTTTTCCAATGCTTTGATGATGACTTCGCCAGCTTTTACTCCGCCCATCATTGAAGAGCCTATTCCGCCCCCATGAATTGGGTTAACTTGGCAGGCAGCATCGCCAATAATGATGATCCCATTTCCTACCATGGGACTTATGGGTCTCCTTGTTGGAACAAGCCCTCCGCCACCAGTCAAAGCACGCGAACCCTTAAAGAGAGGCATCGACAAAATCAATTCATTATACAAATCTTTTGGGTTAGGAAAACCTTCAGTCATGGCTACGCCTAAGCCCACGTTAACCGTGGTTGAACTTTTGGGAAAAATCCAGTAATATCCTCCTGGAACACGCTGCAAGTCCAGATATATTTTGCAAAACCCGGGATCAGAAATCGGCTCTTTCACTTCACGAATTTCGCGGTAGCAAACCTCCACGTCTTCATCTTTGACTTCTGTTTCGATACCCAGTTCGGGAGGAAGCTTCTTTCGCAAAACTGCTGAATGTCCACTTGCATCCACCACAACTTGGGCAAGTATTTCACTGTTTTTGCCTGTTTTGGGGTCTTTCGCTAAGACGCCGACGACGTATCCATTCTTTATGATGGGTCCTGTAACGATTGTCGAGTCAATCAGGGTTGCCCCCGCCTCTTTTGCCTCTTTTACTAGTCTCTGACCGAAAAGTTGGCGATTAACCAAGTATCCATGGACGCCTTCCCCCTGAACGTTTACTTCGGTCTCCATGTCTGGGGAATAAACTTTAATTCCCTCTATTATTTGGTCTAGTTCCGCTCCTGAGGGATGTGTTATGCCTATGTTGTCAAAGTGATGTTTTCCTATTGCATCCCCGCAGACCTTATCTCCTATCTTCTGTTCTGCTTTTCGGTCTATCATGCAGACCTTAAGTCCAGCTTCGGCAATAGTCTTAGCTACCAAGCATCCCCCTGTTCCGGCGCCAACAACTATAACATCAAATTTCTTCAATGATCCTATCTCCAATCTACTTTGTTATTTTGCCCGAAAAGAGATTCATAACCTTTACGATACTCCGAGAACAGGTAAAAGAGTTAATTAAAGTTTCTTAAATGCTAAGCCGCCAATAAACTATCATCTTTAGACAGTTACCATAAACTCAAAGATAGAAAAATAATGAGTAACCTGAACCAGTCAGGTTTTTCCATTTTTTGTCAATTTCAATCTGGTGTTAGTGAAACCGCGGTTATATCCAGTCTTGGTAGTTCTGTTCTTCCCACACTTTGGTGACTTCGATGTGGACTTCTTTTTCATACGAGTCTTGATTGTAGAAGTTGAGGTACCAGACCATGTTCACGTTTTCTGGGTCCACACTCCATCGGACTATTCCGTTGTCTGTTTCGCACACCCATCTCTGAATCGTCCCGAATGGCATCCCGTTTATTCGACACGGGAACCATCCAAGCGTATCCTCGAACATCACGGCAGAATGCGGAGTCCACTTTATGGTCCCTTTTGAAACACTCATTTTTACCTCAAATAATCCTGCAGGTGCAGGCAGATAGAATGCCCTGAACTTAACCTCTTGGCTCTCAATTTTGATGGTGGCAGTGTAAATTACTTCTCTTTTCTCGGTGTAAGCCAGAGCATACATTACGCTGGCAAGACTCGCGAGAACCATCATCGAAACGAATACGCCAATCTTAAGCGCATTTAGCTTCTGCATTCTTCATCACACTCGCGCTGTTATGCACAAAAAAATATTACTTCTTGTGATGTGATGGATGCGACAGACATAGATTAACTAACTTTTCTTCTGTAAACGCTAAAACAGTGGTGCCGAAACTGTGGTGCCAAAGGCTGTTTTAACTGAAAATCAGATATGCTTGAGGATATAAAGAAAAGCAGGGGAAACTAGCAGTTTCCGTCGCATTTTTGTGCCTTAAACTTGTCCCAGCAATTCACTATATCCCGCATGAGTTCAGGTTGAAGGTCATAGAATTCGTTTATTCTTCCCTCTGGAAAGAACATTCTTATCAAAACTTCCCGCCCAAGCCTGTCCATGCTGCACATACTCACTTCTGGTTTCTTTGAAAGGACGTCCTTGTGTTTTTCATAGTATTTCTCGATAGTCGGCTTGATGCACTCCTCTATCAGCTGCTTATTCTTTCTGTTTTCTAGATGGGGGAAACCCATTTTGAAGGAATAATCAATCATGTCCTTTCTTCCTGAATAGTTGAGGATGGTGCTGTCCAAAACTTTCCTGTTCGGTATCTCTGTGATGTTATAGGTTGGCGTGTAGATTTTGGTGTAGTTGATAGTTATCTCCTTCACCTCGCCTTCAACGTCTCCAATCTTCACGTAATCTCTCACCATGAATGGTCTCGAAATCATGAGGTAGAGACCAGCCAAGAAGTTGCCTACAGTCTGTGTAGAAGCAAAACCTATAGCAGCTCCTGTCAGAGCCGAGATTCCGATGAACCAGTCAGTGCTGAAGCCGAAGAGACTCAGGATGGCAACTACGCCACATGCAAACACGATTAATCTGGCGACTAGCTTCAAGATGTTTATGGCGTGAGGCTCCAAATCTATCCGTTTTCCGTATCGGGATATTGCTCTGCGGATTAGCTTGTCGAGAACAAAAGTCACGACGACAATAACTAGGACTATGCCTACAAGAACAAGGTTGTCGGTCGTTAGGAAAGCAGGAAACACGTTACTCACCTGATGATGGAGAGGGAGAAAGCAATGTTAGAAAAAAACCTTTCTATATCACTGAATGGCTCCAAAGCAACAGAAATAAGAAACTGAAATGATAAACTGTGGTGAAAATAAGAGAGGCTGGGCAATGCCGAACACTTTTCGGGTAAAGACTTGGCAAGAATTTAAGGAATTAGCTTATACCAAGAATCCTAAGAGCGTCGTCTACGTTATCGCTCAGAGTGTCCCCTCCAGAGACCATACTGGACTAAAACTCATCTTGCCCGTCGAAGGTGCCCAGTACATCTTCACGGACTCCGCCAAAGGAGATGTCATGAGAAGAACAGGAATTCCAATTCGCACAAACCCAAAAGGAAACCGCTTCCTCACAGACGAGGACGTGAAACGTTTCCTCAGAACACAACTCAATATAAACGATCTGAAAATCTTCTCTTACTGGACAGCTTAACCAGAACTTTACTCAAAAGATGGATAAAATAAAAAAGGATGGTTGCCGGGCCTTAAAGTCGACCCGACGCGGCACTTGGATTTTGAACGTTGCTTAATTTCAGGGGCAAAATCAAGTTACGGCGTGAACATTGACAGCATTGTTTCGGTGCGAACCACATTGGGATGTTTTTCAATCATCTCATAGATGATCTTTGTTAGCTGCTCGGAATTGTCTGCTTCTATCACTGCTACAGCATCGAATCTTCCCAGAACCGAGTTAGCCATCGTTACGCCCTTTATCTTCCTCGACTGCACGATCTCCTCCGAAGTCCCTGGCATCATAGTCAAGAGTACGAAAGCCCTAATTTTTTTGCTACGGAGATCCTTTGAAGGCAACTGTGTTTCTCTCCTTTTAGAAGAGCGTGATCGCAGTTTCGGTGTGGACGATGTTTGGGTCCTTTTCGATTACTTTGTATACGAACTCGTTGAGTGTTTCTAGGTCTGGGGCTTCTAAGACGACTATGACGTCGTGTCGTCCGTAAACGGAGTCGGCATGCAGAACATTTTGGAACCGCATTTTGATTGCTTTGACTACGTCTTCAGATGTTCCTGGGCGTGTTTCAATTAATAGATATGCTTTCATGCTTATTCACCTCTCCATATTCTACTTTTTAATAGTCTAGATATTTCATTATTTCCCACGGAGTGACATAGAGGCAGAACTGATTCCAGTCGTTGGTCTTGTAGTCAATGAAGGCATCGAATATGTGGCTTCCTAGAGTCTTATGGACTACCTCGTCGCTCTTCATCGACTCTAAAGCATCTTTAAGGGTCGTTGGTAGCTCCTTAATGCCAAGGGCACGTCTTCTTTCAGGGCTCAGCTCGTAGACATCCTCGTCCACTGGGTCGCCTGGATCAAGTTTCTTCTTTATGCCGTCAAGCCCAGCCATTAAGATACACGAAAAGGCTAGGTATGAGTTACAGGATGGATCAGCGGAACGTAATTCAGCGCGTTTAGCTGCAGCGTGCTCGGGACCTTTGAAGTATACAGGAACACGAACCATCGCTGACCTGTTGCGGCGAGACCACATTATGTAAATGGGCGCCTCAAAACCGGGCACAAGTCGCTTGTAAGAGTTTACTGTTGGGCAACTCACAGCTGTTATGGCTCTGGCGTGTTCTAGTAAGCCTCCGATGAAGTATCTGCCTGTTTGACTCATCTCAGCATACTCGTCATTCTCGTCATACATCGCGTTCTTTTTGCCTTTCCACAGAGAAGCGTGAACGTGCATGCCGCTGGCGTTGTCAAGGTAAACTGGCTTAGGCATGAAAGTAGCGATTAACTCATGCTTTTTTGCAACGTTTTTGGCCACGAACTTGTATAATAGGGTCCTGTCAGCAGTTTTCACTAACTCTCCATATTTGAAGTCAATTTCGATCTGTCCTGCCGTAGCAACCTCATGGTGGTGCATCTCAATTTCTATGTCAAAGTTTTCTTCTAGTATTGATGCGACTTCGTTTCGGTACTCAACAGTCGTGTCTTCTGGCGGCGGTCTGAAATATGCCTCTTTTGGCCTTAATATGTGGGCTCCTGGTGTGGTTTCTGGGGATTTTGGAACAACTCGTGGTGCTCCCCATGAGTCTCCTGCGCCACCTTTTGGGCTTACCCACATGTCCCAAACAAGGTTTGTTGGGTCGATAGATTTGAAGACGAAGTATTCCAGTTCTGGACCGAAGAAGCCAGTGTAACCCAAGGCTGCTGCTGCTTTCACTGCGTTTCTTGCTACGTATCCTCTTGGGTCTACAACTGAGGGTTCTTTGCCTCCGAACGCTTCATAGACGTCTCCTAAGATTATGGCGCTTCTTTGTTGTTCGTCGGTTGTCCATGGGATGATGGACAATGCTTCTGGGTCTGGTTTGAGAATCATGTCGGATTCGTTTATGGTTTTGAAGCCTCGTACAGAGGACCCGTCGAAGCCGATGCCGGCAGTTAATGCTTGTCCCTCCGTGTACTGTCTTGCGGGTATCACCACATCCTGCATTAGACCTCTGATGTCTACGAAGGCTGTGTGTACCCATCGGATTTTGTTTTTCTTCAGGGTTTCTTTTGCTGCGTTAATAGCCTCCATGTTATTCACCATTCATTCAGTTGAATGTGAATTTATTACATGTTTATATATAAACCTTTCTAATATGTTGAAGGAAAGCTTATATATATCTTTGGCTAATGAACAATTGTTCATGATAAGACAGAAAAGCAAACTGTTCTATAACCAATCATTCAATGAAGGAGGAAACTGAAACTGACTTACGATTCACATCATAAAGTGGATGATGTTGACCGCAAAATCATCCGTTTACTACAAGAGGACTCCAGAAAAAGCTTCAACAAAATATCTGACAGCCTCGGCATAGCCGTTGGAACAGCCTACAACCGCGTAAAGGGCCTAGAGGATAGCGGAGTCCTGAAGGGCTACACGATAATGTTGGATTCCGCTAAACTCGGTTATGGCTTGACGGCTCTCATACTTATTCAAGCTGACGGCAGGTATCTCCCCGAAGTTGAAAAAGAGCTTGCCCAGCTAGACGAGGTCATATGCATCTACGACATCACCGGAGACTACGACGTAGCAGTGGTTGCAAGATTCAAAAACAGGACTACCTTAAACAACTTCATCAAATCGGCGCTGAAGATGCCCCACGTGAGCAAAACAGTTACAAACGTTGTACTCAACGTTGTCAAAGAAGACTTCAGAGTCAAAGTATAAAATATACAGACTGTAAATTCAAAAATTTTTGTTTTCTATTCTAGTTTTCTGTAAATTGCTATGAACAGGAAGATGCCTGCTGCAGTGAAGACTATTACTCCACTCGTTGCCACATTGTAGACTGCTGAGAGCAGTATGCCCGTGATCATGCTGACTATTCCGATGCCTATTGCGACCAATGTTGTTCCTTTAAAGGAAAGGTTCAGTTGGAGTGCAGAGAGTCCGGGCAATACTAGGAGAGCGACTACAAGAATTACTCCTATCACTTTTATGGAAAGCACGATTGTGATTGCCACCAGCAAATTGAAGGCTAACGACAGCGGACGTACAGGAATGCCTATCAGCCTTGCACCTTCTTCGTCGAAGGTGATGGAAAGAAGCTCCTTGTAGAAGATTCCTAGAATGAGTATCGTTGATATTCCAAGAATTGAGACTATGATGAGGTCGGTTTGGTCGATGGTGAGAATGGAGCCGAAGAGGAAACTGAAGAGTTCAACGTTGAATCCTCCAGCCAAACTAATTATAATCAAGCCAGTGGAGAACCCTACTGCCAGCATCACGGCTATGGCAGAGTCAGACTGAGCCAACCCCCTTCTTCTCATGTATGATATGCCCAGAACGGCTAAGATCGAAACCAGCAAGGCAGTCAAGATTGGGTTGACTCCCAGAAGCAGCCCCAACGCTATGCCCCCAAAAGCGGTGTGCGCTATCCCATCACCAATCATTGCTTCTTTCCGCAGTATCAGGAAGAGTCCGACCCATGCGCAAGCCAAGGCTGCTATGGTTCCGCCTAAGAGTGCATTCTGGAAGAACTGGAATCCTAGAAGCCTGAAGATGTCAAATAGTTCATTCATCTTCGAAAACCCGCTCGCATTCATGTTTGTGGAAGACGATGTGGAAGTGTTCGCCGTAAGCTTTCCTTAGAAACTCGGCGGGTTCCAGCTGTTCAGTTATTTCAGCCACGTTAACCAATCGATTCATGCACATAACCTTAGACATTCTGCAGAAAACCGCTGTCAGGTCATGGGTCACTAGCAGGATGGTTATTCCCTTTGCAACATTCAGGTCGCTGAGTTTCTTGTAGAATTTCTCTTGAGTCCCAGCGTCAACCCCAACTATGGGCTCGTCCAATAAAATTATTTCAGGTTTCCTCACCAATGCTTTAGCCACGAAAACCCGCTGTTTCTGTCCTCCAGACAATTGTCCAATTCTTCTGTTTGCAATGTCAGATATTCCCATGAACTCGAGAGCTTCATCCACTGCTTCCCAATCTTTTTGCTTCAAAGTTCTTCCTAGGTTGCTGCGGTTCACCCTGCCAAGAGCCACCAGTTCTCTCACTGACAACGGAAAATGAGGATCAAAATTTACTGCGTCTTGTGGAACATAAGCAACTTTCTCCCAGTTGGAAAAGGATTCTATGTCTTGACCAAAGAGACGGATGGACCCCTTGGTTCGGGGTATGATGTTTAGGAGGGCTAGGAGAAGAGTAGTTTTGCCTCCTCCGTTGGGACCCACTATGCCAACGTAGTCTCCTTGATGGATTGTGAAGTTGGCGTCTTCGATAACCAAAGAATTTGACCTAGCCACAGAGAGGTCTGAAACCTCCAGCACAGGAGTTTTTTCTGTCATGACGCCCGATTGAGTATTATCTAGCATTTCATTTCAACTTTTACCTTATTCTGTTATGCTTCAAGTCCAATCTTCAGGTTTTCCAAGTTTTTCTCCTGCTGCCCAAAGTAATCTAAGCCATCCATGTCTCCAAGCATAAAGTAGAGCTTCAATATCTGCACATCCTGACCGGAAAGGCGCTCCAGCTCGTTCTTGAGGGTTTGGGCGGATTCGCCGGCGTAAACTGGGTCCACATACACCACATAGGTTTCATGTGCTATCATCATTTCTACGAGGTTTGCGTATGTTGAAGCGCTTGGCTGCTCGTCTGCGGAGATACCTATAACCCCATGCTGCTTGAAGCCGTACCTGTCAGCGAGGTATCCGAAGGCGGAATGGGCAACAAAAATCTCTTCCTTACGTTTAGTTGAGAGCCCACTCATGTAGTTGTTGTCCAGTTCTTCGAATCGCGTCTTCAGGTTTTGCCAGCGCTCGGTATAGTACTCTAGGTGATTCGGGTCCTTCTGGATCAGAGCCTCGTAAATGTTTTGGGCTTGCTGTTTCGCTATGAAGGGGCTTATCCACGTGTGGGGGTCATAGAGTCCCTCATGCTCATGGTCATCGTTTTCTTGTTTAGTTTCAAGAAGAGTTACTCCCGCGGTAGTTTTTATGATTATTTTGTTGCTTGAATTGATGATGGGGAGTACGTCATCCTCGAACCAGTGATCAAGAGATGCACCATTGTAGATTATCACATCAGCCTCGTCTAAGGCTAGGATGTCAGCGAAGGATGGTTGCCAATTATGCACCTCGGTGTTGTCGGGTATAAGCTGCTTGACGGTCACTTCCTCTCCGCCTATCTGTTGGGCGAAGAAGGCAAGGGGATAGAATGTGGCTACAACTTTCAGTTTACCGTTTTCTGTTTTGTTTTGCTGTGAGTAGAATGCGGTGGCAAATGCCGCGGTTAAGACGATTACGGCTGTTGCGATCACAAAGAGTTTCTGGCGTTTATTCATGCTTTGATACCTTTTCGGTGTTTAGTGTGTGGGCTATGGAAGTTTATTAAATTTTTGATGTTTTTTATTAAAATATATTTAAGTATAACATAGTGTTTTAATAACTTGGTGTGTGACGTGACAATAATCAGCGTTTCAGTTCCAGAAAAACTCCTAGATCACGTAGAAGCCTCAATAAAGGAACAAGGTTTTGCAAACAGATCCGAGATTGTCCGACAGGCCTTAAGAACATTTATACTGGAGAGCAGGAGCCTCAGGGAGCTTGCGGGAGAAATCGCGGCATCCATAACAATCATATACGAAAGAGAATCGAAGAAAGGACAAATATCCGAAATCCAGCACAGCTTCGGAAACATAATCTCAACCTTTCTTCATGCGCACATAGACGAAGAGCACTGCCTAGAAGTAATCGTAGTCAAAGGAGAAGCCGAAAACATCAGAAAACTGGTGGACGCCTTCCGAACAAATGAACAAATCAGCCAAATCAAAGTCTCCATACTGAAAGCACCCAAAAAACTAGCAACACAAAAAACTGCGTAGATTACACTTCAGGATTGGTAGCCAAAGAAATACCTTAAACCCGAGTTGAAGTTACGCCATTTATCTAGCAAACCTTTGAAAGAAAAACGATGCCAACCACGCTTATTGCAGTTCAATGGTGCCTGCTACGCGGAGCTTTCCGCCCTCAAGATACATCAAAACAGCCACGTCGCCAGGACGGTGCACAAGTTCTTTCTCTAAAGTCAACGTTAATGTTGGTCTGCGCCAGTCTCCCTCATCGCTGACGGCTTCAACTTTGCTGTTGAGTGATTGCATCCAGTGCCCCAGATGCAGCACCATTCCAGCCTTTAATAGGGTAGGCCAGTATTTGACAAGAGAAGCGCGTGCCTTAATCACTTTGGAGGCTTTAACTGTAGGGTCGCTTGTTAGCACCGTCCCTCTGTCCACATCGTCCACCTTTACATTTTTGAGTGCCAACCCCACCCTATCGCCCTCGTCTGCGAAGTCGAACTCGGCGTCGTTTTTTTGAATAGAACGAATCTGTGTTGTCTTCGTTCCCGGTATCACATTCATCGTAACGTGTTTCTGGATTACGCCGTTTGCAACTACGCCCAATATGACGGCTCCCACGCCTTTCACGTTGAAAGCATGATCCACAGGCACAGTTCCTGTTTTTTGTTCTCCATTCAGAGATGCTAATGGTTTCATTTGTGCTGCCTCAGTCAGGAGCACCTCTTTTAGTGCAGCTGCGTCGTCGGCGACAAACTTGTAATTCTCTAGAATGGTGCCCTTCACGAGCGGTTCAATCTTATCTTGGGATATGAAGTTTCGGAGAACAAAGTAGCAGCTGTCCAGTCCGCAGCACTGGAGCATCACAAGCTGCTCGCCCAAGTTGGCGTTCAACTCTTCTATTACAACGATGGCTTTCTTGGCTACGGAGCAAGCGTAGAAGAGAGGTGCTAGGCGTTCAGGGTAGCGTGTCGGCTCCACGAAGGTTACGGTGTCCTCGCCCTTCTTCAGGTTGTAAAGTGTGATGTCTTTTGAGGTTCCCTTTTTGCCTAAGTCGCTGCTGTAGCCCTGTTTGCCGAGAACTGCAACCGTCAAGTTTCCCATGATGTTAATTCCTCGCGAATTACCGCACCATGCTGCATGCTGCAGATAAGGATTATGGGTGGTTCAATTGTGAACAAGCTGGAAAATTTTTTATTCCCTTAAATGTTTAAAAAGAATGCAAGATAAATTTGGACCAAGTAATTGTTTTTGGTTCAATTATAGAACAAGCAGCTACCAACGAAGATTCAACAATCTTTTACGATCTTGGAATTCTGGCAGGAACATTGCTGATAATAGCCTTTTTCGTAATCCGACGAAAGAAACGCGCAAATGTTCGCGCTCCTACGTGATAGCAACCTTAATAGATGCAGTTAACCTACATGAAAAGCTTACTTGCGATAGTTGGTGTGAATTGCTATGAACCGAAGAATTGTCTTGCCCCTAGTTTTTGTGCTTTTAGTCCTCCTTTTCTCATGTGCTGAATCTGTGTCAGCTGACGGAAACGTTGGCGTCACTATTGGACAGACAGCTGAGTACACTTATGGGCTCAGTGGAACTGAACGTTACAGTAATGGCAGTTTGAACATATCTATGCCCTTCGATGTTGGCTACATTGAGACGATTACGATTCAGCAGATTTCTGGAACCAACATTACAGTTCAAGTCACAAGGACTCAACTTGACGGAACTGAAGAAACAAACCATTGGTGGGTGGATGTAAGTACAGGAAATGGAACTGCAAGCGGCGTTGTTATTTCGGCAAATCGTAATGCAGGTGAAATGGCATACCCCGCTTGGGTAAACGAAAATCAAACCACTGAAGGTGCTGACAGAATAAACGAAACTATATCCATGAAGTATGAGGACACAAACATAGAAGTTAACCATATGCAACTTACTTACACGGTTGATGACCAGCCGAGTTATTGGAATTATTATTGGGAGAAATCTACGGGTTTGCTCATTAAGTACACGATAACTGGCACAGAAGTTGATGAAGACGGCATGATACGAAATTTGAATTATTACTTCCAACGAGTTGGTCTAGAGCAAGTTTTCTATCCGTTGATTGATAGCGCCGACTATCCGGTGACTGTGGAAAGCGACTCTGCTGTGTTAGGCTTTGGGTTCAATCAAACAGAAAAGAATCTGCGCTTAAATGTAACAGGTACAACTGGGACAGCTGGTTCCTGCGATGTTATAGTTCCTGACAGTTTACTGTGGGGAGAATTCTCGTTGAGTATGGATGGCTATCCCTTAGTGGAAGGTGCAGACTACACCCAAACCCACAACGGAACACATTACTTATTTCACATCACTTACATCCACAGCACTCACACAATAGAAATTGTAGGCACCGAGGCAATCCCAGAGTTTCCAGCATTCCTGATTATGCCCTTATTCATGGCAGCAACACTAATAGCGATAATAGCCTACAGAAGACGACTTCATAATCCCCCAACACCATAATCTCCACTTCTTTCACTGAACAACTGTGCAAAAATTGTGTTTGTGGTAGCCCTATCGCCTAGAATCAAATTGTTTGTGCGCGCCACGATTAACCTTTGTTTAGTTTTTCTTTTACTAATTCAGCCATGCCGCTTTTCCATACTTGCTCCGTCTTTTCTGTAATTGCTTCTTCTTCAAGTTCTGGAAAAATGCCATGCAACATTTGGTGGAGTATGGTGTACATTAGTTCAAGATGCCCGGAGGGTGGAGGTAACTTTAGTTTGTTTTGAAAACTTTTTTGTGATATGCGGATTTGACCCTTCTTGTTAATGTGCGCTCCGCACTCTTTTTGGCACGCGACGCATGAACATAGATTGTAAGAGAAGTACAGTGCACGAGTTTTTTGTTCAGTGTCCAGTTGTGGTGTTGACTCTAAAACTACTAAAGCGGCGTTGTATAGTGCATCCAAAATCTGTGTTTCGGTGCGAGTGATAGGTGAAGGATCGTTCAGTAACGGGTATAATGGTTCAATGTCTTTGTTGACGTCGTGTCTGCTGTTGTAGTCTAACCAGTTTTTGTGGAGAGAATCAGCCAGTTCAAATTCAACTCTTTTCATTCTTCCACACTCCAGTAAGTTACACTGTTCTCTGCTTGCTGGAGCTTATTAACGTTAGAAAACAGAACAGTTTCTTAACGGCGTGCTCTCTCCAACAGCTCTTTCTCAAAACATTTCGGGCACGTAGAAAAAGGAAACACTTCACATGAACCATCTTCAAGTATTATCTTCATAACGTCTTCATCAGTCAAGTCTGCACCACAGCTCACACACTTTCTGTCACCCAAAGCCCAAACCCCTCTATAGACACAAAAATTTTGAAACAAAGACTCTAAACGTAAAACAGCTAATAAAACATTTTTCAAAAAATAACACACCTAAAAACAGCGAAGATTGTATCTATCAATTGGTAGCCCGGGGGATACTTCCCTCTAGAGTTGAATTTATACAAATTTTTCATCGGGCTTCTCTCGCAGTTCGTTTAGTACTTGTTGTTTTAGGGCTATGCTGAGCTGGTGGATCTGGTCATTTTCAATTTGGCTGCGGTCAATTACGGTTCTGTGAGGTTGTGTTAGAGCGTTTTTTGTTAGGATCTCTTCTGGGTTCATTCCCCAAGCGCGTATGATTTCTTTGAGTGCGTCGATCTTGCTAACACGGGTCTTTGGTTTTATGGAGAGTCCTGAAGATAGGTATATGCCGCGTAGGAATTCGATGCCTTTCATTTTTATGTCGTGGTAGGTGCTGATTGTGTGTCCCATCATGTATTCGATGTAGTCTCTGTCAACTCCTAAGGCAGCCATCTGAGTGCGGAAGAACTTTCTTAAGCTGTGGGCTCGCAGATCGTAGCGGCGTCCAAGCGGTTTTTTGTTGATCAAGTTGCCTTTAACGTAAAGGTCGTGGACCAGATTGTATATTGCTGCTGGCGTTACAGGTAGTGCACGTTTGTGTTGTTGGTTGCGTATTAGTGGGGATGTTTCGTGATGTCTCCATTGTCCGGGTTCAAATCCCCGCGACCCCACCTTCAAAAACGGACTTTAAAGTAATTCTTGGGCTTTTGCGCACGCTTCTGGGATTTTTTAACTAGGTATTTTCTAATCGGTTGTTTTCTCACAGTTTTTTCGCCCAAAATAGCTTAAATTAGGCTTTTTTCTCAATTTAGGGTATGAATAACGGTTCGATTGCTGCTATAGTAAGCGCTGTTCTGGCGTTGGCTTCAGTGTTTTTGGGAGCAAAATACAGGAAGTGGCTAGAGCGAGGTAGACTCTTCGCAAAGCTTCTTGATGATTTGGTTGCTGCTGCTGAAGATGATAAGATTTCGGAAGAGGAGTTTCAGCAGATTGCAGCTGATGCAAAAAAGGTTGCTGCCGAAGTGGAGGAGTAACCTTTGAACTGGAAGCTTCTGATTTCTGTTGTTTTTATTTGTGGGCTGCTCCTAGGTGTCGTTTCTTATGCTGCAGTTAACAGTCTTGTTCAGATTCGCAATATTGGAACAATCAGACTTTCAAGATAATATTTACATTAGCAGGAGGAATTCCCTCCCTCCTTTTTTATTCAAAAAGCCAAATTAAAAGAAAAGTAAATCCGTAAAAATATGATTGAACTTTACGGTTAAA
>Ga0307378_10006191_pt1 | contig 16473 bp, 15 predicted proteins | sample UN1MG_FD_202238 | JGI IMG/M metagenome (GOLD analysis project Ga0307378, IMG submission 202238) | Soil microbial communities from Risofladan, Vaasa, Finland - UN-1 | ecosystem: Environmental > Terrestrial > Soil > Coastal area > Acid sulfate soil | place: Finland: Risofladan, Vaasa | collected... | reverse complement strand
GTTTTTCAACAAGTTCTATAATCACGATGGTATCGGTATGTTCTTTCTCGCTGAGAATGACGTCAATAGAGCTGTCACTTGGGCAATTCGAGCATTTCTTAAGTGGTTCCGGAGCCTGAAGCGGTTACGGGCAGTTCTCAAGAGAGCTGTTTCGGTCAAAATCGACCCGGAATCTCTATCTGTGAGAAATGCGGGCTAAGCCGATTTTTGTTCAATACCATATAATCTTCTAATGCATATCGTGTCGCTTCGTTTACTGGTTTTGAACTCTTCTGGTTTTTCTTACAGGCCACTCAAGGTAAATAAAAAAATGCCCGAGGTGTTCATTTATGATGACATATTTGAACGCCCCGGGAAATACGCAAATGTTAACCTACTTGGCGGACAACACAATATCATCAATCAGAATCGTGCCGAATCCACCGATTTGGGGCGCAGTTGGGTTACCGATCCCCAGCATAATCTCGGTGACCTGGCTAATATCCCCACCAGCCAATACGCTTAAGTCGATGGTCTTCTGTTGCCAGTAGGACTTGAGCAGATCGGTCGCCGAAGCCACGACGATCACGGTTTCCTGGCCGGCAATGTCCCTGACGCCAAGATACAACGAATCTGTTGGCTCCACGATGTTGGTCAGATCACCTCTGACCCAGAACGTCAGTGCCGTAGCCCCATCACGCGTCAGGTCCTGAACCGGACTGAAGGAACGCGAGATCTCCGACAGGAGAATACTCGCCAGTTTGCCGCTCTGGTCGACGAATGAACCGGTATTGTTATATATCAGCGGCAGAGCCTGGCCGCCACCGACCACGATATCACGGCTCATAATCGGTTCATAAATGTTCCCTATAGAGGAGCCGGTTCCATTGCCGCCATAACCGTCCGCCCAGACATCCCAGACCCACTGACCGGGATCACCACCATAGGCTTTGTAGGCATCGAAGTCTTCGAGTACCATCGGATCAACATCCAGCTCCGGTCGGGTGCCGAGCCCGATAAGGCTAGCCAGTTCGTCCGCAGTCAGGGCCCTATTGTAGAATCGTAGATCGTCCAGAGCGCCCACGTAGCGACGCGCCGCACCGAGCATATCGGAGCCCAGGGTTAGATCGCTGCTGAACGTCACCGGTTCGTGCACCCGCGTCAGTTCCCGCGTGGTGTCCACACTGTCGAGATATAACGTGGCTTTCTCGGGGGTGACCACTATCGCCACGAAGGCCCATTCATCGACGGTGGCGATCAGGCCGGATTCGTACTGCCAGCTTTCGGCCACGTCGAGCCAGTGATAGCCAAGCTGGTTGTTGGGCATGAGATTAATCCCGGTCGTCAGTGTGCCGGCACGCATGAAAATGATTCCCGTCCGTCCATGCACGCGGGCCGGCTTAATCCAGCCCGTCATTGTAAGGGTGTCGAGGGTCACTTGCAACGGCGGAATAGTGATCAAATCGTCATTGGTTAGGACTGCCGCGGCACCAGCTACGCCTTCAATCCACTCGATATTGCCCTGGACAGTCCCATGGTTGCCGTGACCGGACATGTCCAGGATTGAGGCAGTGCCGACCTGATCCATGTTCCACCAGCCTAACAGGGAGTCGTCTTGGACGGGTATCTCCCCGATGGTCGTGAAACTCCACACCGGGCCTTTGACATTCCCGCCAAGAGTGAACTCGTCTACTCGCCAGTAATATGTTGTATTCGAATCCAGGGACGCGGGCTTGTACGATAGCGCCACCTGAACCAAGCCGCCCGTGTCTGCAGCAACTGCATTCGCATCCGTACCTAAGTAAACCGTGTGTGCCAAGGCTCCAATGCCTGGTTTCCAAGTCAACGTCTGATCCGGCAGGACAAAAGCAGCGCCATCGGCTGGAACCGGAGCGTAGGCGGTGGTCGGTGGCATACTGAAGTTCCAGACCGACCCGGACGTAACGGTACCGTCCGCGGTGACTTCATCCACTCGCCAGTAGTATGTAGTACCGGGAACAAGTCCTTCGGGCAGCGGTTGGCCAATCAAACCGATCAACAAGCTGGGTTGCGTGGTCGTAGCGACTAAGGCTGACGAATCAGCGTTGACAACATCATCTTCATTCGTGCTGAGATAGACATTATGAGAGGTAGCTTCGTCGCCGGGCTCCCAGGCCAGGGTGACGAGGCTCGTGGTGACCGTAGAACCGGATGAAGGTTCGGGATTAACGGCATTCCTGTGCGACAGATACTCGCCACGTAGATACTCCGTAAGGGTTGCTACCTCGGCTTCTGAAAGCACTCGGTTGTAGATAATAAACACGGCCAGATCGGCCGTTACGAGGTCATCGGGGTAAAAATCGCCACTCGGATTGTAACCGCCGCCCACGGCAACGACATTGCCGGTTTCCGGGAAGGTGACGGTGTTGCTCGGATTATTCTGCGTAAGGGTCTGCCGGACACCGTCGAGGTAGAAGATCAGATCCGACTGCAAGGTTCCCTGAGCGGCCTGCCATACACCCACGTGAAATCCTGTGGTCATGGGATTGGGATTGCCGGCCAGGGACCAGCCGTTGTTGAGACGAAATCCCGAGCCCTCCGCTGTACCCTGCTGCGTACAGACATCCATCGAAATAGAAACGCCTCCTGCCGCGTCCAAGGCACCAAAATGACCCAAACGCTCATGGAGCACACCGGTCTTGTCACCGGTACAGACCATCACACATGTCGCTCCGGCTTGGACATCTGGAATGGTGAACTGGACCGAGGAAAGAGCCTCGGCGCCGTTAAACCGCACCACCGGCTTGCCGAACAGCACGTCAGCTTTGTACTCCGGCGTCCCCGAACCGACATCCAAAACGGTGCCATCGACCGGGTCGTCCTGGGCCGAATCGATCCAAACCGCGACCGGAGCACCATCCCCCAGGCCGGTGAGAGAATCCGCTCGCAAATGAACGATCAAGCCTTCAGTGACCGGCAGTTGAGCGTAAACACAGGGTGCCAAACACAGGCACAACAGGATTGTTAATAAACTCTTGTTCATTTCTATCCTCCTTTGTCTTTTAGTGTGTAATAAAATTTTGGTGTCTTATACATACACCCTCACATTGTTATTCAACTCGAACCAATATCCTGAACAGGTCTCTTTCTGACCTCACGTTGAGAGTGAAATTTAAACCTCTTCAACGTTTCAGCGCAACCCGCCAGCTAAAGAAGAAAAACCGTCCGGGATTTCGATATAAAATTGTTCTGAGATACTCTTAATGCGCCTCAAAATTCATAATACCAGGATTTCATCAAAATTTCAAGAATTTCCCTGAAGATAACGTCGTGATTTATTCCGGTTTCTGTGCCGTCGAGCACTTCTACGCCGAGCCTGCCACTGCCGGACAACCTGATAGCCTTGCTTTTCGATAGAATACGAACTGAAATAAACTGTTTGTGGAGCCAAAATTCAAGTTTGTGGCGGTCAGATTATCAGCATTGCATCGCCGTAGGAGTAGAAGCGGTATCGCTGCCCGATTGCGTGTTTGTAAGCGGCGAGGATGTTTTCCAGGCCTGCAAAAGCAGCTACCAGAGCAAGCAGTGAGGATTTGGGCAGATGAAAATTAGTTATCATTGCGTCGATGATTTTGAATTTATAGCCGGGCTTTATGAATAATTCCGTTGTGTCGCTGGTTGCCTCGATTCGTGAGCCGGTGGCGACGGTCTCAAGGACCCTGGTTGAAGTTGTGCCGACGGGGATTATTCGACCGCCTTTATTTTTGGCTGTATTTATTATCAGAGCATTTTCTTCGTTAAGGCTGAATCTTTCCTGATGAATTTGGTAGTCTTCGATATCTTCCGTGTCAATCGGCTTGAACGTCCCGGCCCCGACGTGCAGCGTTATATATGCAAAGCGAATGCCGGTTTCTTGTAGCCGCTTGATAAGCTGGTCTGTAAAGTGCAGCCCGGCAGTCGGCGCCGCAACGGCACCGGCGTGCCGCGCAAAAACCGTTTGATAACGCAATTTGTCTTTTGCCGCCACGGCCGGGTCGTCATCCCGTTTGATGTATGGAGGCAGCGGCGGAAAACCAATTTTGTCAAGCAAGGACTGGGTGTCTGCGTCGGTTTGTAGCTGAAGCCTGCATTGGCCCGAGTCTGCCTTTTCTAACAGTACAGCCTCGCAGAAATCGCCCTTTTGTTTGTCCTTGAGATAGAACTGCTCGCCGGCTTTTAGTTTGCGGGCACCTTTTAGATATACAGTCCAGATGCCTTTGGTGCTTTCGGTTAGAAACAATCCTTCGAGTTTTGCTCCGCTGCTGCGTCGAGCAAAAAAGCGGGCGGGCAGAACTTTTGTATCGTTGAGTACGAGACAATCGCCGGGCAGGAGAAAGTCGCCGAGGTTGCTGAATCGCCTGTCTAAAATATCGCCGTTCGAGCGGTTTAGAACCAACAGTTTCGAGTCGCTTCGGACAGCAAGAGGCTGTTGAGCAATCAGTTCCGATGGTAAGTTGTAATTGAGCCTTTCTGTTTTCATAACCAAACGTTATCAGACCATCAGTAAAATGACAAAAAAAAATTAGCCCAATAATAAGCTAATTTTGGGGCTTACGTAATGATGCGGAATTTCCAACAGAAGTGGTGAGACGCCGGAGACGATACAGATACCGTGAATCCAACTTACAAAAATACTTATTTCAAAGGTTATGAGGATGGCGTCGATACAATATTTTGATAGAGAGGCAACATCAATTGCTGCTTTGGGCAGAAACGAACTGAAAAGACGAATCAGAAATTTCAGGGGCCGATTCAAGTTGGATTTTACCGAAGACTACCTCAACCACATCAGCGTTGAAAGACTCAGACATATACTTTTGGCTGCCTTAATAAACGCAAGACCGCATAATTAGATAACTATACCAAAACTGCCAGTCCTTCGGCACACTTGGGAGAAGCCTTGTTATTGATACCGACATGTTATTGTGTAGCTGTGTGTCTATATACCCGGCTAACCTTCTATTTCCCACCAACAAGACTTCCTGATCCTGTATAAATCCTCGTGGCCGTCCTCTTGTATAGGTTTTACATGCTGAGAAGGGTGAGTTCGGTCGCGGAGTTTACCACCCTTTATTGTCTCCATGCCTTTCCATTTCCAGTATTCGCTGTGCCCGTCCGCAAGCGATACGCTGGTTCCGTTGCCGTGTCGGACCATAGGGTCGTCCCACCATTCCTGCTGATTTTGATAAACAGCGTAGCTGTCCGGGGTTACCCATCCTTCGTCAATAAAAACTATCCTCATGCTTGGGCTGCGTATCTGCAGCTTTTTCTTAATAAGCAGCCTCTTAATAGTAGCGGCCGGACCTCTGCCCTTGGGGTCGTTCGGCAGAGGATGCCCATTCATAGAATCCATTGCGGCATAGGTTACGTACTCTCCCCTCAAACCGGTGGGGCAGCTGTACAGATCAGTGTTCCCGCAATAAGGCCATAATGCTCCGTTTTTGATTTCCAATTTCTGTTCTTGCTCGGGTAGTTGTTCGCCGCCACTGTAATTGCTGTGCCAGCATCTGCCGACCCACGGAATCTCAACGACTCCATTATATGTGTGACGAACACCTCCATCGCCGCTGACAATCCTGTCATCATTTTCATCTGCGTACAGAATCCATGCAAGTGTGAGTTGCTTTAGATTGCTCAGGCAGACGGCACGTTTGCCCTGCTCTCTGGCCCTTTGAAGTGCGGGCATTAGTATCGCCATCAATATGGCAATAATGGCGATCACTACAAGAAGTTCTATCAGGGTAAAACCCCTTTGTTTATTCACAATGATATTCCTTTTGTGTCTTCTGGTTACATAAGTTTTCACAATTTTTGGTCTATAATAAATTTACTATTACAATAATATAACTTATTCTGAGCATTTTTGCAAGCGCAGTTGTTAGTAATCCTTGAAATTCTTCATCCATTTTGGCCAATCATCCGGCCGGACACCGCCGGCCTTGGTCCAGAAAGCGCCGGTAATATAGCTTTATGCCATTTCAGCGTCCAAAGTTCCTTTAGCCCGACTTTTCTGACGCTCCAATCCAGGAACAGGACGTTTACAAATCCATCGTGCCGGTTGAGGCAGAGAACGTCTCATTTCATTATTATGGCCTCCCGCCCATCTCTGCCCACTATATTCAGGCGGTGTATACCGGTTGTCGGAGCCGCCGTGGAAGCAGGCGGTGAGGGCCGGTATATTATTTGCAACCTGTACGTTCACAGTCCTCCACATATCTTGACCGGGACGATCCTGATAAGCATTCTTGTTTTTATAATCATAAATCCAGGTATTGAATCCAAAACTGCTGTAGTAATTATTGTCATAACAGGTGTAGTGCCAGGCGGAGGACGGATTCTGGCCCTTTCCTCCGTAAGCATAATCGATTTGGGTGACCGTTGGGCAGAAGAACATATTATGTTTGTCTTCTCTGCCGGCTTGGCTTTTGCCGAGACTAAGATATGAACGCGAGAGAACCAGCCAATACCCGTCTCGCATCTGTAGTCAGACGCCCTCGTGATCGTCAGCACACGTCGAGAAGATCGGGCCCCATTGTTTCAGGTTCGACATGCAGGTAACTGCCTTGGCCTGTTTCTTTACACGGTGCAACGCCGACATTAAGATAGACATAAACAACGCAATAATGGCGATTATCACCAAACCAAAAGTTCTATGAGTGTGAATCCCTTTGGCTTGCACATAAAGCAACTATTTACTTTTGCTGTCCACTCATCAGAACATCAGATGCGCAAAAGCAGCTTTGTGTTCCGTTATTTCAGCGTCCCTGCGTTGTTTATTAATAATCTTTGAAGTTTCTCATCCACTCCGGCCAGTCACCGGGCTGGGCGCCGCCGGCCTTGCTCCAGGGGCCGTTCGTCGGGTACTGGCGATGCCACTTGAGTGTCCACAACTCCTTAATGCCAATTTTCCTGACCGTCCAATCCATAAACAGCACGTTTACAGAACTCTCGTGTCGGTCCATGGCGAAATGCATCATTTCATTGCCATAGTCAATCCACTGGCCATCGAATTCAGGAGGACGAATGCGGTTAAAATTAGGAGCAAGTGCACCAGTATCACTCGTACGATAGCAGGGTCCGCCTCCTCTCCACATGGCATCGGCAAAAACCGGCACATTGTTCGAGCCTGATATATCCTTATGCCTCCAGTTCCATTTAGAGGGACGGCCCTGAATCGCGGTTGTGCCCGACGGAGGATTATAAATCCAGTTGCTTCCCCCGTAGCTGGGTTCTTCGCCGCCTCCTGTGCTGCTGAGACCTCCCACGGGCATAAAGTACGTGTTAAAGGTACCGCCCCATTGATATCCTTCAGGGCGACGTTTGACTGCCGAAGGGCATTGGAGAATCTTTGTTTTTGTCCGGTACTGGTCACGCAGACAGATTACCCATTCTCCCCGATTCCAGCCAACGCCGACGCCGGCACTGAAAAAACCGTTGTTATCATCGCAGTACATCGTCCAGATAACACCCCATTGTTTCAGCAGCGCCTTACATGTAACAGCTTTAGCCTGTTTCTTCACCCGTGCCAGCGCCGGCATTAATATTGCCATCAATAAAGCAATAATAGCAATGACCACCAGAAGCTCAATTAAAGTAAAGCCCTTTCGTTTGTACATGTAACCACCCTTTCTTTTAGTAATGTAATTCACCCAATTTCATATCGGCAATTCGGCAAATCGCATTGGGCCCCTTTTGAGAGCTAACAAATGAGACCAAACCATTTTGCAGAATCCATACTCACCTGTATTTTACCAGATTATAAATCATCTATCAAGGCAAATTGTTTTAACAATTTTTTTTTGTTTTGCTGAACCTTTATCAGGCTTAAGGAAAAATCCATAAGGGAATCTCCGCAACTAAGGGAGCTTGCCGGCAACAAGAAGGTTGGTATTTACAGAAGAACCGGACGTGTGCGGAACGAAAAAAAGCTGGAGTTGTCAGGAACTCCAGCTTTTGTGAGACAGCGTTTCATTAAATGAATATACTGCAAACTTATTAAAAAAATACTGCCTCACCAAAACCAAGATATATTAGAAGAAAAGCAATATTAATTATAGTATTATTATAAGCACAGGGGCGATTTTGGGCAAGCATTTTTTCAAATTTTAGCATTTTTTCTATTTTTGGAGGCTCGAATCCTGCCAGTTTTGGTGTTTTTGGCTATATCAGTGCCAATCGGGGCTTTAAGCGATAAACCGATGGAAGGGACAATTATATGGTTAACATCCTGCCCATAGGCTATGGAAACCGCTTTTTTGCCTGGTTTTCGTGATTGTTATTCGTTATGGCTCGCCGGCTGCGGGCGCGACGCAATAAACGTAAATAAGTGGTTCATTACCGATATTTTTGACGTCATGTTTTGTTTGTGGGGGTATGTAAGAAACTTTTCCCTGGCCGACCTCAAAGCGGTCTTCTTCGCCAATCAACAGCTCACCTTGGCCGGAAAGAAAAACCAGCAATTCCTCACGTTCCTTGGTACTATGCTGGCCACAGGCCTGGCCAGGGGGCAAAAAAACTCTGCCCGAGCGCATTCCAAAGGTTTGTGGGCTGCCATTTAAAAGTTTTTGGTTCTCGGGATTTTTGTTCAGTTCTATGACGAGGACTTTTTTTGACGATATCATACAGTCTCCTAATAAACAGTAATTTTGTTATCAAACTGGCTTTTTAAAAAATTTTCATTTTTCTGTCAATTACTTTCTTGATTCGGTAGCACGAATATGCTACTTTTATGCGCCGTATTATGATTTTCTGTTTACGTGACAATGTTTTGTGAACAGAAAGGATTGAATATAAACAGAATAACAAGGATTGTTATAAGTGTGGTGCTTTTGTTGAATATGACGAGTCTTTCCAAAAGTACGAACACTCCCGTCAATATCTGGGAGCGGGAGATGCTGACCAACGGTTTCTTTGGATTTGCTGATAGCTTGGCCGAGGAAGGAATAGAGGCTGAGCTTGGTGTTACGAGTATTTATCAACATAATGTCCACGGTGGGCTCAGTACTCATCGCCGGGCCGGTCGAAATTCCGGCAGCTATGATCTGGAAGTCTCAGCAGACCTTCAAAAGCTGCTCGGTTTTGAAAACGCCAGCTGTTATATTCACGTTGAAGGCGGCTGGCCGGACACTGGAGGTATTGACGAAGGCTCGGTAGGCAGCGTATTCGGCGCGAATACCGATGCTATTGGAAACCGTGCTATGGACATTGTCGAGCTTTTCTATGAGGGAGCCATATTCGGAGATGCTCTTAATCTGATGATTGGTAAGATAGACTTCACGGCGGTTTTTGATTGTAGCGCCTATGCCGATGATGAAACTTCTCAGTTTCTGAATGGTGCCTTTGTTAACGATCCGACGATTCCCTTTCCCTATTACAGCCTCGGTGTTGTACTTTCATTTGATCCGTCCGACTATTTGCACATTATGGGCGGTGTAGCGGATGCACAGGCTGATGGCAGAGAGACCGGCTTTCGAACAACATTCCACGATGAAGACTATTTTCTCTATATTTTTGAGATCAGCCTGATGACGGAACTGGCTTCAGCCAAAGGTTCTCTACAGGGCGCTTATCGTGTAGGCCTTTGGAATGACCCTCAGCCGAAGGCTCATTCGGACGCCGCGAAAACCTATCGTGACGATGTCGGATTCTATCTTAGCTGCGATCAGATGCTGACTAAGGAAAATGCTGATCTTGAAGACAGTCAGGGACTTGGTGCATTCTTCAGATACGGATACGCAAACAGCAAGAAAAACGATATCACCAATTTCTGGAGCGTCGGCTTTCAGTACCAGGGTCTTGTGGAAGGACGTGACGAGGATGTGCTCGGCGCAGGTTTCGCCCAGGGCATCTTCAGCGATAAGGCATCTGTTACTTATACCGCCGATCACGAAATCGCCTTAGAGCTTTATTATAACACCGAGGTTACACCGTGGGTTGATATCAGTCCGAGCATCCAGTATATTGCCAACCCGGGTGGAAACAATACAGGCAGTGACGCTTTTGTACTGGGCGTACGGGCACAAGTGAGGTTTTAAGAACTAAAAGATAATGGCAGGATTTTACTATGCATATGGCGAATGAATTACTGTCGGTTCCGGTTGCTACCGGGACACTGGCAATAGCGGCGGCGGGCCTGGGTTTTATCTGCAGAAAGGTCAGGCAGATTATCGCCGCGGATAAACTTGCTCTTATGGGTATATTGGGGGCGTTTGTTTTTGCTGCTCAGATGGTTAATTTTCAGCTACCGGCAATGCCCGGAACGAGCGGACATATGGTCGGAGCGGTGCTGCTGGCAATAATTTTGGGCCCGCACCTGGGCGCGATAGTCATATCCTCGGTAGTGATTATTCAATGCCTTATTTTTCAAGATGGTGGTCTGTTGGCCCTCGGATGTAACATCATTAATATGGGCCTTGTGCCTTCCTATCTTGGTTACTTTCTATACAGGGTTGTTACGATGGGGCAATTCAGCAGTACAAAGGCGTATATTGGAGCGATGTTGGCCTGTGTGATTGCTATTGAAGCAGGCGCGATTCTTGTTCCGATACAGGCGGCTTTGTCAGGCGTGCTGGCGGTTCCGTTCTCGACTTTTCTGATAACAGTGAGTGGCATTCATTTTTTAGTCGGATTTTTTGAGGGCTTGATTACCATAGCAGTGTTGGCGTACCTTCAGCAGGTCAGACCCGATGTGGTGGCGGATTCTTTGCCTGGTAAAGTAAGATTAAGCACAAAAGCGGTTCTCGCAACACTCGTGGTCTTTACAGTTATAATTGCTGCGGGATTGTCTTTGCTTGCTTCTGATTTGCCCGACGGTCTTGAGTGGAGTTATGCCGAGAGGCCGGACCAGCCGGATTTCGAGGCCGCCGTATCCAACAACGATTCGAGGATTACTGCAGTAGATGATCTCCAGTCAAAATATTCCCTGCTGCCTGATTATTCCGCCAGGGCGTCAAAACTTGGAGAAGTCTCTGAGCAGCAGGCTGATCTTGGGGCCGGTTGGACAAGCTTTGCAGGCGTGGTCGGCTCGGCAGTAACAATGGCAGTTATTTGGCTGACAGCATGGATTTTGAGAAAAAGGCAATCTGCGAAACTTTGACCCGTGACTTGTGGATTGAACCACGAAACGCGAGATACGAGTTATGCACCACGCATACATTGACAAATTTGCTTATCAGGATTCGGCCATACATCGGCTTGACAGCAGGGTAAAGTTTATAGTCGTGCTGGTCTTTACCGCTGTGGTTATTTCTCTGCCGCGTACTACACCGAGCATCCTGGCATGTTATGCCATAGGGCCTTTCGCAGTCCTGGTCTGGGCCAAAATACCGTTAAGATTTGTGTTCAAGCAGATACTTCTGGTCAGCCCTTTTGTCCTGGTCTTAGCTCTGAGTTGTCCGCTGTATGATAAAACTCCTGTTCGAGTTGGCTTCGGGCCGTTTCTTTGGGCCGGTTCGACCGGCTGGATGAGATGCTTTACCATTCTGGGGAAGTTTGTCGTTACGATGCTCGCCCTTATAGGGCTGGTCTCTACCACGCGGTTTAACGATTTACTTGCCGGCTTGCAACGCCTGGGACTGCCCAGGTTGCTGACTATCCAGCTTGGATTCCTCTACCGCTATATATTTGTCCTGATCGACAGGGCGCATCACATACTGCGTGCAAGAGCGGGCAGAAGACTGAGAAACCTCGGCTTCAAAACGGAACTGAGGACCGCAGGCTCAATGCTCGGCTCGCTGTTTATCCGCAGCATTGATACCGCCGAGCACATAAGTATTGCAATGCAGGCGCGTGGATTTGATGGGAGCTGGCACACGCTGTCGAAGTTACAAATTCGACGTCAGGATGTGCTCTTTGTCCTGATAGCCGCAACCTTTATGTTGGGATTGTATTTATTTGTTAGACCTTTTTTACAGTGAGCAGCTATGTCAAAAGCAATTGAGATAGAGAATTTTTCATATAAGTATCCTGACGGCACACCCGCCTTGAGTGACATAACCTTAAGCGTTGAGCACGGCCAGAAGCTTGTACTGATTGGGCCCAACGGAGCGGGCAAATCGACATTGCTTCTTGTTATGGCAGGTTTCACAAAAGGTAACGGAAAAGTGCTTATTGACGGCTTGGAGGTCAACAGGAAAAACCTGAAGAAAATTCGCACCCGTCTCGGATCCTGCATGGAAAATCCTGACGACCAGTTATTTATGCCCACTTTATTTGACGATGTGGCATTCGGTCCGCTCAATATGGGCCTGGCTCCCGAAGAGGTCAAAATTCACGTTGCCGAAGCACTTCAGACTGTCGGCTTATCTGGAATGGCCGACAAAGCTCCACACCATCTCTCAGCCGGCCAAAAAAGGGGCGCTGCGATAGCGACCATACTTGCTATGAGACCCAAGATAATCACGCTCGATGAACCCGACGGGAGTCTCGACCCAAGAAACCGCAATAATCTGATAAAGCTGCTCGCCGGTTTATCTCAAACACTGGTAATAGCGACCTGTAATATGAATTTCGCAGCGGCACTTGCCGACAGGGCCGTCCTGCTCGACAAAGGCCGTATTATCGCCGACGGCGACGCTAAAAAAATAATGTCGGATTCAAAACTGATGACCGAACACGGCCTCGAAATGGCGAGCAAAAAATAAAGTAACACTTCAACTTCTTTTCCTGATGTGGTAAGATTCACCCGTCAATTGCGGTTATCTGTTAGGAGAAATGAAAAGTCAATAAGCAAAAGGAGAATAGAATGAAGGAAGAAATTATTATGGGGACGGTTTTGCAGACAAACATAGGGGATAGCCGGCCGAGTCGAGGCAAGGTTCGTGATATATATGATCTGGGCGACAAACTGCTCATAGTTGCAACCGACAGGATAAGCGCTTTCGATGTCGTTATGGCTAACGGCATACCCTATAAGGGGATAGTCTTAACAAAGATTTCGCGATTCTGGTTCGATTTTCTCAGCCCGGATGTTGAGCATCATTTAATAAGCGATGACGTGTCAGATTTCCCGGAGCCGTTTTGCAGTCATTCCGAGCAGTTGGCCGGGCGGAGTATGCTGGTCAAGAAGGTCGAAGTTCTGCCGATTGAGTGTGTCGTGCGGGGGTATTTAGCCGGCTCGGGCTGGAAAGAATATAAGGACAGCGGAACGGTTTGCGGGCAGCGGCTGCCGGCGGGCTTGAAACAGTGTGAGAAGTTACCGGAACTGATTTTTACGCCGGCGACTAAGGCCGAAATGGGGACACACGATGAGAATATCAGCTTCGAGGAATGTGTGGACATTATCGGCAAAGAAGATGCGGATTACGTCCGCCACAAGAGCACCGAGATTTTCGAAAAGGCCGGCGAATATGCCGAGAGCAAAGGGATAATCCTGGCAGATACCAAGTTCGAATGGGGACGAGTCGATGATAAGATTATTTTGATCGATGAGGTTTTGACGCCGGACTCTTCGAGGTTCTGGCCCGCTGACAAATACGAAGCCGGAAGGGACCAGGAGAGTTTCGATAAACAGTTTGTCCGTAACTATCTTGAGAGCATAAACTTTGATAAATCAGGTCCCGGCGTCGAGCTGCCCGAAGATATTGCCTCAAAAACCAGCGATAAATACATCGAGGCCTACGAGCGCCTGACCGGCAAAAAATTTGTCCCAGGGACTCCTTGCGGAGAGGCGTGAATCCGTTGACACTTGAATAGAAAAATCGCAACATTTCACTGGATGCAGTTGTTGGTGCTTGCGGGAGTTCATTTTCTGATTGATATGTTCGCGAGTATTCCGGCTGCCATTCTTCCGGCGATCCTGACGGAATTTGAGTTTAGTCTTTCTCTGGGTGGTCTTGTTCTGGGCGTGCTCTACTTGACGTGCAACGGTGTTCAGGTATTTACCGGCCATATGCGTGCCGGCAAGCGCAGGCCATTGTTCCTGCATCTCGGGCTGATTTTAGGCGCCGGCATATGTCTTCTCGGAGTTCTGCCCAGAGGTGGTGGTGCCTTTGCTTCAATGGTTTTGTTGGCCGTTGTCGGCGGTTTTGGAATAGCCATAGTGCACCCTGAAGGGCTGCGGGCGGTTCACCGGCTTAAGAGAATTGCCCCGGCGGTGAGCACAGCCGTATTTATGGCGGGCGGTTTTCTGGGGTACGCAGGTGGTGGAGCTATCTCGGCCTTTCTTGTTTCTCGCTTTGGCCTTAAGGGTTTGTACCCTCTGATCCTCTGTCCTGTCATTGGTATTGTCATGGTCCTTTTGTTGAGAGTCCGGCTGGCGGTTGAGCGGAAAGTGCCAAACAAAAGCGGAACCTTATCGCAGAAGTACCAGCTGCCTTTCTGGCTCATAATGGCTATGGCAATGCCCGCGGCAATCTCTACGACCATTCTTGCGTCACTGCTGTCGACAGTGCTCAATGAGCTTGGTTTTAAGCTTACTTTCGGAGGGTTCTCCATAGCCATGTTCGGTTTGGGAGGGGCTGCAGGCTCGTTTGTGTGGGCACATGTCGCTCGTAAGAAGGGTGAACTGATATGTTCTATTGCCGCACTTTTTCTTGCCATTCCTTTCCTGCTGGCGTATCTGGTGCTTATAGATAACAGGATGGCTATATGGATACTGTTCGGTGCCGGCTTCTGCACTATTTCAGCTTATACATTGATGATAACCTTATCGCGTCACGCCACGGGGCCGACGCTCGGGCAGCGAATGGGTTTTATGGTAGGGGGTACGTGGGCATTGGCTTATATTGTTTTTATGGCCTTGTTGCCTGCTGTGGAATATTTCGGTGCGAAAGCTTTCTTCAGAATTGTGCCTTTGGGCTATTTGCTCTCGGGCGCCTTCGGACTTTTTGTTATGCTGAAAGGCCGAAGCCCGGCTCGTGAGGGACTGTCCGGTCATTAACAAGCAGCGTTAGATTGAAAACTCATTGAGTATAGGCAAAGTTTCTGCAATTCTATCCTTTCGGGAATAATTTTTTCCACAAAATGCGTTTTAGGCCGTTATTATTATATGGAAACTGAACATGTTCAAGTTTTACGGGAAACTGGAGCGTTGGAAATGAAGCATTCCGAGCGATTGGAGATCTTTGAAAAGGTTAGAGCTAAGCATTCGGTGTTTCTGCTGTCGGTTCTCTGGAAACTGACAGGCGACAGGGAGCTGTTCGCCGAGGCGATGCAATATACGCTGATGGGAATGTGGAAGCACATCGAGAAGCTCAACGGCAGAAAGGCGGGAGCCTATATCTACAGGATCGCACTGACGGCCAACTCCAGGGCCTGGCGAAACAGAATCGGCAGGAACGGCGAATTCGCAGGAAGCCGAATCGACATCGACGCAGACCCAAGCGAGAAGACCGGCCGGGTCGAGCTGACGGCGAAAGTAAGAAAAGCCATCAGCCGGCTTCCCGACAAGCAGGGCAGGGCAATAGTAATGCGATACCTGGAGCAACACGATTACGAAACAATTTCTGAAAAGTTGTGTTGCACACAAACTTCTGCAAGGTCACACGTATCAAAGGCACTTGCAGCATTGAAAGACAAATTGGCAGCTTTAGCATAAACGGGAGTAAGAAAATGAATAACGAAAATATCGAAGAAATCCTGCAGAATATCGGAAAAGAAGAGATACCGGCCGATGTGCATAAAATCGCTCAGGAAACCTCCAATAATTTCAGCAGTTCTCTAAAGCAAACAAGACAACCGAAACGACTTATTTTATTGGAGCAAATCATGAAAAGTAGAATAACAAAATTAGCCGCTGCCGCGGCGGTGATAATAATAGCGGCGTTAATAATAAATTTTCAATTCAGTACTTCTGGTGTAGCGTGGGGAGCTTTGGCCGAGAAAATTGAAAGTATTGAAAGCGTTGTTTATCATTTAACAGCTAACGTTAAAATGCAGGGTATGCCACAGGGACAAATTCCAAAAACAAAGACAATAGGTTACTATTCTTCAGAACACGGATCACGAGTGGAAAATTATATTGATGATAAACTCAGCTTTACAATGTATTTGAATCCGAAAGAAAATATCTTTGTTAGTGTGATACCGGATCAAAAGAGGTTTATGAGAGTAATAGACAAATCGCCGGATGAATTAAAACAAATAGCCGAAAAGGATGACCCTCGAGCAATGGTCAGGCACATGATGTCGACAGAGTATAAACAGCTTGGCCGGGACAAAATTAACGGAATTGATGTTGAAGGAATTGAATGCACCGGCCCAGGAGTAATGGGCGGCATGTTTGAGGACGCAACGGCCCGGTTATGGGTTGAAATAGGAACTGATTTTCCCGTTCGTATTGAAATTGAGGGTATTGTCTCTGGGGGACAAATGGAAATGAGTATGGTCATCGATGATTTTCAATGGAATGTTGAACTTGACCAGGCCCTGTTTGTGCCCGATATACCTTCCGATTATACCAGTCAGGAAATGAAAGTTGAAGCAAATGAAGACACGGCGATAAATGGCCTCAAGCTCTTCGCTGAGCTTACTGATGGA